>Ga0210409_10000537_pt1 | contig 59379 bp, 43 predicted proteins | sample IncBWH17MmetaG_FD_161649 | JGI IMG/M metagenome (GOLD analysis project Ga0210409, IMG submission 161649) | Forest soil microbial communities from Barre Woods Harvard Forest LTER site, Petersham, Massachusetts, United States - Inc-BW-H-17-M | ecosystem: Environmental > Terrestrial > Soil >... | reverse complement strand
GGCGCGCTGCTTTCTCGTCGAGCATTCGTATGATCTCTTTGAAGATCTTGACGAGCCTTTCGGGATCTTGTTCGGTGGCAACCCGGTCGAAATAACCTGTTCTCCTGCATGCCCGAAGGGAGGATTCCTCTGTCCGCACCTGAAGGGAATGGTTCAGAAACGGCACACGACGGCAATCTGGAACGGGAAGCTTGGAAATACAAGACAAGAGCGCGTTACACCGTTCTGATGGCGTTCGATTGGCGCGATGATCAGCAGTTGTTGGCGCGAGTCGCTGTGATTCGATATCCCGCATCGGCGGTTGACGGAAGAGGCGTATCCCTGACCTGCGCTTCCGTGCTAACGTACCAAGGATTAACGCCCGGGCAGAGGCAGCAGCGGGCGACACTTGCTGACCTGCCAGAAGCCCAGGTTAGGGATGATCCGGTTTCGAATGGCCACAGGCAAACCCAAGAAACTGGGCAAGTACGAAGTCCTCGAGATAGTCGGCCGAGGAGAGATAGGAGTGGTCTATAAGGCCATTGATCCCGGAATCGGACGCCTGGTCGCCATCAAGATGATGACAGTAGGGTTTGCCGATGACCCCAAGCTCTTGAAGCGCTTCTATCGTGAAGCCCAATCTGCGGGCAAATTGCAGCATCCGAATATCGTCACGATCTACGACCTCGGCGATGAAGACGGCAACCCCTATTTGGTGATGGAGTTTTTGAAGGGTGAAGACCTGGGCTCCCTTATATCCGCAAGTCGAGCAATCCCCTTAGAGCAGAAGCTCAACATAGTCATCCAGATCTGCAACGCTCTCGGCTATGCCCATCAGCGTGGAGTCGTTCATCGCGACATCAAGCCGACAAACGCCATCGTGCTCAAAGATTTCACTGTCAAGATCGTCGACTTTGGACTTGCGCGAATCGGTAATGAAAAAGTAACGCGACCCGGCCAGATCATGGGAAGCATTCAGTACATGTCGCCCGAGCAGATCAACGCCTCTCAGGTGGACTCACGGACCGATATCTTTTCAGTGGGAGTCCTGCTGTATCAGCTGCTTGCTGGTGCGCTCCCCTTTGACGGCAAAGATAAGGGAGGCATTCTCCTCAAAATCATTCACGATCCTCCACCGCCACTGAGCACATATCTTCGCGCATACCCAGCAGAGCTTGACAGCATCCTCGCGCGCGCTTTGGCGAAAACTCGCGAGGAGCGCTATGCCACGGCTGACGATCTTGCCTTCGATCTCGCGCAAGTGCAGGAAGAGCTCAAACGTGAGAAGGTTTCTGAATACCTTAAGTCGATAGACGACTCGATAGTGAACTCGCAATGGAATCGAGCCAAGGAGCAGATTCTTGAGGTTCTAAAGATCGACCAGCAGAATACTCACGTTAACGATTTGCTGCGGACAATCCAGCAACGGATCGAGGCTCAGCAGCGCAGCGAACAGGCGCGGGAGTTTCGACTGCAAGCCGAGCAAGCCCTTGCTCGGGACGAACTGGGCGACGCTCTCCAATTTCTCGACCGAGCTGTCGAGCTGGATCCTCACGGTAAAGATCTCCTGGAAGTCCGCAACTTAGTTGCGAAGAGGAAAGCAAGGGCGGAACAGTTTGCGGCTTTGCTTCAGCAAGCCGAATCCGCTCGTGATAGTGGGGAACTGGAAGACGCTCAGAAAGCCATAACCGAGGCTCTAGCGCTTGATAAAGATAACAGCGAAGCCAAGGCGCTGAACGCGATCATCACCCGCGAGATTGCCGAACAAGACAAACTGAAGCAGGTCCAAAACTACCTCGATGGAGCCCGGAAACGCCTCGCTTCGCGCAGCTTCACTGCTGCCATAGACATGCTTAAGAAGGCGGAGATGTTGTCCCCGAACGCGCCGGGCGTAAAAGAGCTCGAGAATCTTGCTGTCAGCGGACAGGGGCAGGAAAAACGTCGCAAGCAGATCGAGCGGTTCAATGCGGAGATTGAGGATGCCCTGAGTCGGGACGACTTCGCTCTCGCCTGTTCGAAGGCTACGGAAGGGCTGCAGCTATTTCCCGAGGAACGCAGCCTACTCAAACACAAAGGCCTTGCTGAAAAACAACGCGAGGCGAGCGAGAAGCGGGCGTACGTGGAAGGACAAATCGCGGCCGCGCACCGATTACTCAATTCAGCGGATCCCGATCAATCCTTGACCCCTCTTGAGGAGGCCCTAAAGAAATACCCGCAGGAGACACCTCTGCTTTCCATGCTGTCCGTGGTGAAAGAGACGCTCGACCGCCTGCGAGCGGAACGCAACAAAGCAGAATGCTGCAAAAGAGCTAAGGACGCGCTGCGGCGGAAAGCATACGACGAAGCGATTCAGATTCTGAATGAGGGACGCAAAGAAATCGTATCAAGCGATCTGGACGACCTTCTTCAATTTGCTCAAGAAGAGGCTTCCAGTTACGCCACCCGAAAGAAAATCGACGCGGTCGCCGACCAGGCTCATCAGCTCGTTTCTGCCCACGAATACCAGCGTGCTATTGACCTGCTGGAATCTGTCCTGAAAGAGCTTAACGACGAAGAGCTCACTATCATTTTGGCGGATGCCCGTCGTCACTTGGAGGAATTCAACCAGCAAATCAAGGAAGCGATTGGCAAGGCAGAACGTCTGCTTCGACACGATCGTTATGGTGAGGCTGTAAGATTTCTGGAAGGACAATTCGAGCAGTGTGGCGAATCTCCGGCGTTGGCGGCTTTTCTGGACCAGGCGCGATATCAGCTTAGGTGCGTACAGAAGTTTTCAGTCACAAAGGAGAATGTTCGGGACGCCATCGGCCTGGATGATTTTGACGGCGCAAGCACAATTTTGCGCGGGTTTCGTGAGCAATTTGGTGACACGCTGGACGCCGGACTTCTGCAGCAAGAGATTGAAACGGCGCGCTCGCGTGTGGCCATCGCCGCTATGGAAAAGGCCCTCAGTGATGCCCGCGTGCTCTTGATGGTGCGCTCATTCGAGTCGGCTAAAGGCATCCTTGACAGTGTCGCGAAATGGAGCAGTTACGCCACACCAGAGCTTCAGGAACGGTATGAGTCGCTGCAAGCGGTAGCCTTGGAAGCCAAAGCAAAGCACGCGGCCAGCGAGTGGGCGCAAAAGTTAAATCAGGCACGCATGGCCGAGCAGGTCACCGCTTCGCGGGTGGAAAGCTCCGAAGACGGCGGGGCGGTCAACTCGGGGACCAATCCCACCCGCGCCGTGAGCCGCACCCAACTCGAAGCTATCCTCGGACAGGTCACGCAGATCGCAGGCCGTTACGCGAACAACCAGCGGGTGCAATCTGCTATCGATGACCTAAAGCAAAGGTTGACCATAAGCATTGCCGCGCTGCAGGAGGAAGGGGCTTCAGCGGATCTGCCGAAGGCAAACACAAGCGGAAGCGACGAGACGGGGACAATTCGCAGATGCCGCCCAGGAGACGGCACAAGTATTCGTCCATAACCAGGGATATCATGAGGCGGTGGAACTGCTGGAGACCGTGGCTTCATGAGGCCCGGTTCTCGCGCTGTGTTGCCGCCCCAAGTCACCATCGGGACTTACCTGGGCCAGCAGGGCTGATCTCTTAAGCCAGCCGCTCAATACACGAATTCTGCTGCAGATGAAAAATTGCTTCTCAAAGTTGCGGACAAGCGAGATGGGTGTACAATCGCTGTCGCTTTTTTGAGATCAAAAACGGGATTCCGTCACACGTCTCTCACCAACCGGAACTTCATCATTGCCTACGCTCTTCTCGTTGGGTTGCCAATTCTGGGACTGGTGGGAGTTCTGAGGGCTGGCCGCAACCTGATCGTCCCAATTTCACTGGCTGGCGTCTGGATGTTCGACTGCGACGCCAGCCGCTTTGCAGTAATGCCGTGTGGAACATCTGTCTCGTGGCTTGGTGAGTGTAGGCTCAAGCAAACCAGGTCGCGGTGAGCCCGCTTTCCCCCAGTCGGGAATCGGTGAAGTGGGGTCCTAGTAACTTTCAGATGTTGATCACGAGGGAAGAGGTATGCATCTCGACTTCGCCTTGATGCATTGGATCAATCAGTTCGTCGGGCGTTGGCCTTGGTTCGACTTAGCCGTCTACCATGTCAGTGGCTCGGAATTTCTTAAGGGCATCGCCATTGTCACGGTGTACTGGTATTTTTTGTTTGAACGTGCCAATCAGGAGACGGAGCCAAAAGAGGTCGAAGCGCGCGCTACTCTTCTGACGGTTTTGATACTGGTGGTCCCGGCGATGGTGGTGGCTCGGGGCCTTGCACGTCTGCTCCCATACCGAGAGCGGCCATTTTTCGATCCAGGTCTGCATTTCCAATGGCCATACCATGTAGATGCCGACCAATTCATTCGCTGGAGCTCCTTTCCGAGCGACCACGCCGCTCTGTTCAGCGCTTTGGCGATGGGTTTATTTTTTCGAAGCAAGCGTGCCGGCGCCGTGGTGTTTGCCTATGTCATGGCGGTCACCTTCTTCCCTAGAATTTATATGGGTTATCACTGGCCAAGCGACATTCTGGCGGGCTTTGTGCTGGGTATCTTAGTCGCATACGTTGCCCTGATTCCAACAGTGAAGAGTTGGTCCAAACGGCTGTACGAAGAATGCAATAAGCACTCTGGATTGTATGCTGCATTGTTGTTCCTTTTGACCTACGAAATCGGAACGCTATTCAATGGCCCACGTTTGTTGCTTACCTACTTAGGTTCCTTGCTCAAGAGGTAGGGTATGTCTTGGGATCATTGACCGCGTTCATCGCCGCATATCGTGCCAGGTGTCTAGTTAAGAGGCCGACGCTGCTGCCATAGTAGTCGAAACTGCCAGCCGGGGTTTAGATTCAGTCAAGCAGGTGCGCAAGTTCAGCGCTAGAACGAAAGCCTCGATGATTACCGAGCACCAGATCAGGGTGGCGGCGCTGGCTGTGCCAGCAACGGCGAAGCGGAGCAGATTCGCGGCAAGGTAAGCGCAGAGCCGAATTCGCATATAGTGGACGCCCATCCCGCGTATGAACAGGTAGCCCGCCGACAGTTCACTCAGGGACATGACCACACAATAACCAATCCATGCGGGCAAGATGTGGGCCACCTCGGCCAATTCCGTCCCGCCGAATTTTCCATGCATGTACACCATCCGCAGGAGAGGAAATCGGAACGCACAAGCCGCGACTGCGAACGATAACTGCAGCGTGGCATGGACCACTAGCCAGCGTCGGAACACGGTCGGCCTTTCTTTGTCCTCTGCCGAACAGAGACGCCCCTGGACTAAGGAAGTCAGCGGCATCGAAAGCAGACTGTAGCCCAGCATTCCGATTCGCATCGCGCAGTTGTTAGCAGAGATGACGCCTGTACCAAGGCGGGCCAGAAAGTACAACAAGAGGGACTGATTCGCAATAAAGCCGGCATTCTCCACCGCCGAGGCTGTGAGCTGCCGCAGAAAATGACGGCACTCCGTAACCTGCCAAACCGCAAATATGGAAGAGTCCCCTCGCAGCAATTGCTGCGATTTCCCAATGCGAACAAGTGAGTACAATCCGACCAGCGCAAAACCTGCGGTGAGGGATACGGGCAAACTGAGGTTGCTGAGCCGCCCTATCGCGTAACTGCCAACCAGCACGACAGTCATAATCAGATATGGGAGTCCGGGGAGACTCGTCGCCCACAGGTTCTGTCCACGAGCGGAACAGATCCCTTTCCAGATTCCGATCCAAATGATTGGAAGAAAGCAAGCGCCGAGAAGAACAACCGTGTTGCGAACCTCCTTCGTATCGGTGGTGTGAATCAGTTGTAAGAGGTAGGGAGCGCAGACCACCATGAGCACCGTTAGAAGCGCGCCGAGTGTACAGGTATAGAACAACAGTCCCGGCAGCCATTCGACGTTGCCCGAACGCCGCCGTGCGTTTTCGTAGGCGGGAGTAAAAGCCAGCGAAAAAGCTCCAAACATGAAGCTCGCAAGCGCAAGAGGAAACTGCTGCAGTCCAAAGTAGGCGTCGGTAACTGCCGAGAGCCCGAACTTCGCCGCGATGAACGCTTCTCGAGCAAAGGCCGACAACTTAAAGATGCCGCCGGTCGCCAGTGATATCACCAGCAGAGCCGCGGAGCCGGAGGCGTAGCGAGAAAGTTTCTTTAAGTATTCCATGTGAGTCCTCAGGCGTTTAAGCGAGGCAATATGATCGAGTCGTTCGAGTTGAGCGCTTCCAGGTGGTACGAAGCGCGAGCGTCCGCGACATCATTAGACTTGACCTGGTTCAACACCAGACCAATGACATTGGCGCGTGCGCGAGACAGAGCCGACATGGCGTCCGATACTTGTTTCGCGCCAGTTTCGGCGGCCTTGGTCAAAAGCAATACACCGTCGGCGACCCCAGCCAATTCTTGCGCTTCCGAGGCGGCAAGAACCGGAGGCGCATCCACCAGGACCAAATCGAAACCCAGGCAGAGTTTGGCCATTACCGCAGATGCCCTCGTACTGATGAGATCGGCGGCAGTTCGCGACATCCGCCCAGCGGGCATCAGAGATAACCCCGGCTGCGCCAACTGGATGATTGCGTCGGCGCAGGATGCTTTGCCCTTTAGAACGTCGGTAAAACCAACGCGGCTATCGACTTTAAATTTCTTGGGAGTTGAACACACCAGCAAATTAGGATCGAGGCTTGGGTGGCTGAAGTTGGCATCTACTAACAGCACCCTCTTGCCCGTTTTTGCATAGGCCAGCGCCAACTGTGCCGCGGTGGTCGAGGTGCCTTCGCCTGGCACCGCGCTTGTGATCACGAGGTTTCGTATCGGCCGATAACTGCTCACGCCGTTGAGCGCGGCGCGCAGGTTCCGAATCGCCTCTGTATAGGCTGCATTCAGCTTAGCCGAAAAAGCGGAATCCTCTGCAAGGCCCTTTTTGGAAGAGATACCTAGCAGACCTTTCGCGAGCGGTATTTCGGCAAGCACGTCAACGCGAAGTTGACTTGCGGCCTCTTCCCCATCGGCAAAGCTGTTGTCGAATACACTGGCGAAAACCGCAAAGAGAATACCCAGAATGCCGGACAGAATTACCGCCACAGGCAGGTTAATGAACAGTTTCGGAAAAACAGCGTCGCGCGCCGGCAGTGCCTGCGCGGCGAGCAGCACCGTGGCGTTCTGGAACTGCTGGTTGATGCCGGCCAGCCTTGTTCGCGTCGACAAGTCATCGTAGATCTTCTTGTCGTTGTCCGCTTCGCCCTTCAGCTGTTCATACTGGTAAGTGCGGGATTTAAGACTGTCCGCTTCTGCCTTGGTCTCTTGCAGGACGCTGGACAGGCGCTTCTCTCGTCCCAGTGCCTGCTGGTAGTCCGCCGCCGCTCGCTCTTTGGCCCGTGCTCTGAGTTCGTTGACCTGGGCCTCCACTTCCTGTACTTGTTTCTGTGCCTTCACGTATTCCGGATGACCCTCGGCATAATAGGAACGCACCGAAGTGAACTGCTGGCGCGCCACATTCAGACGCTGGAGAGCTTCGCTCAGCATTGGATCTTGCGCCGCCGCCTGGGCTGCCTGTGCAGAAGCGAGGGTGTTAGAGTTGTCAACCTGCGCCAGGATGGCTTCACGACGGATCCTCTCATCCTGGGCCGCCGTAAGATCCGTATTCAGCTGGCTTAGGCGAGCACTCACGATAGTGACCCGCTGCTCCGGATCTACCATGTTCAGTTCTTTTTCATACTCGGCCAACTGCTGAGCCGAGGCTTGCATCTTCGAGCGCAAGTCGGACATGTCCTGGGCGACGAGTGTGGAGAGCTTTTCATACGAACTTTTTCCTGTATCGTTAGCATGTTCGGACAAGGACTGCGCCACGGCATTGGCCACATCGGCGGCAAGTTTCGGGTCGTGGGCACGATAAGAGATGCGTATCAGATAAGAGCTGGGCGAACGCGTCACTTTAAGCGAATCCAACCGGATTGGCGCTGGGCCGTTCTGCTGCGAGGTGCTTTTACGGTTGGTCGATTTCGCCGGCAGCAGCTTGTACCGTTCAACCACTGGTCGGAGGACCGGATCCGATAGAGCCAGCTCGATCTCGGTCGCGATCACCTGGTCCATATCGTCGACGGACGAAACCTGAGCTGCCTCCTGGCCCACCACACCGCCCGCGGTGTGGCGCTCGACTTTGACCAGAGCTGTGGCTTCATAAACCTTTGGCACAACAAGCTGAACCCCAACGGCAGCGAGGATTGCAACCGCAACGAATGCGAGCAGTTTCCATTGCTGCCGGCGGATGACCTTGATCAATTTGGATAGAGACGCGTTGCCGTCGATTGGGCTCATGTCCATCAACCCAGGAGCCACTGGCACGGGAATCTGTGCGGGAACTGGCTTCGGGGAAGGGTAGGGAGAAATCCTGTTCGGGATGCTCGCCTCCAGCGCGAACTCCGTCGATCCTGGATACGCTATCCGATTGGTTAGTTCTAGACTTTGGTCCTCTACGGGCATCGGGGTCGGCGGTTCGTCGTTCTCTAGAAACACAAGTTCGCTGGCGCCAATACGAATCTTGTCTCCGTGTTGCAAGACTTTCTCGCGTATCGGGACCCCATTCACAAAACTGCCGTTTCGGCTACTGAAATCCGTGATCAGGAACGAACCGTTGTCGGCCTTCACGGCGCATTGTTTGCGGGAGACCGCTTCGTCTACTAAGGAGACCTCACATTTTGCTTCGCGGCCGATCACGATCTCTTCTTTGTCTAGCCAGACAATCATGCCCTTGTTGGGACCGGTAATGATCACCAGCCTGGCTTCCGTGCGCAGTTTGCGCCGCGCCTCGTCCGTTGACGCTGACGGCAGTCGTCGCCTCGGAGGAATGATTTGAGTGAGACCTTCCAGATTCATCTCGGGAGCTTCGGAGTAAGCCTTCTGTTCATTCATCGCGTTTTTACCGTCCACCAACTCATCTTTTGATTCCGTGCAGACCATGATTTCCTCCTTGCCGCTAAGACTCATTGCAGTTATGGGACCAATCCTTTTGTGAGGACCGCTTGGCTCAAGCCGACCATACCCTGGAGAATTGAGGCAAGATGAGGCCCGCGGCTTGCCGGAACATAGAGAATGTCGTTTGCCTGAAGCGGAACATCAGCTGCTTTCCTGTGCAGGATGTCCTGTAGCGGGATCGCGATTTCCTGGCGCTGGTTGGCTCCTGCCACCATGCGATAGACATAGGCCTGTTTCGTGCTATTGGGGAGAGTGCCTTGCGACAGAGCCAAAGCCCGAAGTACGGACGAGCCTTCCATGTCGTTGATTCGGTAGAGGCCCGGCAATTTTACGTTGCCTGTAACAAACAGTTTGGCAGCCTCGGGAACGCTGACTTCTTCGCCACCGTGCAGGGAGATATTCAGATTTCGGTCCTCCCCGGAGAGCAAGTCCTTGATCGGGATCGAAGTCGAGTTTCTCTTCCCCGTCGTTTTGTCGAGACTCGAGACTATGACCTCAGCTCCAGCATCGGGAGCAATCCCGTGAGCGCGCGCGATGGCATCCAGCAACTTGAGATCGCCAGTTGCCTGGATGATGACCGGCGTGTTTACCGCTCCCGCTACTGTGACTTGGCGACTCTTGTACTCGAGCACCGCTGCCGACACGATGGGCGCCACCAGAATGCGGGCGTGGACCAAGGCGTCGGCAACCGCATTCGCGATGGTGGTAGGCGTCAGTCCAATAACCGATATGGGCTTAGGGACCAGCGGTATCGATATATCGCCGTCGTTCGAGACCCGGTAGCTGCGCGTGAATTCGGGAGAGCCGGTCACGGTGACGTAGATGAGGTCTCCGTTGCCCACCGGTTCATCGCCGACGTTGGCCGCCCATACCTGCGAACTTTGAGTCGAATCGCTTGGCTGCGCAGCCTGGTTGGGCTCGGACTGGGCGGCTGCCCCAAGGGGTGCCAGGCTGAGAATCCAAAACGCTACTAAAACGCGAGCTTGCATCACATCACCTCTTCTCGAGAGTTTTGTCATTTGCCTAATAAGCGCCATCGCCGGTGAGCACAACCGTTACTGTCCTGGCTAGCAAGTAAATGTCCATCCAAAAGGACCAGTTGCGGACGTAGTACGAGTCATAGGTAATCCGTTCCGTATAGGTCGTGTGATTGCGTCCGGACACCTGCCAGAGTCCAGTCAGGCCCGGAATTGCCTTGGTATACAGGGGATAGGCTTCTTTGTATTTGGCGATTTCGTCGTGCACGATGGGGCGCGGACCAACCAGACTCATCTCCCCCTTGACGATGTTCCAGAGTTGGGGCAATTCATCCAAGCTTGCCTTTCTGAGCACCTTCCCAATTCGAGTGATGCGCGGGTCGTTTCGAAGTTTTTGGTTTTCCGCCCACTCTTTTTGCAGTTCGGGGCTGTTTGCCAGCGAGCGTTGCAGAACTTCGGCGGCGTTCCGCACCATCGTTCGGAACTTCCAGATATGAAAGGTGCGGCCGTCCTGTCCTAATCTCTTCTGGGAGTAGAACACGGGGAACCCCGATTCCACTCCGATCAGAAGCGCGATCACGGCCATCAAGGGAAGCACTAGCGGCATCAACGCCAAACAGAAAGCCAAGTCGATCGCTCGCTTCGCGATGCGAGAACCGGCGAGGAGCAAATTATTTCGGACTTGCAGCCCGCGAACCCCCATCCGATCTTGCGTATAGCCCCCCACACTTCCGAGGAAATCGGTATCTGGAATCACGATCAGATGAGGGAAAGCTTCACCAGCGCGTTCGAGTACTTTGACAAATTCCGACTGGGAAAAGTCCGGAGCGACCACAACGGCGTGCTTTACACCCCTGAACACCATCCCGTCCAGCGCCCCGAAGTCGCAGACTGGAACTTCTTCCAGTTGCTCGTGGGAACTGCGATCGGCAACGATCGCGATGGGGCGAAAGCCAAGGCGCGGATCAGCCTTGAGCTTGCGCAGCACCGACAGCGATTGGTCTCCGTCCCCAAACAATACGATCGGATAGCCCCACCAAGCGCATCGGGCGCCGATTCGCCTGGTTATGCCTCGAGTCGTGGGTATCACCACGCAGGCGCCGACAAAAGCGGCCAGGCAAAATAAATGTGAACTCAGAGGCGCTCGCTTCAATCCGAGTGCCACCGATAGAAAACTGAAGGCGCCGGCATTTGCCAGCGAGATGCGCCTGATCTCGTCTACCGGGCTGATACTGACTCCCGGATATACATCGAAGAACCAATAGAGCATCAGAAACAGCGGCAGGAGTGGCCAATACTGCAGCCACTCATTGGGCCGAGCGTATCGGGAGACGTAAGGATTGGCCCAAAATGTTCCCAGCAGCAGCGCGAATCCCAAAATGTCTCCTGCGACAATGAGGAGCGCTGAAAGCCTGGGGTTGCTGGGGTTGAGTATGGTTGGGGCTGAAGCGGGTTTCCTTACTAGAACGGCAGCGATGGACATTGTCTTAACTCCGCAAGCTTTTTTCCGCGCAGCCATAGGAAAAGCACGGGCGCTGCCACCTTGGCCAGAGTTCATCCACCAGACTGTGGAAGTCGCTTATCCTCAATTTGCTCAGGCATGTACGAACTGAGCGCGGGAGTCGAGGTCCGGCAGATTTGCGGGTAAGGCCTGGTCGACCTATCCACGAAGATAGGGTCCGCGTAGCCGATCGCTTAGTGCTGGGAACAACCGAGGTGGAGAGTTCCTCGCTATCGCGAACGGGTGGCAAAGGTACGGCCCGTTGCTCGCGGCTACAACTGGCGACGGCACGGCTGTCCTGCATGCTGCAGCGGAATTAGCGGACGTTTTCGTAGAGACAGAATCGGGGGAAATCGGTGACGTGCGTCCGGAGCGAAACTTGGGGCATCCCGACAGCGCGTCGGTGGGCAAAAACGTGGGTCGTGGAGTCCTGTACCGATTCAACTTCTGGCGTGGGATGGGCCCGGCCTGTTCTCGCCTGGCGTCTTTAGCTCCGACCTGCACGCACCAGGGATGGAGAGCTCTGGCTTAAGATGGTTCAGTTTCCGCGCCGCCCGCATAGCGCATCTGCTCCCGTTTGACTTCTTCCAACAGTGCACTGACCGCACCCTTCAGCTCCTCATGATGCTTCCGCAAGCCAGGCGGGGCCTTGTCGAGAAGATCGTCAACCGACTGCAAACTTGTCAGTGCCTGGCCACCGATCAAGCGGACCAGGTCTTCCACTTCACGCAGCGTTGCCGCCATCTTCTCGTGAATCGCGTGGGCTTCTTGCCTATCGATATCCGCTTCCAGCTCCCGCAATTCTGCAGAGTCGCCCAAGTCGTGACGGGCTGCAGTGAGCTGAAGCCGGGCCTCGTTCCAGTTGCCTGACGACAACGAGGCCCTAATGGCCATGGCTGCCTTACCGATCGCGGCTGCTTTCTGTTGCTGTTGCCGAGCTTGCTCCAAACGGGATAGGAAGCTGGGCTCTCGGCCGTAGGTGGCAGCCTTGACCTCCAGACAAGCGGCAGCGTCGGCCGGTCTGCCTTCCTCCAATAAGTGGTCAGCCGTCGCAATCAATTCGTCCAATTCTTGGCGATAATCTTTCCATTGTCGTCGCGCGCTGGCAGCGAGAATGCGCAAGTCCTCGCTGGACAATTCTCGTGCGGCGGAGTCTAGGAATTCGGTGGCCCGCGCGTACTCGCTGCTGGCGATCAACCGCTGTGCTTGGGTTGCGGCGGCATCTACTTTCTGCTGCCGCTCGAAACGAGTCTCTTCCTCCCTCGCCAACCGCAGCAATTCATCGAAATCACTGCTTTTCATCTCCGATTTGGCCGCTTCGAGGAGTTGAACTGCTTCGGCGTAGTTCTTACGTTTCAAGGCGTCTTCGGCCTTCGCCGTAATTTCGGCTCTGCGGCGCTCTGTCTCTTCGCGCTGGATGAGCGCCCGGACGAGCGCCATCAGCGACTCCAGTTCGCCCTCTCCGGGAGATCTCCGGCAGGCGGCGTCCACCATGGCCAGCGCATCCTTGTTCCTACCCGCTGCCAGCAGGGCGCGAGCGCCAGCTACTTGTTGGGCTACCCATGCTCGATGTCCGACCTGCTGTTGCGCCCGCGCTTTCGGTTGCGACAACTCGCCTTCGTTAGGAAATTGCTGGACCGCGGCTTGTGCCGGCTTGCATGCGAGAGAAGGATCTGACCCGTCGAGCGCGCCGAGAATCTCAGTCGCGGATCTTTTCACCGCTCGTCTTCGTTGCTCCTGCTCGTGGCCAGAGGCAACCAAGGCCATTAGATCCCGAATGCCTGAAGCCGCGGGATTCAGATTCTCGGCCTTCTTTACAGCTTTCAGCGCATCCGCGAATTTGCGTTCAGAAATATGTCGGCGCGCAAGCGCGAGCAGTTCCTGCACCCGTCGTTCCTGCTCGTGTTTGGCAACTTTATGAGCAATCTGAACATTGAGGAACTTGGCGCGTGGGGCGTCTGGGTCCAGCTCAAAGGCTTCGTCCACCGCGCGGCTCGCGCCTTCCAAGTCCCCGGCAGAGTACGCTCGCTCGGCGCGGCTCAGCACATCATTGAGCTTTTCCATGCGGGCACGCGCTGCAATCGCCTGATCGCGCCCGGCATGCGGCTCTCTATTGCTGTTGTCTAGCCGCACTGCTTCTTTCTGAGAGCCCTGTTTCTTGGCGATTGCCTGCACCACCTGGCGCATGAGTTGATTGGCACGCACGTGCTCGCGGTCGATTTGTAGCACATTGAGTAGCTCCTGCCTGGCGCGGTCCAACTCGCCGTCGTGCATCAGTCGCTCCGCCCGACTGATGTGTTCGCCGAAAAGATTGCTCTTGAGGTGTTCTTCGACTTCCAGCAAATCGAAGGAGAATTCGCTCGCCGATGAATAACGGTCGTCCCGTTCCTTAGCCAGCGCGCGCGCGATGATATGGTCGAGCGCGGGGGAATACCCCTTAATGAACTGACTCAGAGGCGGAGCAGGACTGCCGACGATCTGTTTGAGCGTCTGCGCGATTCCACCCCCCGCGAAAGGAAGTTTCGACGTAAGCAACTGGTAAAGGACCACGCCGGTGGAGAAGATATCGCTGCGTGCGTCCAGGTCCACGCCTTTGATCTGTTCTGGGGACATGTAGTGGACCGTGCCTATGAGCTCGCCGGCACGGGTGTGGCGGGAATGTACCAACCGGGCCATGCCGAAATCGACAATCTTCACGGTTCCGTCCACAAGGACGACGATGTTGGCTGGCTTGATATCGCGATGGATAATGCTCGGCTGGCGTGAGTGGGCATATTCCAGACCGCTGCAGACCTGCCTGACGTAGCTGATCTTTTGCAGCATAGTCAACGTTTTTGTCGACAGCATCGACTCCAGACTCGGCCCATCGAGGTACTCCATCACAAGGTATGGCCTGCCCTCGAAGTCGCCCAGGTCGTAAACGACGACAATGTTGGGGTGGCGAAGGCTGGCGGTGAACTGGGCTTCGCGGTAGAAACGCTCCAACTCGCTGTGCTGGGCCGCTCCGTTCACTACCTTGATCGCTACGAGCCTGCCCAGAGCACGGTCTACGGCCTTGTAGACGACACCCATTCCCCCTTTACCGATGAGGTCCACAACGTCGTACTTACTAATCTTCTTGGGAGCATCCGCTTTCATCACAGAACGTCCGGCGGTCAAATTGAGATCCCGGCTCCGATTTCAAACTCGGGCTGCGCTGTGAAATTCGCCGAATACCCAAAATGCAATTCGGGAATTCACGAACGTCGCATCGATCACAGAATACGCCTGCGCCCGGCCTTATGCTGACGGCAATTTCCTGCCCGTTCTGCAAACCTGACGAACCCGCTACGCTGTCGGTTTTATGAACGCAACGTCAGCCTAGGACTGCTCAGGGAGAAACAGCTTGCAGTGCGGCGGCCTCGACTATCCATGCGGATAGATCACCCAGGCCGAAAGTTAGCAGATCGGATTGACTCGCTAAACTCGCCCGCGGTGCCGAGCTTTCCAGATCAATACAGTCAATGGGTTCGCAGACGCATCACACGCCTTTCCGTCTGGCAACGGACTTGCCTTAGTCAAATGCGATAGCAGGCGGCGACCAGCAACGCCGGCTCCCATTAGGCGATTTTATGAACTTGATGTTGCGGAGTACCGAGTATCGCGGGGATGCTGCAGACGTTGCGAACTTCCTTTTTTTCAACTGCACCGAGGCCATTCGACGCCCAGTATGGATTCGCGAGCGTGAACGCCTGACGGTCGGGGCCCCTGGCTATGTCAGAAATCGAAACAGCGCTGCTCCAACAATCTGCAGCGGGTTCCAAGTTATGAGTTCTGCCTCTAATCCTGCCACTCATCCTGCCTTTCATCCTGCCTAGTATCCTACCTATACAAGCGGGAGCGGCCTCTGGCCGCTCCCGCTCCTGCCCTTCAACTCTCTTTATGCAAGGCGCAGCGGCGAGAGCTGCTGAATAGCTAGCTGGCTGCTTGCTTGTCGGCTGAGGCCGAATCCGGCTGTTGCGACTCGGCCTTATGTATACCTTGACGTACAAGATCTGCGAAGAGTTCGAATAGGTCCGGATCGATGGCGCCAGCGGCCACCTGGGCACGCAAGATCGCGAGGGCCTCCTCCGGACTGAAGGCTTTTTTGTACGGTCGGTCCGAGGCGGTTATCCCGTCGAAGATGTCAACGATCGTCAGCATGCGTGTCTGCCAGGAAATATTGTCTGCCGAGAGTCGGTGCGGATAGCCAGAGCCGTCGAGCTTTTCGTGATGGGCGCCGGCTATAGGAATGACACCACGGATCTCCGGCGTCCACGGTATCTGGCTGAGGAAGCGCACCGTATACATTACGTGGTCCTCCATTTGAGCACGCTCGAGCGGGTCCAGCGAGCCTTGAGGAATCGAGAGCAGGCGGATTTCTTCGTCGGTGATCAACCGTTGGGAAATGCCGTTCAGATCGGCATAAGTACGCGCTGCGGCGTCAGCCAGACGGGGACGCACGGTTTCCGGAGCGGACGAAGGCAGATTACATTGCAGTACGTAGTCCCAGAGCGCATCAAGCTCGGTGCAGTATTTCTGAAAACGGACGTCGGCTTCCTGTGCCGCCTGATTGTAGGCGTGCTCTCCGTGGGCCAGCAAAAGCTCCAGTTTCGCTCGCAGCAACTCAGTCTCTGAACTTCGCTTGGCAAACAAGAACCGATGGCGCAGCAGTTCCAGTTGCGCAGGATAGAGCTTCTCCTTCTTCAGCAGTATGTCTTCGCGAACGCCGACTTTGCCGAAATCGTGCAGCAGGGCTGCATAGCGTAGCGCTTTTTTTTGGGTGGGCGTGAAATGAATGTGGGCGAGCGGTCCTGTTGTAGTGCGATTGACTGCGTCGGCTAGAGCCAGCGTCAGCCGGGCTACCCGGGCAGAGTGCCCGCAGGTTGCGGGGTCGCGCTGTTCAATGGCGACCACGGAAGCCCGTACAAAGCCTTCAAATAAATTTTCGATGGAGGCTAGCAGCCGGCTGTTCTGAAGTGCCACAGCCGCTTGGCTTGCCAGCGATAGGAGCAACTTTCGATGATGCAGTGTGAACGGAACCACCTGCTCGGCCGCGGCAGCATGGGAAGTCAGTTTGGCGCCAGGATCGCGTTTCGAGTTGATCAGTTGCAACACACCGACGACTTCGCCCTTGTCGTTGCACATGGGCACGGCCAAAATCGACTTGGTCCGGTAGCCCAGCTTCGCGTCAAAATCATGATTGATCGTATAGGGGAGTCCAGGAGGAACGTCGTAGGCGTCGTCCAGTTGAACACTCTCCCCCGTCAATGCGACGTGACCAGCGATGGAGGCATTGCTGATCTCCACCTTTGTTTGCTCGAAAGGAAAGGAAACGGTGTCGTTCTGTGCCCACAGAAACCTTAACGCTGTCGGGCGTGAAGTGACATTCGGCTTCCACCAGTCAATTTCACGTTCCTGAATCGAACCGGTAATCGCCGAGTGTGACTTCGGCGAGCTAGACCAGAAACCGTCTTGCTCGGCTTCTACAAAATAGATCGAACCGGCGTCGGCAGCAGTCATTTGGCGCGCCCTGGACAGAATCATCTCCAGCAGCTTGGGGATTTCGTGCTCTGCCGACAACGCCACACCGATACGGTTCAACTCGTCAATTTCAGCGGATGCGATCCTCAATTGTTCTGCAGATTGATGATGAAGATTCTCGCGACGAATGTCACACAGGGCGTTCTCGATCATCCGCCCCACGAGTGGAATCGGTGTGGACGGCGGTAAGTAGGCGAATACAGTGGCATCCAACCGCGGATCCTTGTAACACGCTTCGCTGAGAGCGATGATCCGCACCGCGCCCAGCGGTAAATTTGCCGAGTTTTCAGCCAGCGCCTGTTCCGCGGAGACTACCAATACTTGTCCGGCAACAGATCGAAGCGTTGGATCTTCCAAGAAAGCCGGCCTAAGCTTTAGTAAATCCTCTATTACGACGCGAGCGACCAAATCCCCGTCTAAACACGATATCCCTGTGTGTTCTTTATGTGTATCGGTCGCAGAGTAGTCGGCCCATGCGGACATAAGATCTTCACGTCCTCTGCCGTATCGTAGGCTTGACTTGGCTTGTCCAAGCAAAGTCGTGCGGTCATTCTATCGAAATACATTCGCAGACGTGTAGGATTTTGGCGCTGAAGTACTGCGATCAAGTTTGCGCCTGAGATCCCCGGAAGATATGGATTGCTAAATGACCTTGGCGCGTCAATCTTCCGAACCAGCCTCTGGCCTTAATGTTCGAGGTGTCAGGAGATGTGCGACTCCGGTCGCCAGGTAGGCGGGATTGTCCCATCCCTGCGCGCCGCACTCCTATTGGTGAGCCTCGCATGTCATTCACCGGACGGACGTTACGTTCTTAATCTGCGAACTGCATCGGTTTGGTGCTGCCAACAATTGGCGTGCCGGGAGGGCCAACAAAGTTCGCATTGAGTGACGTGACAAATATGAACTGACGTCAGTAGGGCCAACCGAGAAAGGCGCACGTGTTGCGCTACACAGCGGAACAACACGGGTTGTGTGGCATACTCTCTCGGTCAGGAAGAAGGTGAGTTTGTGTGTAGCTGTTGAAAAAACCGGTTTCTGGTGAAGGCACGTGACCAGAAATGAACACGCGACCAGAGAATCGTTTGTAGGGCATCCTGGCGCGATGCGATTTTCGTTGATCTTTCGTAAAAGGTTTTTCGACACGTGTACTCACGCAATCGATTCACGATTAGGGAACCAAGGAACAACTTTGTGTCCGCGACTCATCGTATTGTGCCTGCTTGTGCCTGCGGAGATGGGAGCTAACCATGGATCCAAGAATTGCGGTTGTGGTCGGCGCCAAAAAGGGTGCGATCACGCATTTGAAGGATGCGGAGACGAGCATTGGCCGCGATCCCGCTAGTGCTCTGTGCCTGAGTGAGGAGTCCGTTTCTCGCAAGCACTGTGCCATTCAGGCAGACGGCGACATCTACCGCGTCATCGATTTCGACAGCAGCAACGGCACCTTCGTGAATGGCATTCCGATACGCAATAAGGTTTTGCAGCATGGGGATAGGATTCGCCTGGGATATACGGAACTTGTGTTCCTGCTGGAACCCGACGAGACAATGACGCCGGCGAGTGAGCCTGAAATCCCTCACGACGGAAGTACGTTGATATTGTCCTGGGCGGAACCCCGGCTACCATCCAGTTCCGAGCGACCTGGCGGCGCCACTATGCCGGATCTGGGCGTCGTCATGCCAGATCTGGATGCGCTGCTGAGGATTAGTCGCATCAACACCATTGGGAAAGTCGACCTGCTACAACGGGAACTGCTGGATGTCCTCTTCGAAGTCATACCGGCTGAGCGCGGTTCGGTCGTCCTCGCCTCCTACGACAGCCCCGGCCGGGCCACGAGTTGGCACCGCGACGGGCGGAAAGGTGAGTCCGGAGAGGTGAACTGGAAACTTGTGAATCGCGCTTTGTGGGAAGGCGCCGATGTGGTGAACGAGCCCGAAACCGCCGGTACCCAATCGGCGAACGAGCAGTTCGTACTTTGCGTCAAACTTTCGGGGACGAAAGATACGATCGGTGCGCTCTATCTTGTACGCCCGAATTTGCCCTTTGAGGAAAAGTACGTACGCTTTGTCACGGCTGTAGCCAGCATCTTCGCCGTGGCGCTTGAGAACGCCATGCATCTGCAATCTCTCGAACAGGAGAATCTCTGTCTGCGAACCGACATCGAATTGGACCACCCGATGGTTGGAGAAAGTGCAGCCATGGCATCGGTGATGGAATTCATCGCACGCGTGGCGAAGAGTGATGCCACTGTGCTCATTCGGGGCGAGAGCGGCACGGGCAAGGAACTGGTAGCCCGGGCGATACATCGCAACAGTGCTCGCAAGGATCGGCCGTTCGTGGCGCTGAACTGCGCGGCCCTCACCGAAACCCTTTTGGAGAGTGAGCTGTTCGGCCATGAACGGGGCGCCTTCACCGGCGCAACGGCCATGAAGATGGGCCGAATGGAAGTGGCCAACACAGGGACGTTGTTCCTTGATGAGGTGGGCGAAATGCCATTAGCCCTGCAGGTGAAGGTGCTGCGCGCCCTACAGACACGATCATTCGAACGCGTTGGCAGCAACCGAACTATCAAGGTGGATGTGCGTTTCGTCGCGGCTACCAACCGAGATCTAGAACAGGCGATGAAAAACGGCTCCTTCCGATCGGACTTGTTCTACCGGCTCAATGTCGTCTCCATCAATATGCCCCCTTTGCGCAAGCATCCGGAAGACATCCCGCTCTTGGCGATGTATTTCGCCGCGGAGCATTCCAAGAAATGCAAGCGGTCGCTCAAGGGCATCTCGCCTTCGGCGCGGACCGCTCTGATGAACTATTCCTGGCCAGGAAATATCCGGGAACTGGAAAATGCGATCGAACGGGCGGTAGTGCTGGGAGTAGGAGACAGAATTGTTCCGGAGGATTTGCCCGAGACACTACTGGAGGGTCAGCCGGAGACCACTGTGGAATCGAAATATCATCAAGCGATCAATGCGCTAAAGAAGCAGATGATCGTGGAGGCGGTCGAGCGCAGCAGCGGAATGATCACGGAAGCAGCCAAGCAGCTCGGCGTGCATCCGAATTACCTCCACCGCTTAATCCGCAACCTGAACATTCGGGCGCTGGTGTCCCGCGAGCCGCAAAAAGCGGGCGGGCTATAGACTGATTCCACCGAGCCGCAGCAGGTATCTCGGGTGAAGGAAGCCCAACACTCCCGCGCGGCTCGACGGAAGTCCATGGAGCACCGTGCGGGGACGAAAGCGCTTTACACTCCATAACAGGCGCCTTCGACCTCACGCAGTAACCTTATCGCGCACAAAAGGCCGCTTGTGTCCGTCGTGCATGACGTGGACCTCAGTCGTGTTGTTTTCCTTGTGGAGGCGCCACGTCTCGGGAAAGCTGACTTCGCGCTCCGGGTGAGCATTGCTGGCGATGATTTCTAGTTTTGCCATTGTCGTGTCTCCTTTCGGTTGAACTGCAGAACCCACCTCGGCTAAAAGCAACCACAATGCCAAGTCAGAGCGTCGTTGATGGCGCGGCGCTATCCAGAGCGATAAGCCGTCTGCTTGGCTCGACCAAGTGAACAGAGGCCAGTCTTTTTAGCAAGATGGAGCGGTCGCGTGCGAACCAGTGGCTGAGTACGTGGGAAAGAGGGCTGCGCGCCCCGGCCTGAAAGCCGTATCTGAGGAGCGAGCTGAATGCTATCTATCCGGATAGCGGTTCCGTGCTTGAAGTGGTTAAACCGTGCGTGGAAGGACCAAACGTGGAGTCTCACTCACAAAAAGCCCGAAATCACATTTGACTACCCAATCACGCGGTCACGGTACTAGGAGATGCAGATTGCTGCATGCGAGTCGTTCGACATCGCTGCGACAATAAGCGGCTCATCCTGGCTCGCGCCCGGGACAAATGCGACTTCACCGTTCCACTCGTTACTCCCAGAATCTTTGCCGTTTCGAGGACCGACAAGCCCTCTACAGCCCGTAGCTGAAGTGTTCTGCGCAAAGCAGGCGTGAGTTCCTCGGCTGCCTGCGCCAAGTACCTGTTCATTTCTGAGCGTCGACACTCATCTTCAGGGCTCGGTCCTTCACAGGCTAATTGTTCCGCGAGAGGGAATTCCTGCTGTGTCCCCATCGGTTCATCCAAAGAGATGATCTCGTGGCGTGGTCGTCTGCGCATTAGCATCCGCGCACAATTGCATACAATCGTCGCTAACCACGCAGACAGAGGCGCGTCCCCTCTGAACTGATTCAGGTGCTGGTAGGCGGTGAAGAAGGCATCCTGTACCGCATCTTCGGCGTCAGCCGCATCGCCCAGAAGCCGATAGGCGACACTATGAAAATACGGGAAACGGTGTGACAGAAGCTCCTCCATTTCGCGAACTGCGCTCTCATAATTGGGCGCTTCTATGCGCCTGTCAGCTTGTAAGTGTGCACCCGTGTTTTGCATGTCGCTCCTCCTGCAATCCAACTAGGAGCACGTTGCTTTCCAAATGAATGTCTATTCTTGATTCGATTTTGTGGTGACTTCATCAAGATTCAGGCAGCGTGACAATAGGAGAACGGGGTTTGCATTGACAACAGTCGGCTCTCGACAGTCGGAGAGCCTGACAAAAAAGACGGGTGCCCGAGAGTTAGTTGAAGATTACACGGCGCTTCGTCTCCGATCCTGGAATCGGTGTTGGAACTTTTGTGAAACGGAGAACCGCTGGGCGCGAAGCTATCATCACACGGCAGAGAGCAGTGTGTCATCGGAGTGTGGAAGTGGGCACTAAGAGTCGCAAGTGTGTGTTGGGTTCCACGAAGGGGGCTGGCGAGAATGCGGCGGCCTGTCAAGGATCATCGTCCAATTCGGAATCGGCCAGGACCCGCCTGCCATTCTGAAAAACAATGCGGCGGGGAACGCCAACAACAACAGTGGATGCGTCGTGCACACCCCGTGGTCGCGGATCTTGGGGTGATATGGGTCCTACTGCTGCCTGGCGGCGGCGAGTGTGATCCTGTGATCTACAGCTGCAACGTCTTCCACGATTGCTGTTTCCCGAATGATGACGCCTGTGGCATGAATTAGCTGCCCCCGCACAACCTGGGCGTCGGAACGAATCTCGATGCCTATCATGCCGCGCGTCCATATTCGATGATTCACCAGACGGGCCAAGCCAGCGTGCCCGTCTTGGTAAAGCGAGATTCTTAGCTGCCGGATCGCGTTCAGCCGCCGGCGAAATATCTTCACCGTTTGAATGGACCACGCCAATCGGTTCGCCGCAAGCGCGAGTGTGGGGCAGAGTCGTGGTGGTTGTCGTGATATTCATTTGCTTTTTTCCTTTCCTGCGCTGCTTCGCGTCGGGGCGCGCTTCCGTCTTTCGCACACACATGCATTGTGATTAGGCGGTCCGCCAGTTTGCTGGGGGAGTAATGGACGCGGGCGCCGCAGCAGGGGCATTGCGTTTTCTCTCAGGTCTTGCAGGGCTCCGCAACACGTCCCGATAGATGGACCGAGTGCGTTCTTGCATGGATGAGCTCAAAAACTGATCGGTAAAGCGCTGCCGCCCTGCACGGCCCATCCGGAGGCGGAGCGCATAGTCATTGGTCAGATCAGTCAATGCCTGCGCCAAAGCGGAGACGGAACCGCTGGGCACTAGAAATCCGTTTTCGTTATTTGCTACGGCCTCTGCTACCCCGCCGACATCCGAGGCGATCACTGGCAGCCCTGCCCTCATCGCTTCCAGGATGCTGATTGGAAGCATCTCGGATTGCGATGCAAGGACAAACACGTCTGATGTGGCAAGCAGCGAAGCAACGTCGTCCCGGTTGCCCAGGAAATCCACTTGATCCTGAATTCCAAGTTCGCGCGCCAGGCTTTCCGCGCTAGCTCGAGTAGGACCGTCGCCTACCAAACGAAGCTGCGGTCCTTTGGGAACTTGGGCAAAGGCACGGAGTAGAAGCTCGTGGTCCTTCCCCTCGATAAACCGCGCCACCATTGTGATCACGGGCTTTTCGGTCGGCGACAGTTGCGCCTGTTCGGGGCAATCCGGAAGACCATTGTGAATGGTGACAAGCTTGGACGGAGATCCGATTCGGTGCCCGCGCACGACTCGCGCTCCAGCCCGGGAAACCGTAATAATGCGTTCACACCAGTACGCCGCCAGGCGCTCGCAGGGACCGCTCAGAGCGCTGGACAAGCGCGATACCGCGGCTGTCCCGTAAAGCCATGCGTGGATCGTGTATACGGAAGGAATGCCAAGTATGCGACCAGCGAGCCGGGCAAGAAAGCCAGCCTTGAAGGTGTGTAGATGGAGAAGATCCGGTCGCAGTTTCCGGATCAGTTGCCAAATCTCCCTGAAGGCGCGAGCGTCCGCAAGCGGCCTGACTTCCCGCTGCAAATGAGGCAATACGTGAACGGGGATGGCTCTTTCGCGACACGCTTCTGTAAGGAAGCCTTCTTCTCCTGTGGCAACGCTAACCTCGAAATCACGTTGCATGGAGCACGCCAGGTCGAGCACGTGTGTCTGCGCGCCTCCGCGCTCGGCTCGAGTAACGACGTACAAGATTCGAGGCTTACCGCTATTAAGGTCGGCCGCGGGAGAGCTGTTATCAACTTCAGTTTCTATGTTCTTAAGCAAATTCATAATTGCTCCTGTTACGAGATACACACGGGCTGAGTGCTCTGCATGAGACTGTTGACCTCTGCCATGCCCACGGAAACCATTCCGTGTCGGGCGCGATAGCTATCAAAGGTCATTAATACAGCGCGCAGAAAAACGAGATTCTCATCGCAGTGATAAGAGAAGTCCTCGGGATGCCACCACAGATGGAAGACTTCACCCTGCTCGGCGGCGTGCTTCATTGCTTGCTCGATTCGCGCGTGCCTTAGATTTTCGAATGGCTGAAGAACGGGCGAGTAAGGACGCAGATATCGGCTGGCTGCGACCGAGATAAGTGTCTCGTCTTGGGGCCATGGACCTGTCTGAGGTCCACACAGATCCACATAGCTGTCCAGGAGCCGACCAAGCCTCCGATGGGGGCGCTGTTGCTTGTTAAACGAACGCGCTTCCTTGATCGTGGTCGGTTCCGTTCCGCGATAGGCCTGGATCCCAAGACGTTTCAGGATCGAAAGGTACTCAGGATTGACTTCGTTTCGGGGAAAGACGTAGGAACGCAAGTCATGACCCGACTGGGTTGCTATCGCCACCGCACTGTTCAGGTCAGCTTCGAACTCCTCGGCGGCTTGTCCCGGCTCCATGGCGTAGTAGTGAGAGAACGAGTGACACGCAATCTCCTGACCGGGTCTGCTCGCTATTTCTGCAATCAAGCTCGGAGCAAAATGAAAGGGGTCGTCAGCCTCCCCCGCTCCAAGCGTTTCCTGATAAGGATCCAACCGGTTGTCCCGGTACTTGGGCCGGCGGGTGGGCATAAACGCTTCAGCTTCTGTTCGAGACTGCGCAAACAGAAGACCGACGGTGGCCCACGTCGCGTGAACGGAGAACTCCTCGAACAGGTCGAGCATACGGGGAACGATCCGTCTCGCCGACAGCAGTCGAGCCCGTTCGTTTCCGTCAAGGGGCGCGGAATCGCGAACTCCCCAATGAAGTTCGAAATCGAGTGATATGACCAGCGCACCAGGACGCTTCGGCCCACGGTTCGCCTGGAGTTCCGGGGCCATTGCTTGCATTGCGTTGTTGTTGCCGCGTGGATCCGAGAAGTTAGTACGAGCAGTGCTCATCGCGTCACCTCCGACTGACTTAGCAAGCAGGATTCCGATTTCGCTGTCGTGATCTGAACGACTTCAGCGTGCCGGGGGAACGTGGCATAAAGGTCGGTCCACTTATCCATCACGGCTGCAATCCGAAACTGTTCGTGACAAAGCTGGCGGGCGCCATCGCCCATCGTCTGTAAGTGCTCTGGCGAGAGAGCCATCAGCCGATGCATAGCTTCGGCCAGCGGTTTCGGCGCCATCGGGGGCACGACATAACCTGTAATCTGATCGGTGACGACGTCGGCATTACCACCCACATCGGTGACCACTGCTGGCAGGCCGGTCGACGCTGCTTCCAGCAGGGCCGCCGACAGTCCTTCAAACTCGGACGACATCACAAAAGCGTCGGCAGCGCTGTAGAGATCGAGGATGTCTTCGCGGGCGCCACAAAAACGAACGTGTCCCTCCAAGCCACGCGCCCTGCATTCTTCCTTTAACTCTTCTTCCAGAGGCCCGTTGCCGGCAATCAAAAGGACAAATTGCTCGTGCTTCAGCAACTCCAGGGCGCGGAAAAGCGTCGGATAGTCTTTTTGTTTGACCAATCGGCCGACCGCGAGCCATACAAACTCCGAGCCGATGCCGAGCGCAGCGCGCGCCTTCTCTCTCCGGTTTTTCGAGCGTGCGAAGTGGTCGGTGTCGATGCCATTGGGAACCATCTGAAACTTCTTGCGCGGCACCGCACCCACGCGAACGTACCGCTCGAATGCGGCGTTACAGATGATCGTGGTTTTGTCTGCCAGGAGGTCCGTGATGCGGTAAAGGAGTTCCTTGTGCCAGGTGGGCCCGTCTTTTTCCGACGTCTCTCTAAAGTTATGGGCAGTGCACACCAAGGCCGGTATGCGGCAGAAAAGCCGGGTCACGCGACCCAAGATGTTCGCGTGGTACATATGGCAATGCACAATGTCCGGTCGAAAGTCGCCGATTAGAGACTTCAGACGGAAGACACCTCTCAGATCCGCTACACCTCGTTTCATATCCAACGAGTGAACCGGGATGTGCTCCGCTTCCAACTGACTCGTGTACGCAGTTGGTTTAACCATGCACACTACGCAAACCGTCCAGCCTCTCATCTTTAGTTCGGTAGCGAGGCGAACGACCTGCGTTTCGGCGCCCCCGAAAGTCAGGGTCGTGATAAGGATGAGAATCCGGCCGGGCCGTTTCGTGTGAGGGTGTTGCTTACCGCTCTGTAGCATCTGATCCAGTTGCGAAACGTTATCTTTCAGTGTTGTAGTCATGATCGTGATTGCTGCCTTGCTTGAATTCCTTTCGAAGTTGTCTGGTCACGAGAGAAGCAACAGGCTTGCCAGCCCGTGCCTTTTCTCATTCGTCCTGCTTGCTGTGTGTAAGTCCAAGCGGCGCCAGCGTTTGAGGGCCGACTGATTACGGGAGAGTAGGAGTTGTGCCCGTTGAATCGGTTTCTGGGTTATCCAAAAGCCTAGGGGTACAAGCCAATCAGATAGTGGTGGCGACGCAGCGCATTCGTATAGCGATGGCGGGAATCCTGATCATGGAAAATGCTAAGCGAGCTTTGCCTAAAACCGGCACGAGATACGAGTGAGAAACTAAAGAACAGCTCTCGCCGTTTTCAGGCGGAGCCTCGGTGGATTGCGGTCGCAGCTGCGTCCCGCCAACTCGGCCTCGAGGGTGCCCACCACCCTATTGCACTGCGCCAGATCGTATTTTCGGGAGAGTCTTGGAGAGGAGCCCCGGTGGGGCATTCTTGGTTATCGCGGTGGGTAGTCCTAGGGCGGGTCCCCAAAGCCAGGTTTGACATTTGGGGACTCCGGCCTGGACTTTACTTCGACCTTGAGAATTACGACGTCGCCGTTCCCGAGTGCGGAATCGAGGTAATCGGGGTGACGATGGGTGCTGCAAACTTTTGAGCCGAGTACACCTGGAGGGTTTCGCGGGCGATTTTCGGCCAGCCGCACTCGCGCAATATCCAAGCCCTGCCTTCACGGCCGAACTGGTCCAGTTGCTGCGGGCCCAGACTCACGGCCTGGCGCAATGCGGCAGCAACCGCGTTAGCAGAAGCCTCTTCAATGACCAGGCCACCGTTAGAAGCCTGCAGCAAGGCACCGAGCCCTCCTGCTTTGGTTCCAATGACCGGTCGCCCATTGGCCAGCGCTATCGATCCGACACCGCTATCCGAAAAGAATTGGGTGTACGGGAGGAGAAAGCAATGGCAATTGGCAAACAGTTCAGAAAGCTGGTCGTCGGGAATGAAACCCTCGATCACGCGGATCGGCTGCGGGCATCTCCGAATCATTTCCTGGCAGCACTCCCAGTAGTTCCGCTCGTTTCGGTTAAGAACGGCCCCGGCAATCGTGAGGCGTATCGGGACTTCCTCCTTATAAAGCTGCTGAATGGCCGCAATGGCCAGGTGAGCGCCTTTATTCTCGCGCAGGGCCCCGAACAGAAGCACTTCCAGATACTCCGACTTGGGCATCGGTAGCGTCCCCGCCCCAAGCTCATACGGGCCTTGAGCGATTACCTTAATTTTTGCGCTACTGCCGCCGAACTGCTCCAGGATCGTGCGCTTTCCCAGTTCGTTATGAACAATGATCGTGTCGCTGACCTGATACATCCACGCCAGTGCGCCTCTCTCAACCCAGCGCAGCTTCTTCGGCATCAACCACTTGTGGGGCAGGGGATCATGAGCGGTGTACACAATCTTGCAACCGCGAGCCCGAGCGCACAAAAAGAAGAGGGCGCCGAAAGGCAAGTGCAAGCTGTATTGAAAATGGACTAGATCGCCACGTCGGATGGCGCAAAACAAAACGGCCAACGAGGAAAATAGAAATCGCAGGTTGACAATCACTTTCCCCAAAAAACCCTTCGCGCCGTCTGTGGAACGTGCAACCGTGGGGTGAACCGTAATTAAAGGGTTGCTGTTGAACTTTTCCATGCATTGATGATTGCCAGGACACACGATATGCAAGGAAGTCCCTTCCGCCGTAATCGCGCGGGCAAGTGCTTCGACGTACAGCGCCGCCGATGAAAACGGCTCCGGGGTATGCAGGACAATTCGTTCTTCGCGGTGAGAAGCGATTGGATGAGCCGAGCCGCTCGCGCGTGGAATACCACAGTTAGCGTCAGACATGGGCTTGATCATTCTCCCTTCAACTTGGTTACGGTGCGGTCCGGCTTCCGTTCCTTGAAGTAGCAGCCGCCGTGCCACTCTCTCCCCCCTGCCGTCGGCCTGCTCGCCTCACGTATCTCCACTTGCTGCAACAACTTGCCGGATGGCGCTCCGGGCCTAAGCAAAGTACCTACGGCTTTGGCTAACCAACCGGATAGACGTCGCCTATCCAGTTTGCGTTCGGCTGAAGGAAACAACACCTCACCTTCTGCTGAACTGCACGCTGCGAAAATCGAGGTGCTACTGTTGCCATACTCGCACCCAATCGACGTTCAGCGTCATGCTGGATGCGGTCACGCCGGACAGATTGCCAGCTTTCCAGTCTTCTCCCTCTTGCATGCCAAGAACGAGGAAGAAGTTCTGGCGGTCAAAGACGGCAGGCGTACTTTCTGAGTGCAGCGGCTGGTTGTCCAGGTACCAAACCACTTTTCCAGGTGTCCAAAGCAGACCGTAGGTGTGGAATTGGTTCAAATCCACGTTGCCAGGGAGATGAAAAGCGTTGTTTCTGTTGGCGCGATCGCGGAGGTTGACCCAATCATGAATGGTGCCATAGAAAACGTGCGGCTCGTCACCTTGACCTTCGAAGATGTCGATTTCACCCGACTCCTTCGTCCCGTTGTAAATATCCTGGCCGGTTGCGTCTTCGAGCGGAATCAGCCAGAAGGCAGGCCACGCGCCTTTCACTACATCCCAGCGCAGGCGGGCTTCGAAATAACCATAGCGCCAGACCGCAAAGTTCTGAATGTAAGGGGAAAGAGTCGTAATGCTCGTGTCTGCACCCCTTTGCCCTCGATCCCATTTCAAGCAGAGCATCGAATTCGCTACAGAAATGTTTTTTCGCGGTGCGTGTTGGTGGTTAAACCAGATGCCCTCGTACCACTCGTGTATCCCCCGACCGTCCGGACTAAGGTCAAGTGTGTCGAACTCGTCCGCGAACACTAGCTTGTACCCTTGCGCTTGCGACGGAGGTGCAGGCTTACCTGAGAGTGGCTGCTGACCCAGTGCGTTGCCTGTAAAGACAAGACTGGCAATTGCCGACAAGCAAAGGGCATAAAGTATTTTGGCCTTACAACGCGTGGAACTTTTTCTCATAAATTAACCCTCAATCACACCTTGAGCGACCTCGGTCAAAAAGCTTTATGGGGTCGGCTCACTGTTTTTAGGCGGAGACCGCCATGGGAAATCGCGCTTCACTGGCAAGCCGGCTGAGAGTGAGTCGGCCATCTTCATGCAGTGACATCCGGCTCACCACAACTGCCACGAAGCAATAGGCAAGATAGTCGGCTGGATCGTTGGCGAAGCCGAACAGTCCGGGTACTTCCACTGTGGCACGCAACAACAGGAAGAGACACCCCAGCAGGATCATGTAGCGGTTGATCGCGGGAATCGAGGTTCTCCATGCCAGCCACCGGCAACACCGCAACAGCATCCACACGATTGCCATGGCAGGCACAAAGCCTACCAGGCCCTCCTCGGCCAGCAGGGTGATGTATTGGTTGTGGTACGCACCATCGGAGATGATTGATTTTGAAGTGTGAAAATATTCACCTCCGGCGACTCGGGAGGCCAAATCGTCTCGCCAGGATTCGTAGCCGTAGCCACTCAGCGGTCTGTCCGTAAATTTGGACCAAGCCAGCGACCAAAGGACAGTTCGTCCTTCGGAGATGGTTACCATTTCTCGTGAATCGACCGTGTACACAGCTGCCACGATGGCACCGGTCAGCAGGAGCAAGGTCAGGCACGCCGATACTCGCCACACAAACGATCGAGCCCGGAGCTGGTGCAACCCGATCGCGACCAGCGCGCTCAGCAACAGGATGCCGAGTGGCGCGCGGGAGCCGGTGAGGAATGAAGAAACGGCGAATACAGGAACGCCCAGGCACAACGTCAGCGCCCTTGTAGGCGCCAGGCACAAACCAATCAAATACATGAAAAATGCTGTGAAAGAGATTGGATTCAGAGGAAACCCTTCGCCCTTCGTAAGCACTTCTTTGAGTACGCGAAGTGCCTGATAAGTTGGCAGGGTTAGTCCCATGTGCTGGATATAGGTGTAGAGGATTAATGCAACAGTCACGGCGCTGCCGGTCAACATGCCATATCCAAACGCCCTGGCAGTTCTACCGTGCCGGAGTGCGCGTGCCAACGCCAGACCCACGGCGAAAAGCAGGACAAGTTTCATTAGGTCCTTAAACGCTCGCGCGGGGTCAGTCGCCGTCAGAGAGGGAACAGTGAGCGACAGCGCAAGCAGACCAAACAGGGCTGCAAACGTTGTTTCCGCTCGCGTGAGTGGCGCACGCAACCAGATCATGAGCAACAAGGTTGCTAAACCGGCGATTATGCATCGTAGAGCCGTAGCTTTGAGTTCAAACCCAATTCCAAGCGGAGCCCAGTAGACAGCCAAGAGAAAAGGGATGAAAAAGGCAGCCACTTCTGAAATCTGAGCGATGCTCACTTTTCCTGACGTGGTCATTTCAGGTCACTCCGTGCTTGTTGAGACAGTGCTTTGGTTGAGACAGAGCCGGTTCTAGGTCTTCGTCATCGCCATTGGCATGCTGCCACCAACACGTGGCACGAATTTGCATGGAGCAATCCGTATGCCAGCCATGACCTTTTTGGAGGCGGACCGACGATCAAACGAAAGCTCCCACAGGTAATTGGCGCCTGCCGCAGAGCAACAGCTCTCGGGAGAGTCTCACTTCATGTAGGTAGACCGCTCAACATCTATCGAAACGAAGAGGCGGACTATCGAATCGGATAGACCGATACATCAGGCGAATCTCGCTGGCAAATGCCGACGCCGTCGGTTTTCTGTCGTTGGCGCTCGGACTGAACCGAACGCCCGTGAGTTCACAGTTATTTTTGTCTGGCCGCTTTTTGTCGGTGCATGCGTGGTGATACCCACGATTCGAGTGATCGGCTCCCTCGATTTCTGATACACCGTGAGGGTTAGTTCCGGCAGAATCCCCCGCCTGAGGAAAGGGGATGCTCCGTGAAGAGGGAGCACTTTGCTGTGCAGCAGAACGTGGGATACTGAAGCGAGCCGAGATGGCGGTGCCGGTGGCGGAGTTGTTCCGCCAAGTGGGGATCGGCTATCAGACCCCGAATCGCTGGAAGAAGCAGGACAAGGGCTTGAAAACCGACCAGGTTCGCCAGTTAAACAGCTGCATGAGAAGAGAATGCCGAGCTGAGCCTGGACGCGAATACAATGAGCGTTGTCCTCACAAAAGTGTTGCGAGTCCCTGCTTGAAACGGCTAAACGGCGGGGAAACCGACCATAGCATCAGATGTGTTCTGTTGCGGATTGTGACAGCATAATCAGCGTGAGTTAGGCACGCAGCGCTAACGCTATGAGCGATAACTCAAGACTTTCGACAACGGTGACTCGAATCCTTGAATTATCACGACAGGATCCAGCTCGCCTTAAAGACCTCGAAACTTTTCGGCGTTCGGTGGTGGTTTTGTTCACCGACATTCAGGGCTCGACTGCATACTATGAAAAATTTGGAGACCTTAACGGCCTGGCTATGGTCCACCAGTGTAACAGCCTACTGGAGCGAGTTCTTCACAAGCACGGCGGGCGCGTAGTCAAGAAGATTGGTGATTCCATCATGGCGACCTTCGACAATTGCGAAGCGTGCGTGCGGACCGCTATAGAAATGCAGCAGCAACTGAAAGGATTAAACGCCAGCAAGAAGGAGGAGGACCAGACGCGTGTTCGTATCGGGGCGCATTACGGTCTGGGCATCGTGAAATCTGATGATGTATTTGGTGACGTTGTGAATGTAGCCTCGCGAGTGGAGAGCCTGGCCTTGCCGGAACAGATTTTAATTTCCGATTCATTGTTTAAAGAAGTTGTCAGTTGTGGCTTCGATACGGTGCTCCTAGGCCGCTTTCAGTTAAAGGGGAAGGCCGAAGAACGCGAAATTTATGAAGCGCGTTGGAACCGAGATTTACCTGCTCGTCCCAACCTCGCCCATACCCTTATAGCCTCTCCCACCGGCGAAACCCAGAAATTCAGGCTCCAGCATGTAACGCAAGCTGGCAAGACAGATGCGGAATATACCTTGTCCGGAGAAGGCTTGACCATAGGCCGGGTCGAAGGAGATATGAAATTCCCGAACGATTCGAGTATGTCTTCGCCGCATGCTCGCATCTATGTCCACCATGGCCAGCCCATGGTCGAGGACCTGGGCAGCCGGCGCGGAATCTTTATCGGATTGAAAGGTGTTTTTACCCTGGAAGATCGCGACATCATTATCATTGGTGGTCAACTGTTGCGCTTTGAGAGCAAGCCGGAGATCATAGCAGCGGCTGCAAAAATGGCCGTAACAGTGCCGTTCGTAACCCTTGCACTACATGAAGATGCGGCCAGGTTTGTGCGTCTTAACAGTGATGGGGACGAGCAAGAAATCTTCGTTATGAATAAGGAAGAGGTCCGATTCGGTCGAACCGTGGGTGACTACACATTTCCAAGCGACCAGTTTATGAGCCGCACCCATGCACGCATCTACATGCGGGGCGAGAACTATTTCGTAGAGGATTTGAGCAGCTTGAATGGCACATTCGCCAGGGTCCAGCGCAAAAGCCCTGTACCGGTCGGGACATCTGTCCGAGTGGGGAAAGAAGTTTTTGTAGTCGTTTGAAAAAGTTACTGAGATGAGCAGGTGAGATTGAGCGAAAGCATGTTGGAAGGAAGTTCCTTCCCATGTTTCGCTGGATTTCCATTCTCGGAGGCCTGCTGATCATGATGGGACAGCATGACCGCTCGGAAGCATTGTTCCACTACTTTCGCTACAGCGAGATGGACCGTCCCTCGATCGATCCCGAACTGCTGCTACGCATTCTGCTGATCGGCTATCTGTACGGCATCACCAGTAAGCGCAAGCTGGTGGAAGAGCTGTGCATGCACCTGGCCTGGCGCTGGTTCACGGGGCTGGGTTTTGATCAGGAGATCCCGCATCACTCCACATTTTCCAAGAACCGTCATGGGCAGTTTCAGGAGTCGAAACTGTTCGAGGAGTTGTTCGAGCAGATCGTGCGCCAGTGTGTGGAAGTGGGATTGGTCGAGGGCAAGCATCTGTCGGTGGATGGCAGTTTCGTGGAAGCCAATGCCGCGAAGGAAAGCCGTATTCCACGGGAACAGCTCGTGGAAGCGAAATCATTACGTATCCAGAGCGTTCAGGCAATTGCGCGGCTCTAGTACACTCCCTTGGATGACTAGCCTCACCTCGATGCTCAATCAGCTGGAGCAGGAACGCTTTTATCTCGCATCTCAGATTGAAAGCGTTAGCAACGCGCGCCCGCAGATCAACGATAGAGGAGAGTGTCAATCCACTCGCCTATTCCGATCGCCTTCTCTAGGCTCGTCAATCTGCTGATCTCGATCGGGAGATCGTCCGGAACAATCTCTTCCCCGCGAGACCGGAGTTTCAAGCTGGCCAGTCGGTTCGTTTGAAGAGTCAACGTGCACGCCCAAACCTATATGTGAGACTTAGACTCGCATACGATGGGATGCGCACGCCCACTACCTCCTGAACTTGAGAAGGGTAGAAGTTTTCGGTTGTTTGACCCGCGTAGCCGGTCGCAACGAGGAAATTAACACCGGCCTCCATCCGGCCATTCAAGAATGGCCGAACAAGCGCACCGCGAAACTCTTTCACTGCAGTTCCCGTGCACTCGGCGTTCTGGTTCAGAGGGTCGCATCCCGTGCCCAGAGGCTTTCTGCCAACATACGTAAACTCGCCCTTCGCCTGGAGGCGAAACGGAAGTTTCTGAATTGTTCCGAGGAAATCGACAATGGTGCGAGGTGCCTCCGGTGTCGGCTCCCCAGATTCGAGATCGCGAGCATCCGCTTTGGAAACGCTGGCCTCGAACCACCCCAAGGAAAAGCGGCGGCGGACGGCGACGCTCATAAATCGCAGTCGGCTTGGTCCCTGGTTGAACTGAAGGCCGGTGTCGGGGTCTAGCTTGGCGAGTTCCGCGCTGTTGGTGACTTGCCCCAACGTCGATCGCACCTCGGTGCCGTGAATGGTTTTGCTGGCAACAAGTTGATAGGAGTGTGACGTTGCCACGGGTGTGCCAGCCGCGCTCCCCATGCCCAGTCGCGGATCTTCGGTAAAGAAGGCTTGCCCAAAACTAAGCGACAACAGGGGCACGAACCATGAGTCTTTCGGCAGGAAACTAAACGTCGCTTTAGGCGAATTCACTCCTACCCATTTCTCGAAAGAGTTGTTCGGCGTCAGGCGGTCCTCGTTGGTGAAATGGATGTCATCTCGTCGCCATCCGACGTAATAGCGAAAGAAACGGGTCATCGTGCCTTGCGCTGCCGCATAAGGAGTGACCGAACCGATGGTCAGACTATTTCCGTCGATAGGAGTGAACGGCCCGTAGAAGCCTGGGCGACTCGGGTCGTAGAAGCCAAAGCGATCGAGGTCATCGTGCCGCGGAGCATCACGCTCGTAATCGATGCCAGCCAGCACTGCAAGGTGCTCGGTAATCTGATTCACGTAGCTGGCGCTTCCTCCCACAATCGTCCGGAATTCGCTCTGTCGGATGAGGCCTTGTCCGAAATTCGAATACAGAGAGAGGTTATAACTCCGAACAAAACCGGACATCTGCAGTTGTTGTCTTCCACTAATTTGGAAGACGTCGTTCAGCGCGATCAGAACGGTGTGTGTTTGATCCTTTTGCCGCGGATCGATTGTATCTCCCAGGTTCGTAAAACTCGCGTCATTGGGGTTTGGCCTGAAAATCGGGACCAGGCCCGGCAGATACGATTGTCCGTAGTACCCGATGCCGAGCAGCGTGAGCCGATGAGCACCGGCATTGAAGATTCGCACGCCGTTGAACTTGTATTGCTGGCGATGCTCGGGCCGATCCAGGAATCCATCTCCGAGTGCCGCTTCCAACGCAATCCAGGACTCGGGCGTCAGACTGAAACCCGCTACGAGATCGATGTCTCGCCCGTCGCCCGTGACGGTGAGAAACGGTTCCAGTTGATCGCGGAGGTCGTATGTCGCAGCAAGGTTGACTGAGTGATTTCCCTCGCGAACATTGAACGCGCCGCCATCAATGTGCACGCTTTCCAGCACCTGAGGAATAAGTATGTTGGGATCGGAATACCCGTTACCGTGAGCATTAGCCGACAAGTTGTTCGGAACGAGATAGCTGCCGACGGCGATAAATTGTGCGATTGGTTCGCCGTGATCTCCCGCAACTCCTGGGGCAAAATACTGCGGCGCTTTGATTCCGCCGGAGGCCGTTTCAATGGGATGGCCCGGAATCGAGACGGGCGTTCCTGGTCGGCCGGGATTCGCATCCAGCAGATCCTGACGTGCGGACATTTTTTCGCCGGGGTCAGGATTGAGCACACTGAAGTCGATTACATCCGCGGTTACCGTTACGGATTCGGTTTGCGAGGCGAGCCCAGAGAATCGGATGTTTTCGGTTTGATTGCCCTCGCTAAGCGCAAGGGCTTCGCGAAAGGGTGTGAAGCCAGGGTAGTCCGCCGTGAGGCCGTATGCTCCCGCCCCGATACCGACAAAGGTGAACTGTCCTGTGCTGTCGGTCTGTGTTTCGTATTCACGTGAATCAGATGGCGCCAACAGACGGATGGTAGCTCCGGCGACCGCTTTGCCCTGCGGATCCGTGAGACTTCCGTACAAGTTCGTGACGGCCGTCGCCGAGCTGGCTACGAAACCTGAAAGTACGAGGGAAGCGCCGACGAATTTCAGAATCCGCCGCACTTTCAGGATAATGAGGCCACAGGCATGCATCTTATGTTCTCGCGTTTCGTATCGGGCTCGAGCCGACTGTGGAGCTATCGCCGAGAGATTGAATCGTGACTGGCTGTCCGCGCACAGTTCGCCTATTGGCTCGTGGGACGTGGAGAAAGGCGAGCGAGAGTAGCCTTCGCCCGCCAGGACTCCGCCGTGTTTGTTTCGGCTGACAGTCGCAGATACTTCTCGGCAGCGGCCTGATCGCCAGCCCCAACCGCAATCTCGCCCGCGTGTCGGAAAAGCCTGGCATCGCGTATGCCAACCGCAAGCGCCTTCTCGATCTGCTCACGCGCTTCCTGATCTTTGCCATTCACATGAAGCGCCCACGCGTAGGAATCGAGAGTGTAGACATCGTGCCGCCGAGCGAACTCTCTCCTGGCGATTTCAAGCGCGTTGAGTGGTTCATGGGCGTAGTCGGCGTAATAGAAGATCAGTTCGCGATTCGAATTGTCACCACGATCGATTTCGAGCAGCGACTTCTGCTCGAATTCAGCAAAAGCACTCTTTGCTTCTTGCGTTCGGTTCGCCTTCTGCAACGCCTCGGCAAGATCAAAGAGATTCTCGGCATGCGGCGCAGCTTGATAGCGGTGCTGCAGCAGTTGAACCGCTTCGTCGTAGCGCTTCTGCTCCGTTCTGAGTTTAGCGAGATTTCCCAGGGCGTAATGATAGCCGGGAAACAATGTGAGCGCCTGGTGAAGATTTTTCTCGGCGTCGCCCACTCGTCCTACGGACAGTTGAAGATGTGCCATCTGCGTAAGGATCCAAGCGGCATCCTCCCCTTCGCTCGGGCTGGTGGACGCGAGTGCCATATTCATCAGTTCGAGAGCGCCATCGACATCTCCGAACAACTCACGCAAGTACGCGGCGCGAGTGACGCCAGGAGAATTTCCGGGGCGCAGGTCGAGCATGAGTTGGGCCGACTTTTCTGCTTCGTCATAATTCCCGAGTTCCGCGTTCGCGTCAGTAAGGAATCCGTATACCATGACGTCGTCCGGCATTTTCTTGTTGAGCTTGAGGGCTGCTTCGCGGGCCATGGCAAACTCGTGCTTTCCCAGGAGGAGCCAGACCTGAATCCTTTTGCCGTCGAAATTGTCGGGTGAAATTTCGAACGATCTCTTTAGCGTCTCTTCGGCTTCGGCATAGAATTTGACATCCGACGTTTCACGCGCGCGGCGAGACAGTGCCAGGGCGAGTGAATTATAAGCTTCGTAGTTCTTGGGATTCCTCTCAATTAAACGATGTGCCTGTGCCATGCTTTGTTCCGCCGGTGATGGTGTTGATCCAGCAGACGGTATGCTCGTTTGTGCAAACATTCCCGTCGCAGCCGACAGTAAGAGAACCAACTGAGCCAGTTTTTTCATCGCATCCTCGATTCTCGAATAAAGTGCGGCCGCCCCCAGCAAAGAAGCGGCCACAGCGTTGGGATTACTTCACCGGGCAAATGCCGGCTGGTTGTCCCGAACAACCATGCTGGCCAGGGCCGGTATGGTGGCTGTTGCGTCCGCTGTTGGCGGGGCGAACGTAAGGGAACGTCATTTGAAAACCGTCACCCTTGGTGTTGACGCCGTCGCCGACAGGCGCACCATATTTCACGGGATCCGCAAGGATGCCGACGACTGCCCGCGACGCAATGTCCACTACGTCGTCCACCGGTCGACGCCCTTGCGGAAATCCAGCCAGATCGCCGGCCAGGAAGCCGAGTCTCTTTTGGCTGCCCACAGGAGTCGGGGGAATACCGGTATTCAGTCGAAGCAAGTCAGCGATGGGACCGGTATCGCCCGACGTGCATCCCGGACAGATCGGCGGCATGTACTGCACCAACGGGAGCAGATCAGTACGTGGCGCCGGAGGAATGGGAATGTTCAGGATTGAAGAGTAAAGATGGGCCAGCAGTGGATCGAGAAAGAAGCTGGCGAACTGGCTGTCATTCGCTGGATCGGACACGCTGAACAGATCCTTCGAACCAGTTCCGATGATCAGTTCATTAATCAGCGAGTTTCCTTCCCGGTTTACCTGCCGCCACGAGCCCTCTCCATTCACCGGTCCATTTGCGCGCCGGATAGTGATCCGTTGGCGATCCGTTTCACCGTAAGTTCCGATCACCGCCTGCTTTTCGCCAGCGTTATGGAGCTGCCCGTCCACGGTCAACATCGTGATAGGAACTTCGAGAGCAATCGAGTTCACGTTGAAACCCGCGACCGCGTCGGGGGCATAGTTGTGCGTGTCGTCTGCGTCTTGTCTGGCGCTGAGGATTCCTCCCGCGTTCATACGAAAGTTGAAGGAATCAAAAGCGGCACCGAGATCGATGTAGAACGGATCGTCTACGGTGCCGGCAAACACTCGAACATTGTTGCCTAGGTCATAAACACCCTGATTAAACAATGCCTTGTATTTAGGCATCGTGAGCGGTCCGGCATTGGAGGGCACCGCATAGAGTGTCTTTCCGCCCGTCAGGTCCGTGGCAACGCCGTTTTTGATCATCGTAACCGAGTAAGTCTGACGCAAACTCAAGCCTTCAGAGCCTGGACCGTCCAGAGACGTAATCTGTGGAAATCCCCCGATGCCACCCACAAAACCTGTGAAGACGCCGGGTTGACGGATTTCCGTTTTAAATCGAAAGACGAATTGGATGCTGGCTTTTCCGCTCTGATTGTTATCAACGTTCATGACGTAACGAACGTTAGGATCAAAGGGAAAGTAGTTGGGGCCATTCGACGGCTCGAGAAAGCCGTCGACATTGAGAATCATGGTGACGCGGTCGGGATGGTCGTAACTGACAAAGGCGTACCAGTCAGTCACGTCCGCGCTGTGGTCCAATGCGGAGATCGGCGCTTCGCGATGGCTGGACGCCAACAGGCTGGCCGGAGCCAACACTATCAGCGCCATGACGAAGGCGACGAACGAATTCAGTCGTTTCATTGGATTTTCCTTTGGGATTGGAGTTGCTCGACGGCACTCCCCCACGCTAGCCGTCTGCCGCGCGTTCCCACGGCAGCGGTCACGGTTGGATCCGTCTACGAATTGAAATACGTGGTAACTCTGAATTCAGATTTTGGGGTGTCTAAGTTTTTACTTTAAATTCACGCAAGAAATTTTCCACGGTGTGGGGAATCCAGCGTTCGTTTCTTTGCGTATATATCAGATCGCTGATCGCATGTGCGAAGGAACATCCGCCTTCACTGCAGAAAATGATGACGCGGAACGTGAAAGGTATCGATCGGTTGGGCGACTAGAGAAGGTTGCGGAATGCGTACTAGTGTTGGTCATCGATCCGGGGTCTGGGCCTTCCTTCCTCTACGCGTTTCTTCGATCATCTTGGCTTCATTCAGCCCGCATCCGTACAATCTCCTCGCGGTGTAGATTGCGGCGACTGTCTGCCCTCGCGCGGCCAACTCGCGCAAATGCTGTTGTTGTTCTTCGCGGCTTAATGCTGACAGGTGGGCAAAGTCTTGAGTCAGAAAAACCGATTCTGGCGAAAGGCCGCAACCGTTCTAGACATCGTCGGGCTGAAGGCACGACTGCCATCGAATCTGAAGAAACGGTAGCGTCACCATTCGTACCGGATAATCCTGATAGAGCGTCGAACTGCTTCCGTACCAATGCTCCTGGTTCGGAGCTTTTCATTCGAGTTCAGCCTGCAAAGTCTTCGCCAGGGGCTCAACGTCTCCCGCAAGCTCCAGCTTTACGTAACGAAGCATCGGGGTTATCGTCGCATTCTGCCCGGTTGGCGCAGTTCGGTATTGATGTGGATGATGTTGATGCCAGCAGCAATCGCACGTAGGAAATCTTCATCGTCTGCTCCCGACCCGCCGTGGAGGGTGAGAAAGACTCCAACTGCCTTCTTGATATGGGCAATTCTCTCGATGTTCACTTCCAGGTGACCTCCGTCGCGAAGCATTTCAGCCGGAGGATTGATTTCTTGGCCGTCCTCCGAATATGATGTCGCATTCTCTCGTTAGCCTTCGAAACAGAACAGATTTTAAGGCGAGGCGAGAATGCAAACGAAGGAAGCTCGTTTCATGATGCCGCTCCGCCGACTGATTCGAATTAGCATTCCAACGATGCCATGCGCGTCTCGGTCGGGAGCGAGCGAATGAACTGGTAACTCCGGATTTCAAGTTCTTCGAACCCACCCGCTGAGACCCGGCGCGGTGGGTTTTGTGTTTTCGCAGGAAGCTTGTTTGAGGCGGCTCTGAGTGGCTCCTTACGAACCCCACTCGGTTCCCCAAATCGGAGAGACATGTCGAAACCTGAACTCACGCTGAATGCCGTTCGCGAAGCCTACGCCAGAATTCGTACTGCGATCTACCTATCGCCCTGTCCCAACTCGCCTACCGTTTCCGAGATTGCGGGCCAACCCGTCTATCTGAAGCTGGACAATCTCCAGCGCACCGGTGCCTTCAAAGAACGCGGCGCGTTGAACAAGATCCTCACCCTCACAGATAAAGAGAAGAAACGCGGCGTTATCGCCGCCAGCGCCGGGAACCACGCGCAAGGAGTCGCCTACCACGCGCGCGCCAATGGCATCTCCGCCAAAATCGTCATGCCCGTGATGACGCCCCTCGTGAAGGTCAATGCCACCAAGAGTTACGGCGCGCACGTTGTCCTCCACGGGGATGGCTACGACGAAGCATACGAAGAGGCGCGGCGACTCTCCGATCAGGAGCATCTTACATTCGTCCATCCCTTCGACGATGTTGCAGTGATTGCCGGCCAGGGGAGCATCGGCATCGAAATCCTGGAGCAGGTCCCAGACGTCGAGGCAGTCGTGGTCCCGATCGGCGGCGGGGGCTTGATCAGCGGCATCGCTTGCGCCATCAAAGAGACGCGGCCGCAGGTTCGTGTCATCGGCGTGCAACCTGCCCGTATGCCTTCCATGCTCGAAGCCCTCAAGGTCCATAAACCAACAACGATTCCGATCAATCCGACCATTGCCGATGGAATTGCAGTGCGCCGGTCGGGAGATCTGACTGTGCCCCTGGTCGAGAAATATGTGGACGACGTGGTAGCGGTGGAGGAGGAAGAGATCGCGAGTGGGATCCTCACCCTGCTCGAGCGCGAAAAGACTCTTGCCGAAGGAGCCGGGGCGGCCGCAGTCGCCGCGCTTCTCCATCACAAAACCAGGCTCAAGAACAAGAAAACGGTGGCCCTGGTCTGCGGCGGGAATATCGACGTCACTCTGCTTGCCCGCATCATTCAACGAGGTCTGGTGAAAGATGCGCGTTTAGTTCGCATGCAGATTCACCTCTCCGACCGTCCCGGATCGCTGCATCAGCTCACCAAGATCATCGCTGCGCATCATGCCAACATTGTCGAGCTGCAGTTCGATCGCGCCTATTACGGCGTGAGCCTCGGTGATACCCTGATCGACGTCACCCTGGAAACGCGTGGCAAAGACCAAATCGAGCGCATTCTCGAAGCACTGGCCGCGGCTGGTTACAAACACGAACGAGTGCTGTGACCGAGTACACGCCTTAGAAATCTCTTACACGCAACCGATTTCGCACGATGAGGTTTCGCGCGCCCATTCTCTTGGTTTATCCTTGCCTCCGCTCCGGAGGCGACCGTGATCGTTGCCCATCGAACTTTGCGATTCGCATTCCTGCTGCTCGTCATCTTGGCAACCTCCGCCATCACGCTTGCTCAACCTTTCAGTCCAAGTCTCTATCGAGGCATGCGTTGGAGGATGATCGGTCCATTCCGCGGCGGCAGGACCGTCGCGATCAGTGGAGTCCCCGGAAAGACAAACGTGTTCTACATGGCTCCGAATAATGGAGGCGTCTGGAAGACTAGCGACTACGGCGCTACTTGGAATCCGATCTTCGACGATCAGCCCATCGGCTCTGTCGGAGCCTTGGCTGTCGCACCATCAAATCCGAACATCATCTATGTTGGCAGCGGTGAAGGACTCCGTCGGCCAGATCTCTCTGTGGGCGATGGCATCTACAAATCCGCCGACGGCGGTCGCGTGTGGCAGCACCTCGGTCTTCGTGACGCGCAGCAGATTGGCGCGATCCTTGTCGATCCACAGGATCCGAATCGTGTCTTTGTTGCCGCGGTGGGGCATCCGTACGGATCGAACTCTGAACGTGGAGTTTTCCGTTCCACCGACGGCGGCACGTCGTGGCAGAAAGTTCTCTACAAAGACGAAAACATTGGCGCCATCGACCTTGCGTTTGATCCCACCAACTCGCAGAAGATCTACGCGGTCTTGTGGGCATCGCGGCGCCCGCCGTGGACGACCGGAGGCTCCTACGGTGCTTCTGGAAGTGGTCTATTCAAGTCCGCCGATGGCGGAACAACCTGGCAAGAGCTGACGAAAGGATTGCCGTCTGGCGCCGATCTCGGCCGCATCGGGATAGCGATCGCGCCCAGCGATCCCAAGCGAATGTACGCGTTGGTGCAATCTGAGAAAGCCGGCGGCGTCTATAGATCCGACGACGCCGGAGAGAACTGGCAGCGTGTGAATTCAGAGAGCCGCGTCTACGGAAGAGGCGACGACTTCGCGTGCGTGAGAGTTCATCCGAAAGATCCCAACACGATCTTCATCGCCAACACCTCGACGTACAAGTCGACGGACGGAGGGAAAAGCTTTACCGCCATCAAAGGTGCACCGGGCGGGGACGACTATCACACAGTGTGGATTAACCCCGAAGATCCACAGATCATTGCGCTTGCCAGCGATCAGGGCGTCACCATCAGCGTGAATGAGGGTGCGACGTGGAGTTCGTGGTACAACCAACCGACCGCGCAGTTTTATCACGTCATTACCGACAATCAGTTTCCTTACTGGGTCTACGGCGGGCAGCAGGAAAGCGGAAGCGCCGGAACTGCGAGCCGCAGCGATTTCGGCGAGATTACCTTCCGCGAGTGGTATCCGGTGGGAGTCGAAGAATACGGGTACGTGGCTCCTGATCCGCTCGATCCCAACATCATCTACGGCGGCAAAGCCAGCCGGTTCAATCGCGTGACGGGACAAACGCAGGACGTCTCACCTGTCGTCCTGCGCACCGGCAAATACCGATTTAACCGCACAGCACCCATGATTTTTTCCTACGTCGATCCCCACACGCTGTATCTCGGTTCGAATGTCCTTTTTGCGACGAAGGACGGTGGCAACAGCTGGCAGATCATCAGTCCCGATTTAACGCGTGAAGATCCCGGAGTTCCGCCGAGCCTTGGTGTCTTTGTCGACGCTGATCCCGCCAAGGGCAAACATCGTGGCGTGATCTATTCCATCGCCCCATCTCCGAAGGATGGAGATCTGATCTGGGCGGGCACCGACGACGGCCTCATTCAGGTCACGTACGATGGCGGCAAGAGCTGGCAGAACGTGACGCCACCGGACCTGACTCCCTGGAGCAAGATCGCGCAACTCGACGCCTCCCACTTCGACACGCAAACTGTCTACGCGGCCGTCAATCGTTTTCGCTTGGACGATCTGCGTCCGAGCATTTACCGGACTCACGATGGTGGCAAGACTTGGCAGCAGACTGTCAGTGGGATCGGCGAAAGCGAGCCGGTGAATGCGGTCCGGGAAGACCCCGAGCGTAAAGGCCTCTTGTATGCCGCCACCGAAAAGACTGTCTACGTGTCATTCGATGACGGCGATCATTGGCAATCGCTTCGACTCAATCTACCGGTAACCTCGATCCGGGACGTAATTGTCCATGGAGATGATCTTGTGATCGGTACGCACGGCCGCTCGTTCTGGATTCTCGACAACGTCACTCCACTTCGGCAGATCGCGCTGCAGGTGGCCAACTCGCAATCTCATCTATTCGCCCCACAACTCACCTACCGCATGCGCCGCAACGACAATACCGACACTCCTCTGCCGCCCGAAATTCCTGCGGGACAGAATCCGCCCGACGGCGTAATGTTTGATTACTGGATCAAAGATCCTGGACACAAAGTGGTTCTTGAGGTCTTAGATTCTGCCGCCCAACTCGTCCGGAAATTTTCGAGCGATGACAAGCCCGAACCGATCGACGAAAAAGAACTGAATGTCCCCACTCATTGGATTCGTCCGGAGCGCACCTTGTCCGCGGAGCCCGGAATGCACCGCTTCGTGTGGGACATGCATTACCCACCTCCAGATTCTCTAGACCACGACTATCCAATCTCCGCCATTTACGGCGATACACCACGTTATCCGCTCGGCCCGCCGGTTTTGCCGGGTGCTTACACGGTGAAGCTAACAGTGGACGGCGACACTCACGTGCAGTCCCTGACGGTGAAGATGGATCCGCGTGTGAAGGCAACTCCTGCCGATTTGCAAGCCCAGTCCGCGTTAGAGACGAAGATCGTGGACGCCATGCATCGTGACTTCGTCACTTTGACGCAGGTGAGAAATCTGCGCGCCTCCCTGAAAAATCTCCAGCAAACGGGCGGAGCAAAAACGCCACCTTCCGTCACCGATCTAGACAAGAAGTGCTCTGAAATCGAAGGAATCGAAGGTGGCTTCGGCGGGAGTTTCCTCTCCACGCCCGCCGGCCGCAGCCTGGTGCGCCTGAACGCGGGCCTCAACACTCTGCTCGGTGTTGTCGACTCGGCTGACGCGGCTCCGACCACTCAGGCGGCTTCCACGTTCGACGAAGCAAACAAGGCTCTCGACGAACAGTTAGCACGGTGGGACGAGGTACAGAAGAAAGACTTGCCCGCTATCAACGCCGAATTGAAAAAAGCCAGACTACACCCGATTGAAGTGAAGTAAGCTCAGCACCGCCCGAGCGGGTTCAGGTCCTAAAGATCAGGCGGATTTGTTTTCGTGTTTACGAAGGATCGCGTACGTCGTGTCCTCGATCTGACCGAGCACACCCTCTTTGCGCGGCTGCGTACGACGCTCTTGTTTTGTGGTGGATGACGGAATTTCTTGCGGTCCCTGGGTGTCTTTCACGTGCGGATCTGGCATGGGCTCCCCGGCCGAACTCCTGACACGTCTTGAGCGGCCTCGAACGCCGATATTATCAAGTGGTCTGGCGTTCTCCGGGAATTGCCGTGCTTGATTCCTCCCGCGCCACAATCGATTTCAGGAAGAATTTTGGCGCTCTAGCAGGTAGCGTTGCAGGGCGTTTTGCCACATCGGCATGGAGAGGCCGTAATTGGTGAGACTCGCCGACGAAAGCACCGAATAGGCGGGACGTTTCGCCAGACGCACAAGTTTGTCGCTTGTCGTCGGCTTGACAACAGGATCCAGACCCGCCTGCCCCACAATCTCCGCTGCGAAATCAAACCAGGTGCACTCACCGCGATTAGTGACATGAACGGTGCCGGTCGCATTCTTTCGGCAGAGTTGAACGATGGTACGGGCGAGATCGACGGTATATGTCGGACACCCTTTCTGATCAGAGACTACGTCCAGTTCTTTTCGCGTGTTGGCAAGTTTCAAAATTGTGTCCGGAAAGCACTTCCCGCCGACACCGAATACCCACGAGGTGCGCACAATGCAGCACTCGGGCAGGATCTCACGGATTCCCACTTCAGCCCGTGCCTTCGATTCGCCGTAGGCACCCTGCGGAGCCAAACGATCATCGATCTCGTACGGCGTCGTCTTCCGGCCGTCGAAAACGTAGTCGGTGCTTAAGAACAGTAATTTCGCTCCCGCTGCAGCCGCTGCGCGCGCGATACGAACCGCTCCGAGAAAGTTGACATCCAAGGCCAGATCCCGATTCGCCTCACACCCGTCCACATCGGTATAGGCAGCTGCCAGAACGATCCATTCTGGTCGATACCGGTGCAGCGCTTCATCAACCTGCTCATCCGACCTGATGTCTACGTCACGCGATCCGAGCGATACGATTTCGTCGCCGCTCCACTCTCGGCTCAGAGCCTTTCCCAGCAGTCCGGTGCCGCCAACGATAGTCACACGCATGGATGCACGCTCAGCCTTGTCAACTCTCTTGTGCTACTCGAATGTCTCAGCTTTCCGGAACGGCACTCCGAGCTGATCCTTCGCAGAGATAATCGGATCACCCTCAATTTGCCAATCGATCGCCAACTCAGAATCGTTCCAAGCCACCGTTCGCTCGAGCTCCGGAGCATAAAAGTCAGTCGCTTTATAGAGGACGTGGGCACCATCCGAGACTACGCGAAATCCATGGCCGAAACCTGAGGGGATCCAAAGCATCCGTTTGTTCTCACCGGAGAGATGAATCGCCTCCCACTTCCCGTAGGTCTTCGAATTTCGGCGAAAATCCACCACCACGTCACGAACTTCTCCAATGACCACCCGCACGAGTTTTCCCTGCGGGCGCGAGGTCTGATAGTGCAGGCCACGAATTACGTTTTTGGTTGAGTACGAGTGATTGTCCTGTACGAAATGTTCGTGCACGCCAAGAGCTGCGAGGGTTCGTTCATTGTAGCTTTCCAGGAAAAAGCCACGATCGTCGCCAAAGACTTTGGGCTCGAGAACAAACAAGCCTTCGAATGGAGTGTCAATGCGCCTCATGTCGGGGTTCGTGTGGAGTTCAGAAAACTCTGTCGCGCAGCAGTTGCAGCAGATACTCACCGTACGAGTTATTCATCGATTTTCCGGTTTTCTCCAGTTGATCGGCTGAGATGTAGTCTGCCCGGTAGGCGATCTCTTCCGGGCACGCTACCATCAGTCCCTGCCTCTTCTCGATCGCCTGGATATAAAGCGACGCTTCCATAAGCGACTCGTGAGTACCCGTATCGAGCCATGCCATGCCGCGCCCCATGACAACCACTTCCAGTTCGCCTCGCGACAGATAGGCCTTATTTACATCCGTTATTTCCAGTTCGCCCCGTGCTGAGGGCCTCAGAGACTTTGCGATCGGAACAACCTGCTCGTCGTAGAAATAAAGGCCAGTGACCGCGTATCGCGACTTCGGCTGTTTTGGTTTCTCTTCGAGGCTGAGAGCACGGCCGTTGTGGTCGAACTCTACCACGCCGTAGCGCTCGGGATCGTGCACCGGATAGGCAAACACTCTTGCGCCGCCCCTCTTTTTGGCAGCCTCGCGCAGATCCTTCGCCAAATCATGACCGTAGAAAATGTTATCCCCGAGCACCAGCGCACATGGGCTCCGCCCAAGAAACTTTTCTCCGACCAGAAATGCCTGCGCAATCCCCTCTGGCTTGGGCTGCACGGCATACTCAATCTGAATTCCATACTGACTCCCGTTACCCAGAAGGTGTTCAAACTTGGGCGTGTCTTCCGGAGTCGAGATGATCAATATCTCGCGAATCCCTGAGAGCATCAGCGTGCAAAGCGGGTAGTAGATCATCGGCTTGTTGTAGATGGGCAGTAGGCTTTTGCAGGTTGCGTGGGTTACCGGATAAAGGCGGGTCCCCGAACCGCCCGCCAGCACAATTCCTTTGTATGACTGCTTTGAAGCATTAATGGCCATGTTGGATGCGAAAATGGAAAAATGAGCCTTCTCGAGCTACGAACTCGAATATTGCTTCTCAATCCACTGTCGATAAGCTCCGCTTGTCACCTCTTCAACCCATTCGTCATGCTCAAGGTACCAGTGAATTGTTTTTCGAATGCCGCTTTCGAAGGTCTCCTGGGGACGCCAATGCAAGTCTCGTTCGATCTTACGCGCATCGATCGCGTAGCGACGGTCGTGACCAGGACGGTCCTTAACAAATGTCACCAGGCTTCGGTGTGGGACAACCGGATCGTTTGGGCACAACTCGTCGAGCAGCGCGCAGACGGTTTCAACTATTTCTAGATTCCTCTTCTCGTTCCAGCCGCCAATGTTGTACGTCTCTCCCGGCCTTCCGCGTCCGACCACCTGTCGAATCGCCTCACAATGATCTACCACGTACAACCAGTCGCGCACATTTTGCCCATCCCCGTAGACGGGAAGCGGCTTTCCGCGCCGAGCGTTTAAGATCATCAGCGGGATCAGTTTTTCTGGAAATTGATAAGGTCCGTAGTTATTGGAGCAATTCGTCGTAAGCGTGGACAATCCGTAGGTGTGATGGTAAGCGCGCACCAGATGGTCGGAAGCCGCCTTCGATGCTGAGTAGGGGCTGTTTGGCGTGTAAGGCGTCGTTTCCGTAAATGGCGGATCACTAGGGCGGAGCGAGCCGTAGACTTCGTCCGTCGAGACGTGCAGGAAGCGAAATCTCTCGCGCTCCGGCGGCGCTAACGCCGACCAGTAGGCGCGCGCCTGCTCCAGCAAGCTGAACGTGCCCACGATGTTCGTCTGAATAAAATCGTCGGGGCCGAGAATGGAACGGTCCACGTGGCTTTCTGCGGCAAAGTGGACGATAGCCCTTGGATTATGCTCATGCAATATCTTCCCGACCAACTCACGATCGCCGATGTCCCCATGCACAAACCGATAGCGCGCATCGGAGGAAATCGATTCCAGGTTGCGCAGATTGCCGGCGTAGGTAAGCTTGTCCAGATTGAGGACCGGTGTTTTTTCTTCGCGGAGCCAGTACAAAACGAAATTCGATCCGATGAAGCCACAGCCGCCGGTCACCAAGATCGTGTTTTCCATTGTGTTTCGAAGAATGCCACTCCAATGCCGAGCTACCTCGAATCATCGGAAAAACGCCCAGGCAATTTTGATTGTAATAGAAAAGGCTGGATGCTCAATCCAGCCTGACCGTTGTGTGGAGAATTCTGCTTTTATCAGCCTCGCCAGTTCGCAGTCGCACTTGCTGTGGCGCTTTCCGACCGCACTGGCTTACACGGAGGAGGATTGTCACGATCAACCGCCGAACGATTGTTGGATCGCTGCTCCCAGCCCAATACATCGAAGTACGCGGCCTCGACCTGGGCCGCAATTTCAGGACATAGATACTGCTCTCGAACCCGCTGCTGCGCGCGCTGCCCCGCCCGCGCTCGAGCGGAGTCATCCAATAGCAGGAACCGCAGCATTCGTTCTAGGTCACTCACGCTTCCGGGCTCAAAAAGAAATCCTGCCCCGTCCACCAGTTCCCGATTCTCCGGAATGTCGCTGGCAAGCACGCATAGGCCTGCACCCATTGCTTCGAGCAATGCGAGCGACCCCGCCGCAGCAGGACTTCCATGTGGGCTTCATATGACGGAAGGAGCAATCCGTAGACCAGGATCAGTACGAGCACGGACAGGAAGGTCCAACCGAGAACGCGCCTCTGTCTGAAGCAAACTGTGAGAACGTCCCGTGCAGTCGGAAAGGGCGGTGGGGCCTTGCCAATGCGGCTTGCAATCGTTTCGTCCGACATCTATCACCGAGTCTCTGCAGTGATTTTCGGAACTGCTCCTAGAAGTTCGTCGAGGTTGTGTACATGCCCATGTTGGTGGCTGGCATGAATCGCATAATTTGAGAAATAACACTGTGCGGAACGTAAACAAGATCACCCGGCTGAAGATAGGGATCTTCTCGCAGATTCCTGCGCTTTAGCATCCTTTTCACGTCTACGACATGTGCTTCCATCAGTTCAGCGGAAACTCGCCGAAACAGCACCACCTGCGAGTGTCTTGACTGCTGGGTAAAGCCGCCTGCGATCGCAAGACCTTCGGCCATCGTTTTGCTTCCATGCAGTTCGTATTTACCCGGGCGTGCCACCTCGCCGGACACGACGAAGTATGGATGCTCGAAATCCTTCACCGCTACCGTGACGCGCGGATCGTGCAAGGTCTTACTGTAGATCGCGATGATCGCCTGTTCGAGCTCGGGGACGGACTGGCCTTCGGCCATGAGATGCCCTGCATCGCGCAGCGTGATGAATCCGTCCGGTTGAATTGTGACGGTTTGATTGAACTCGGGCGTGAACAAGAAACTGAGTTCGAGCACATCGCTCTTGGTTAACCGGTAGAGCGGACGGCGTTCCCTTCCGAGCGCAAGGTTTCCCGTGCCGTCCGCCCTAGCGGGCTGAGAAGTCGCTGGCCCAAACTTCTCCGGTGCTTTGCTTACCGGAGCTACAGGTTCTGCTTGAACCCCCCGGTTCGGTCCTGCTTCCTGGGCATGCGCGACTTCGAACACCGATCGACTAAAAACGGCAGCGAGAGCTATCAACAGACATAAGAAATAAGGCTTCATTGCTTCCGTTTTTCGCTGCCGTACATGCGAAAAGTACTTCCGCGTTGCAAAAGGAGCAAGACATAGAGGGTGTAGTCCACCTCGGTAGGTATTTTCCTTGTGTTGATGACATGTAGATTTGTGAAGGAATCACGGCAACCCTTCAGTCCGTGCGAAGGCAGTCAACCTCGACGTATTCAAACCTTTCTGCGGATATAGTTTCGTCCACGAATAGATTGTCTACGAAAGTGGACTTCTTCGGAGCCTCCTGAAAGGTTCAGGCCAACGATTTTGCTAAGAAATCGCTCGAAAGTCGTGCTGAATCTGCACTCGCTAATACCCCCAACAGTCGAGACGCACAGGCAAGGTCCGAAAAATCCAGCGCATTTCAATTGAGTCTTTAATGTTCACCACGTCACGAAAACAGGTGATCATCAACCATGACTTGGAGAGTCGGCCTGCCTAAAATCGGCTCATTGTGGAAAACATTGTTAACGACAGCAAAATAACCGAGCCTCTGCCACGAAGGCCGATTCATGTTCTGCTAGCCGGGGCAAGTCCTATGCAACTCCAACTTCTCACGGCTGCATTGCGGCGCCGCCCGGAGTTCAATGCATTTTCCTGTCCGCTCGTGGTGGATATGCTGCTTCAGGCGGTTGCGACCTCGTCGCCAGATGTCCTGGTATTCGCCACAAATGGCAACAACAGTAACTGGGAAGATCTGGCCCTCCTTCGGCGCTTGCATGTTGCCTATCCGAAGGTTGTGCAGATCCTGCTCGTCGAGTCGGTCGATCGTGAGCTGGTCGTGAACGCGTTCCGCTCAGGAGTGCGCGGACTGTTCTGCTTCGCCGAGTATCCGTTTCGCTTGCTCTGCAAATGTATCCAGGTCGTCTACCGCGGACAGATCTGGGCTAACGCGCAACAGATTGACTACCTGCTTGAGTCGGTGACCCAGGTGCCCTCCCTGCGTATCCTCAGCTCTACCGGAAGCAGTCTGCTCACACCGCGGGAAGAACAGGTGGTTGCTTTGGTTGCTGAGGGTCTTTCCAACAAGGAGATTGCTCAGGAACTTGCGCTGAGCGAGCACACGGTTAAGAAGTATCTCTTCCGCATCTTTGACAAGCTCGGGATCTCGACTCGCGTCGAGTTGGTGCTCTACGCCGTCAATCACGGTGAGCATCGCCCAGCTGAGTGGCTGGTGGGCAGCGCTTGAAAAGCGTTTCCATTTTCTGCGTCCCGGGCTCGATTCCGGACGAGTAACTGTCTACAATGAATTTTCCTGTTCAGGAGGGACTGTTGCCCGAGACCGATTCCCACGGCCCGAGGCGCTGGACTGTCATTGCCTCCGGCCTGCTTCTATTCTCCATTGCGCTGATCGTGATCTATTCGGGTACCACCGCGTTTCATAGCCCGGTCGCTGTGGTGGTCATGGCAGCCATCGGTCTCGTCGCCGTTCTGCTGCAGGTGCGCTTGCGTCAGAACGTCAATCGAAACGTCCGCGTTCCTCGGTGGTTGAATGTGATCGGAATTCTTTGTGCGTTAGGTGCGTTGTTCGCTGACTGGCTTAGGCTGGGACCTAACCTCGTCCAAGTGATTGCGCTTGGGGCTGTCGGCTGTTTTGGAGTAAGCAGCGTGATCGTGCTCGATGGACTTCGAAACAACAGAGCGACCAAGTAATCAATTCCTGGCATTCTCCAAAGATTCCAACTCCAATGTGGCGGCCCTTGCTAGAAGTCCAGTTCCAGTGTGGTTGCGACCTGAACCGCCTTTCCATCCACTTGGTAGGGCTGGAACCGCCACCACTGAACCGCGTCCATTGCCGCACGCGCCAGCGTATCGGGCCCATTGACAGGCTGCAAACTCTGCACAGAACCATCGCTTCCAATCACTGCATTCAGTAGAACACGCCCGTGCAACTTCGCTGATCTGCCCGCATCTGCAGCCACTGGGTCGACGCGATGCACCAGCAGTCGCATCATTACGTCGCCAGGCACCGCTGCGTGGGGTTGGCTTGGTGCCTCACGTACTGGTAGCTTCGACTCCAGTTCCCGCCAGCCTTCTTCCCAATGCCACCATCCCATTCCGGCGACAACGATGACGGACGCGATTAGCAGCATCAGTACTTTTCTTCGGATATAACGCGCCGTCGCTTCGGAATCCTGCTTCGTCTGCGCTTGCGCCACCGAATACCCGCCAAACGGCGGAACCGTTTGCGTGATGACGTGGCCTGACTTTGGGAGGGGATTCACGGGTGCTTTTTGCGGGCTTGCAGATGCATTCTCGCGCCCGTTGCGCGTCCATGACTCGATCATCGCGCGCTGCTCAGTGGGGATCGCCAGGAACTGCAAGCCGCAACGCAAACGCTCCTGATAGCATACCCGCGCTTTTGCGTGGACCGGTCCTAGCGCTGGGATTTGAAACTCGACGCCTACCAACTCTCCCGCGAATACTTCGCCCGCGAGGACCGCACCGATGCCACCCCCGCAGACGTCCACGGACCTCCCCGGCACTGCGTCGGGAACTCCCGAACGCAAGACCGTAACATTCAAAGGGACCGCCAACCGCCGTCGGGCTGCGACTCTGCGCCCGACTCGCGGTCCATCGCTAGGACTGTTGATTCGTTCCGGAGCTCTGGTTGCTGCCGTTCCCATTCGACCCTCGCGAGCAAAGAGTAGACACCCCTACCCCGCATCTTTTCGGGCCAGACGCGACGACTGTGGCGCACCTAATTAAAGAGGGTTGGTTACGCGCGAGTATATCACTCTGAAACGACGAGTCTTTTGGGAATTTTCGGATCTTGCCCAGTTTGATACTCAGAAGGGCATGTCCATCTGGACAGTGTTGGTGGACTTAGAGTCCAAGGAGGTCGGTCAGTGCTCAGAAACGCGACGGCCCGGCTAACCGGCCGGGCCCGCGACAGATAATCTGGTTGAAACGTCGTTGTCCTCTATGGCCAGCGCTTTGCTGTTTCTTCCCAACCCGCGGCTCGTGCGGGTTGCGGGTTTTGATTGACGGCCGCCTGGGGAATCCGTATCGGTTGTTGGGTGGTCTGCGTCGCCAAGGTTGGCTTGGGACCTTCGGCTCCTATTTCCTTGTCATCCGGGGAGAGCAGAGGAGCCACCACCCGCAACGCTTCCACTTCTTTCTCGAGACGTGCGAGTTCGAGCTCTTTCTGCCGCAATACTTCATACACATTCTTCATATCCTGGGCACCTGTTGACGTGGTTGAGTCCAGCTCTGATTCGCACTCTAGGCAGGGGCTGTTTGTTTGTCAAGCATCTAGAAAGTGTCGCGCAAGGTGCTTCTGTGAAAAACTGTGCGGAAATAGATGCAAAGAATCACACACCGGATTTGTCACAAAGATAGGTATCGGTTGTCACATCGGATCAGCGCGCCAGGAGCAGCGCTGCGATGATCATGATCGCGATCATGATCGCGACTATCATGTACTTGTGACTCGACATCCACGATGCCTCCTCTTGTTCATCGCTTAGGAATCGCGGACTGTCTCCCAGAACCGATTCGTTCGCCGCTACCCACTGAGCCGAGCCACTAGCAGCTTCAGAGACACCCAACCCCGCCATAGCGCTCAGCCCTACAGTCCCTTCCGGCGCTTGCTTCTTTTCGCAATCCAGGCACAGCCGGCGCCCTTCCGAGATCGGGAAACCGCAAGCCTCGCATCTCTTTAGATTTGCTAGTGCGCTCAGAGACGGGGCGGCCCCGTTCGGAGGTTCTGCTATCGCGGGGCGCTCCGCTGACAACTGCTCATTCGCCGCCGTCGCTGGTGGCTCGCCGTCCAGGATGGAATCGTCGCCCTCTTCCTTTTCCGCGCCCGTGGCGAGGAAGTTCTGCGTCGGCATCGCCATCTCACTGGCCAACGAAGATTCTGGAGCCCGCGCGATATCTCCCAGGATCTCGTCGCTTTCGTCCTCCCAGGCGCCAGCGCCTGGCGACGTCGCAGGAGCCAAGGCCGGGGAACCTGCCACCTGCACTGACCCATGGAGCGCAACTCCCGAAACCGTTGCGGGAATCTCCGGGAACGCGGGCGGCTCGAGCGCCGCCCCGTCGCTGGTCTCCGGTGCGATCTTTCCACCCTTCGCTCCATCGATCGTGTCAGAAGTCTGCTCTTGGGCTGTCGCATCCGTAGCCGCGGAACCCTCAAGATCCTCCGCCTCGGTGCCTGCATCACCTGTCGGGGATTGGGCCTCCCCATTCGTTCGTTCAGGCCAAATTGTCACCCCATGCGCGGCCATTGCATGTTCCAGGACGGTGAACACCATGGTACCCATGCGCTCCAGCGCCGTGATGTCGCGCCCTTGGAACACATGTGCCTTGTCCGAAAACAACTCGAAGACACCGATCACTTCATCGCTTTGCACCAACGGCATCACCACCACCGAAGCGATTCCCAGCGCCTCGCAACTCTCGCGATTCACCCGGGTATCTGTTGCGGCGTCGTCACACCGAAGTGTCTGCCGTGTGCGAACGCTTTCGCCCGACAAGCCCGAATTGACCTGTAGCAGTGATCCCACTTCCGGTGCTGACGAGCCTGCACTCGCACGACATATCATGTCTCCGTGGTCCCGTAAGGCGATCGCGGCTCCGCTCGCTCCCGTGATGTATTGCGCCTGCTGCGCCAGAAGTCGGAGGGTGGCGGTCAGGTCTTTCTGCGCCATTCCCGCCAGCGACTTCCCACCGTCCTCAGCTGGAAATCGAAGTTCGCCTGGCGCCGTGGCATCGTTCGCCTGCGTCCCCGGCCAGTCGCGTACCTTTTCCGGAGCGGTCAATTCCGGTGTGTGGCTGGGATCGAGGATGGAATGCGGATCCATATTTAGCCGTTACGTTTCTTCCGCGAAGTTATCGAGATGCTGGGCCGACATCCAGCCCAGCGGTACAAGAGCTCCAGCCAATGACAGCGGCCCGGTCGACTTGGCTCTCGTCCTTACGAGGGATGTTTCCTAAGCTTCTCGCTGGGTCGGCGCGGGTGTCAAGCGGGCGCCGCCACCGGCCAGACCGACGAACGAGTCGTCGGCGGTTGGCCGCTTACTTCTTCTTCTCCGGCAGGTACTTCTTCTCAATCGACGCAACCACGACATAATTCGGATCCACCATCTCCGACAATCGAATCTTCGCCACCTTCCCGAGCAGTTCGTAAGCGTCAAGCTCCGACAAGCCGTAGTCCGCGTGAATCCACCGCACCAGTTCTGTGAATGCGATCCGCAGCGCATCGTCGACCGGACGATACGCTCCCACCGTCATGATTGCCTGGTCATTCTCAAATCGAGGCCAGCGGATCGTATGGCCCTTGATAACGTCCACCTGCACCCGTGCCTTCAGCGGCACCTCGATCGCCGCGCCCGCCACTTCGCCGTCCCCCATGGCGGCGTGTCCGTCGCCGAGATACAGCAGTCCGCCCTTTACATTGACGGGAAAGTAGACTGTGTTCCCGACGCTAGCTTCCGGAGAATCCATGTTCCCACCGAACTCCGCTGGCACGATCGAACTGCGCGCCTCGCCGCCCGCAGGCGCCACGCCAATACAGCCAAAGAACGGATGCACCGGGATCTTCACCGTGAACTTCGAATCATGCGCCTGAAATGTCGCCGTGTTGTTGGCGTGATCGATGGGATAAAACCATATCCGCTCCGGCAGCGGCGGATTTAGCATCGGTGTGTAGCTTGTGCGATTCAAAGCTCCGAACTCCGGATCCAGCGCGCCCACGCCCTGATCCCCATTGACTTCAAGGTCCAGAATCTTGACCGACAGCGTGTCTCCCGGCTCCGCTCCCTCGACGAAAAACGGACCAGTCAGCGGATTGTCCCCTGGCGCCATGCTCAACGTGTCCCCTGGCTTTTTGATCGCGTCGCCGAAGCAGTCGAGCGTGTTCGTATCGAGGATGTCGCCCGGCTTCAAATGCGCCACCGGCTCGGCCGACGCATAGACGTACTTCACGTTGCCGAGCGTGGCCTGATACATGATGACATTCGAAGACGGAGGCGTTTGTGCGCCGGCGACGCCTGTCCCAATCACAAATAACGCAACCAAAATTCGGATCATTGATTCATCCCTCTGCATACCGGATGGCTTACGTTTTTGGCCGAAGGTCGGACATCGATTGGCTAACAGCTCCGAGTTCGCAGCTAGCAGCTAGTAGCTCGAAGCTAGCTCCAGCCAACCCCACCCCACTAGCAAAGTGATCAGCGTGATCGGTACGCCCACCCTTAGATAATCCCGGAACCCGACCTCGACCTCCGGCTTCGCTGTCTCCACTACAATAATGTTTGCCACGCTTCCCGTGATGGTCAGGTTCCCGGCTAGCGTCGACGCCATCGCCAGCACCATCCAGGTCGTGCGCGGATTCGCAAATCCCGGCACCAATGCCTTCAGAAGCATGACTGCCGGAACGTTGTTCACGATGTTGCATAGCGCTGCCACCGTGATCGTGAACACCCCCATATTTTGCAAGTTCCAGTGATGGGCGATCTCCAGCAGCTTGTTCGTGATACCCGCATTCTCCGCGCCGCCCACGATCAGAAATAGACCGACGAAGAACACCAGCAACCCCCAATCCACCTCTTTATAGAGCTTCTGTGGCTCCAGCGTACGCGTGATGAGCAGGGTGGCTGCTCCCAGGGCCGCCATCAGTGCCGGATCAACGCCGGCAAAAAATCCCACCACCACGATCGTTACCACAATCACCGGTTTGGTCAGCCGCGATAAATCCAACGTCGGCAGAGGAATCTCATCCTTCGTCTCCGTCTCAAACCCCGCGTTTCGCATATGCACCCAGTGCAGCACCGCCCAGTCGATGAACAATCCAACCAGCGCGACCGGCCCGAGGTGCACGAGAAAATCCGTGTAGTGAATTCCCGAGAACGATTCAATCAGCATGTTCTGCGGATTGCCCGTGATAGTGGCCACGCTCCCGATATTCGACGCCGTAGCCACCGCCAGCAGATAGGGTAGGGGCTGGAGCTTCATCCGTCGCGTGATACTCAGCACAAACGGCACCATGACCAGGCAGACGATGTCGTTCACGAAGAACGCCGACATGATTCCGCACGTGAAGATTACTGCGGGCAACAGATGCTGCGGCTTCAGCCTGCGCAGTACCGCCTCGGCGTTCCACTCGAAGAAACCCACCAGGTGCAGGTTTCCGACAATCAGCATCATCGAAAACAGCAGCACGATCGTCTGGAAATTCACATGGTGCAGCGCGTCTTGTGCCCGCACGATGCGGAACGCCACCATCCCCACCGCGCCCACGATCGCCGCCCCGGTTCGGTCGATCTTCAGGCCGGGAAACTTCCCCAGCGCGAAAACCAGATACGACGCGAGGAAGATGCAATAGGCCGCCAAGATGCGGGCGTCGGAAAGCGCAGTCGAAGGGATATCGGGCATTTCGAGCCCGCTAAGAATAGCAGCCCGTCACGGAATCGGCGCCCCAGCCGCTCCTGCGGCCAGTCCTGTAGGGCCGAACAGAACTCGACTGTAGCGCCGGCGTCCCGCCGGCTGCCGGGAGGCATCGCGCCCTCGTGACTCCCAACGTCGAAAATTTCTCACGCGCAGACCGTGACCTTCGCCCCGCTTTGCATCATTAGATAAATAGAAAACCTAATCCGGGCCCCGGCTATCGCGGAGACGAGACTTGAACGTTACTGAGCACGACGCCGAGCGCCATCTGATCGAGGCTGCTCAACGGGACCCGAGCCGCTTTGCCGAGCTGTACGAGGCCAACTTCGACCGCGTCTACGCCTTCGTCGCGCGCCGCCTGCCTAGCCGTGAAGAGGCCGAGGACGTCACCGCCGAGGTCTTCCACCAGGCTCTTTCTGGGATTGCGACGTTCGAGTGGCAGGGCACGCCGTTTGTCGCGTGGCTGCTTGGCATCGCGGTGCACTTGATTGCGCGCCGCTGGCGACGCGCTACGAAGCATCCAGAGATCCCGGCCGACGATCTCGAGGAAACCGGGATTCTGGATCAGACCGAGCGACAGGCGCTACTCGCGCAACTCGTCGATCGCCTGCCCGACGATCAGCGCCACGTGATTCGCCGGCGCTTCGTCGACCAGCACAGTATTCGCGAGATCGCCCACGAACTTGGACGCAGTGAGGGCGCCATCAAACAACTGCAGTTTCGAGCCATTGAGAATTTGCGAGACCAAATGAGGAACCGTCATGCTTAGCCCCGACATCGAACAACTCGACGCTGCCATCTCCGCCGTGCTCGGCGCGCGCGCTCCCAAGATCCGCCCGGAAGATGCGCAACTCCGCGCGCTGGTCGAGACCGCGTCCGGCCTCCACTTCCTGCCGCGCCCCGAATTCCGCGCTCGTTTGCGCGCCGATCTGCTGGCCCACACATCGCAAGCTCCCGTTCGTCGTCACGTGTTCGACGCCACTTTTGCAATGCATTCGCAACTCAAATCCCGAGCCTCGCGTGATTCAGTCCTGCCGCCACTATTCAGCACCGGGACGAGCATGATGCCCGTGGGCGGTTCGCATCTCGCCGTGTCGTTCGCCCTGCATGTCGCTGCTCTAGCTATAGTCTTCACCTCCGGGTTGTGGGTGGTAAAGAACGCCCCTCATGTCCGTACTCAGATCGCCAGCCGTTTGTCAGAAAGCGTCGACTACATCCTGCCGGTCGCCTCCGGTGAAAGTCGCGGCGGCGGTGGCGGTGGCACTCGGGACAAGCTGCCGGCCTCGCGTGGCTCAGCACCTCGATTTGCGAACGAGCAACTCGCACCTCCAGCCGTCGTCAGAAATGAATCACCCAACCTTCCCGTGGACCCAACCGTCGTCGGCCCTCCGGATTTGAAGCTTCCGCAACTCGGCCAGACGGGCGATCCGATGGCCACCATCCTCAACCCGCCGTCGAATGGAACCGGGAGCGGCGGCGGCATCGGCAGCGGAGAGGGTGGGGGCGTTGGTGTCGGTACCGGGCCGGGTGTTGGCGAGGGCCGCGGCGGGGGCATCGGTGGCGGAGTCTTCCGTGTTGGTGGAGGCGTATCGGCTCCGCACGCCATCTATGACCCCGATCCGGAATACTCGGAACAGGCACGCAAGGCGAAGTATCAGGGAACGGTCCTCCTCTGGGCAGTGATCGATGCCGAGGGTCATCCGCGCGACCTGCTCATCGCTCGTTCTCTGGGCATGGGCCTCGACGAGAAGGCCACCGAGGCGGTCAGCAAATGGCGCTTCACGCCCGCGGTCAAAGATGGACGCCCTGTCGCCGTCCAAATCAGTATTGAGGTTGTCTTCCGGCTGTACTGAGGTTGCTACAAGCTTCATTGCCAAGCTCAATGCGAGGCGGGGCGAGCCTGATGGGCCTATAATCACATGGCACATTCAGGGGGACGCTATGTCGCGTACATCTCTCCTGCTCGTAACCGCTTTGCTGCTCTCTCCATTTGCGTACGCCAAGGACAAGAAAAACAAACCGATTCTTACCACCGATGTCCTGCGTGCTCAAACAGCTCTCGTAATGATCAGCCCCGATGCTGGTGAAAAGCTTGATGATCCGGCGGGCAATCGTAACGCGCAGGAAAACGTAGAGAGAGCTCTCATTAAATGGGGCCGCTTCCGGATCGTCAACGAAGTCTCCGCCGCCGACCTCATCTTCACGGTTCGCAGAGAGAACGGCCGCATGGTCAATCCCACGATTGCGAACAGCCCTATCGACAATCGCCCCGTGATCTTGCAAACAGGTGACAACAGCGACCGTATCGGTGCGCAGCATGGCCAAGTTCCCGGCATGAATCAACCTGGAATGCCCCAGGATTCTGAGCCTCGA
>Ga0210409_10000535_pt1 | contig 59640 bp, 55 predicted proteins | sample IncBWH17MmetaG_FD_161649 | JGI IMG/M metagenome (GOLD analysis project Ga0210409, IMG submission 161649) | Forest soil microbial communities from Barre Woods Harvard Forest LTER site, Petersham, Massachusetts, United States - Inc-BW-H-17-M | ecosystem: Environmental > Terrestrial > Soil >... | reverse complement strand
CGGGTCACAAACCACGACCGATTTCCTCACGCCACCGCTGGATTGGCCTTGCCGTCGTCGGAAGACGACTTCGCATCCTGCTCGAGCATTTCGATGAGGTGGCGCAGCGACTCGATCAGCTCCGAGCGAGTGACGTTGCTCTTGCGGAACTGGATGCGCAGCTTGAAGGCCTCGTTCTCGGGGCGATAGTTAAAGATGAAGGGCTGCGGGCGCGGGCCGACGTTCTGGTCTTCCTGGCGTTCGCGGCGGGCTTCGTCGCGCGTCAGGCCGGCCTGAGCGATGCGGTGGATCGCTTCCTGCATTTTACGTTCGTTCGGCTGGCGCGCGATCTGCAGGAGCAGCGACTTCGAGACGATGCCGCCCTCGATGCACAACTTGCGCAGCGCTTCGGGAATCACGCGCAGCGACATCGTTTCCGTCACCGAGGAGCGCGCCTTGGCGATCTTCTTGGCGATATCCTCGTGCGTATATTCAAATTGCTCGGCGAGGCGCTGCAGGCCGTCGGCTTCTTCAAACGGAGTCAGGTCCTTGCGCTGCAAGTTTTCGATGAGCGCGAGTTCCAGCGTTTCGGCGTCGTCAGCGATTTTTTCGATGCAGGGCACTTCGCGCAATCCCGCGGCGCGCGAGGCGTGGTAGCGGCGCTCGCCGGAAATGATGTAATAGCAATCGTCGCGCGGCAAAAAGCGCACCAGCAGCGGTTCCAGCACGCCCTTTTCTTTTATGGATTCGGTGAGTTCGCGCAGGTCGCCCAGAAATTTCCGGGGCTGATCGGGGTTGGGCCTGATTTTATCGACCGGCACCATGCGGCCGATGGCCGCGCCGCTGAAACTGGTGATCTGTTCTACGTAGTGCGCGTCATGCCGCATCTTCAGCGTGACGGGCAATCCCATTCTCTTCGACACGTTGGATTACCTCCAGGGCGAGCTTGCCGTAATCCTTCGCCCCGGGTGATTTGGGCGCGAAGGTCATGATCGTTTCTTTATAGGCTGGGCTCTCCTCCAGGCGCACATTTTTGCCGATGCGCGTCTTGAACAACACGCTGCCGAACACGGAGCGAATCTGTTCGTGAGTGTCGCGGGAGATGTTGGTGCGCTTGTCAAACAGGGTGATGAGCACGCCGAGCACCTTGAGCTCGGGGTTGGGCCGCGCGCGAATCCGCTCGTAGGTTTCGAGCAGGTCGTCCGTGCCCTCGATCGCGAAGTACGCAGCCTGAATCGGCACGAGCAGGTGAGTCGAGGCCACGAGCGCGTTCACGGTGAGGATGCCCAGCGCGGGCGGCGTGTCGATGATGATGTAGTCGTAGTCCTTCACCACAGGCGCCAGCGCGTCCTTGAGCTTGAACGGCGCGTCAAATTGTCCGGAAAGCTGCTGCTCGAGCTTGGCCAGCGCCAGCCGCGAGGGCGCCACCGAGAGCATCGGATTCTTGGTCACCTTGATCACGCTGGCCATTTCGGCGCGATGATCGCCCAGCACGTCAAACATCGACGCCTGAATGTCCGCCAGATCGAAAAATGTAATGCTGGAATTGGCCTGCGGGTCGAGATCGATGAGCAGCGTTTTCTTTTTGCGAAGAGCGATTGCGGCAGCAAGATTAATGGCAGTGGTGGTCTTCCCCACGCCGCCCTTCTGATTGGCAATGGTCAGGATGGCGGTCATAATCCGTCCCGATAGAATCGGGACATAAAACCTCCCTGGGCGGCAACTTCCCCGCAAGATTGTAACGGATTGCCCCCAGAACTCCGACGCGGGCGATATTTTTAGCCCGCCGGAATAACGTACGCCCAAATCTACTCGTACCTTTGAATGAGCGCAAGCGAAAAAGCGGTTTACGTCTGTGGAACGAGTTCAGCTTGGATTATTACGGGAGCAGATCCCCTGGTCCGTCCCGTCAGCGAGTACTGAGATAGCCAAGCACTGCCCGCCATACTCGTCGTTCAAGCCGTGGCGCATTCGTTTCCTCGCGTTCTCCGGCCGCGTCGACCATTCCCTTCACAATGGCTAGCACATCGAAGGCTGCAATTTCCACATCTCCGATTGTGCGTGCATCTTCCTGGCTGAGGACACGAACGAGCGCAGCATGAAATATGTCGTCGACACGCCCAGTGCGCGAACGGACCGGCAGACGGCCTTCCTCGAAGTCCAAAAGCCGCGCCAGTTTGGGGCGACGCAACTGGTTTGCCACGGCTGAGTGGATCATGTGCAGCAACCCGGCTTCAAATCCTTCCGCAATTGGAACTTCAGCGATGTCGGATAACAGCGCCGCCGACTCCCGCTCCAACAGTGCGACGGTTACAGCGTCCTTATTGGGAAAGTATTGGTAGAACGAACCAATGCTGACCCCGGCCCGTTCGGCGATCGCGTTCGTCGTGTAACCCTCGAATCCATATCGCTCAAGAATGCGAGCCGCCGCTTCCAGCACCGCATTCACAGTTGTATTCGAACGCGACTGCGCGGGCAATTTACGGGGTTCCAGACGATTACGGCGTGTGGATTTTGCCATCTTGGAATGCGAGTAGTATATGTGAGCTTTTGCTCATATACTAGCGTTGTTTTAGATTGCTAGGGAAAATAGAGGACGAACAATGACTCAAGAATTAAAGATCCAACCGGTTGAGCCGGCCCCAATCTCGCTGACGGTTTTCATGCTGGTAAAAACCATGCCCGAATGGCTTGGTTTCAACATCGACGAGCGTTTCAAACTTCTAGCTGCGCACGTTGAGCCGATACTCCGCAAGCATCGCCCAAAAGTGACCCTGCGCTTCTACGATGTGGAGTTCTATTCTGCACGCGTCACCGACCTTTGGATCTGGGAGGCGACCGACCACCAGTCGTACGAACTCCTCGTGGAGGATCTGAGGGAGACTCCCTTCTGGGATCGTTATTTCCAAATTGTCGAAATTCTGCCAGCAGTGGAGAACGCCTACGCTAAGAACTATAATCGCGCGCCGCTGTCGGCGTGATTCACACTGATCTAGGCGCTGCGGCCGGGTGTCCCACCCTTCGTCCGCCGCGGCGGACAAGGATCGCACAGGCGGCGTTAGTTACCGGGCCGAATGGGAATCGCAGGCTTTTCGCCCAGGAAGCGCTGTCGAAAACTCAATTCATCGGAGATGGTGTAGATGGTTTCGGTCATGATCCCATCCTTCACCAACTTGAACGTCAGGTGTCCATCCCAGGGTTTCGTATAGGCCTTGGGGTCATCGAACGTGAAGTTGAAAACCAGGGTCTCCGGGTCGGTTCGCCGGATACGCTCTACGATGTGGAGATCTTCGGTGTGCGGGTGGCCAATGGGATCGAGCCACGTGGAACCATTGAAACCTACCGAATCCACCACCAGCGTGTCCCCTTCCCACTTGCCGACGGATTCGCCGAACCAGGTGAGGTCGGGAACTTCGGAATGGGGCCGGTTGAGGGGAATCTGCCGCCAGGATTTGTTGTATTCCCAGAGTTGATAGACGGTGTCCGGGGATTGCACAATTTTGAATCGCATGGGATGAATTGAGGCGCGCGGATAACCGTCCGGGTCCGCATATCTCACCGCCGGATCCGTAGTCTTTTCCAAGCTGGCATTCGGTCCGTAGACCGGCCGCGCGGCCTTCAAGCGCTCCAATGCCCAGGGCGTGTAAGGTATATCGCCCTCGGCTCCGGGCTTCTTGGCCATCGGGTCGGAAGGACTCAAAGACTGAATGGCTACGCCCTGCCAAATGCCGGATAAATCGGGCACCTGGGAAACCGGCTTCCCGGCAGTCTTCGCGGAACAGCCGGTGATCGACCCAAGTATTCCGACGAGCCATAGAACTGACCAACGGGATCGATTTCGCATTTTCATGCGCTCCTCACTGCGCCAGTGCACGACCGAGCTCTTCGCCGTTGGCCTTGACTAACTTGATGAGGCGCCCGACGTTCGCGCCCCTGGTGGCGGGATTGAACGTCACTTTGACGACGTCTCCGGTTTGAAGGCTCTTACGGTTCCAGCCACGACTCACCATGACCGGCGGCGAACTGGCCTCCAGAAGCCAGTGGCTGACCTTGCCTTTGTCATCTTTGGCGTCCAAACCGATCTCCACGTGAGGATTCGTCCATACGAACTCGGTCACAGTTGCATCTACTGTGAACTGTTTCGAGATGTCATATAACGATGTTCCTCCGTGGTGCGCGAACAGTGGAAGTGCTGTCAGAAGTACACCTATGGCGAGCGCCTTGCCTTTCATTAGCAACCTCCAGTATTTCTGCAAGCGATAGCGAAACCAACGCGCCGCTAAACGTGACGGGGTGCGCGTCTCTGTCTGCGCATCATGCTTCGGACGGGCCGTCGTCTTCAATGTTTTTTTATAAGCGGCCGCGGAACGTGCATGTTTTCCCGCGCTACGTGCTATTCTCTCCCCGAAAAAAACGGGGCGTGTCATGCGGCAATCCAGACCGGTTTCAGTAGCACAGCCACTCTTGGCTGTGTGGTTTTTGCGATCGCACGTGAGCTGCCGGTTTAGCTACGATTGCGAAAACCACACAGCCAAGAGTGGCTGTGCTACTCGAAACGAAAGGCGACGATGAGTGTTGTCGAGCCAGTGCCTCCTCCTGTACCGCCGCGGAACCTTGCCGACGCGGCTTCTACTATGGACAAGGGGGACGATGGGATCGGAGCTTCCGCGCTGCGCAAGGCCAGCGTGCGACTTATTCCGCTCATCGCCATCGCTTACGGCGTCGCGTATACGGATCGCGTGAACATCAGCTTTGCGGCGCTGCAGATGAATCGCGATTTGCACTTCAGCGCGTCGAGCTACGGCCTGGGCGCGGGGCTTTTCTTCCTCAGCTACGCGGCTTGCGAGATTCCCTCGAACCTGTTGCTGTACCGCTTCGGCGCTCGCCGGTGGATCGCGCGAATCATGATCACCTGGGGCCTCTTGGCGATGGGCATGATGTTCGTGAAGACGCCGTTGGAGTTTTACATTGTGCGTTTTCTCTTGGGCATGGCCGAAGCGGGGTTCTTCCCCGGCGTGGTCTACTACCTCAGCCAGTGGTTTCCGGCAAACGCGCGCGCGCGGACCGTCAGCCGCTTTTATGTAGCGCTGCCGCTCAGCTCTGTTTTCATGGGCGGCTTGGCGGGCGCGCTGCTCAATCTGCAAGGACGACTGGGCCTGGCCGGCTGGCAATGGCTGTTTCTGGCGGAGGGTTTGCCGGCCGTGATTCTCAGCGTCATCTTTCTCGCCTATCTTCCGAATACGCCGGCCGAAGCGAAGTGGCTCACCGCCGGGGAACAAGACTGGCTCTTGAATCAGTTGCGCACGGACAATTCCGCGATCGGCGAGGATCATGCGGAAGGCGTATTCCACGCCATACTGAATCCGCGGGTGTGGCAGCTCGGCATTTTTTTGCTCTGCATTTATATCGGCTTCTACGCGTTCTCGTTTTCGGCGCCGGTGCTTATTCAGCAGGCCACCGGGCTCGGCAATACGAATGTCGGGTTCGCGATTGCAATCATGGGGGTCCTGGGCGCGCTCGGCCTGGTGCTCAACGGGCAGCACTCGGACCGCGCGGGCGAGCGGTATCTGCACCTCGTCGTGCCTTGCCTTCTGATTGCCGCGGCGTTTGTCGTGGGCGGACTTACCGTCGCGCCGATCTTCGCGATCCCGGCGTACGCGATCATCTTCATCGGGTTCAATGCGACGGCGGGACCGGCGTGGGCTATTGCTTCCGGCTTTCTTACGGGCAGATCCGCTGCCGCGGGTATCGCTACCGCGAACACGATCGCCATTGTGGGGGGATTCGTCGGCCCCTATTGGATGGGGCGCGCAAAAGATTTCACGGGAAACTATCAGACCGGGTTGCTGACTTTGGCCATTCCCGCGTTTGCCGGCGCAGCCATTTTGCTCTTCATGCGCCGGCAGGCAAGCCACGAGTAGGACAGGCTTCCAGCCTGTCAGGTTTTGATTTTCGTTCAGGTGTAGCAAGTCAAAAGCAGACAGGCTGGAAGCCTGTCCTACAAAATCAAATCCTACTCGCCGGTGATCGCCTGGAAATCCTCATGCGGCAGAGGTCGAATCTCCGGATCGCGCATGAGCGTTCGCGCGCAGGTGTTCCAGCGGAGAATCGCATCGTCGTTGCCGGGCGGGCGGAGAGTTTCGGCGCGCTCGTAGTGCTCCATGGCTTCCCGCAGCGCGTAGTAGGCGACGGAATTACTTCCGTGGCCGCCCTGGCGAAGATGAGCGTGGCCGTTTCTCTCCGCAATGATGCCTGCATAGTAGGCCCGCTCATAGTCGCCCTTGATCCTGGACAACACTTCGCGAGCCTTGGCCACGGTCATTCCGCCGCCGAACTGATCCGTGCGCGCCAGCAGCAGCGCAATCAAAGCCTGTTGGTGATCTGGCGCTACAGTCAAGATATCCAAGCAAATGCTTTCCGCAAGATTAGGTTCGCTTATCAGGCGGTAGCGTTCCACTTTTGCAAGGGCCTCCGGAATACTTTCTACTGAGATAGGCTTCAAGTCGAAATGCATACAAACCTCCTACGGGCTGCTGGAACTGAAAATGCGAAACAGCTTTGAGAGTGGATCGAAGAAACGATCCACCACACGTTCTTTCAGTGGAATAATCGCGTTGTCTGTAATGGTGATGTTTTCGGGACAAACCTTGGTGCAGCATTTCGTGATGTTGCACAACCCGATGCCCTGCTCTTTTCTCAGATCGCTGACGCGATCCTCTACGTCGAGAGGGTGCATTTCCAGCGCGGCGGTGTACACCAGGAATCGCGGGCCGATAAATTGGTCGTGCATGTGGTGGTCGCGCAGCACGTGGCAGACGTCCTGGCAAAGGTAGCACTCGATGCATTTGCGGAATTCCTGCACGCGGTCCACGTCGGTCTGCGCCATGCGCCACGTTCCGTCAGGCGCATCGGGAGGCCGCGGCTTGAATTTCTTGATCTTTTTTTTCACCTGGTAATTCCAGGAAACATCGGTGACGAGGTCGCGTATGTGAGGAAACGCTTTCATCGGCTCGACCGTCACAGGCCGGTCGAGTGGAATCGAATTCAGGCGCGTCATGCACATTAGACGGGGAGAGCCGTTGATTTCCGCCGAGCAGGAGCCGCACTTGCCCGCCTTGCAATTCCAGCGCAGGGCGAGATCGAACGCCTGCGACGCCTGAATCTGGTGAATCGCGTCAAGCACCACCATCCCTTCCGAAATATCAATGGTGTAATCGCGGTATTGCCCGGCGCCTTGCTCTCCGCGCCAAATTCTAAAAGTTGCGTTCGCCATCACTTCATCTCCTGAATGATCTGCTTCAGTTCAGCGGTCATCGGCGGAATCGGCTCGCGGCGCAACTGGACCTCGCCCGAAGCGCCTTTTGAGAGGACAATATTGAAGCCGGCGTATGCATCGTCTTTCGTTGGGTAGTCGTCGCGGAATTGCGCGCCGCGGCTTTCTTTTCGCTCCAGCGCCGCTCGCGTAACCATCTCCGAAACTACGATCAGGTTTTGCAAATCGAGCGCCGTGTGCCAGCCAGAGTTGTATTCGCGGTGTCCCGGTACTCCCACGCTCTCCGCCTGCTTTTTGTATTCCTGAATGGTGCTGAGCGCCTGCAGCATTTCCTCTTCCGTGCGGACAATGCCGACCAGATCCTGCATGGTCTCTTGCAACGCATACTGAATGATGTAGGGTGCGGGCCCGCGGTTTTCAAAGGGTTTCAGTGTGCGCATCTCCGCCACCGCAAGGTCATCCGGATTCACTTTCCCCTGCGAATGTTCTTTTGCAAAGCGCGCGGCGTAGTCGCCGGCCCTCTTTCCAAACACCAGCAAATCGGAAAGCGAATTCCCCCCAAGACGATTCGCGCCATGCAGTCCCGCCGCGCATTCTCCGGCGGCGAAGAGGCCGGGGACGTCGGACATCTGCGATTCAGCGTCCACACGCACGCCGCCCATCATGTAGTGCGTCGTGGGTCCGACCTCCATAGGTTCCTTGGTGATGTCGATACCCGCAAGTTGCATGAACTGGTGGTACATGCTGGGAAGTTTTTTCTTGATGTGTTCGGGGGCGTTGGGAATTCGATCCTTGATCCAGGCGATGTCGAGGAACACGCCGCCGTGGGGGCTCCCGCGCCCCTCGCGCACTTCCGTCCGAATGCATCGCGCCACGTGATCGCGCGTCAGGAGTTCCGGCGGGCGGCGGGCATTTTTGTCGCCTTGCGTGTATCGCCAGCCTTCCTCTTCGTTGTCGGCAGTTTGGCCCGCGTAGAGCGGCGGAATAGAATCGAACATGAAACGGCGCCCTTCCTTATTCCGGAGTACGCCGCCATCGCCTCGAACCCCTTCCGTGACCAGAAGGCCGCAAACGCTCGGAGGCCAGATCATTCCGGTCGGATGGAATTGCACGAATTCCATGTCCTGCAAACCCGCGCCAGCCTCGTAAGCAAGCGCCAGGCCGTCGCCCGTGTACTCCCAACTGTTGCTCGTAATTTTATATGCACGGCCGATCCCACCCGTCGCCAGCACCACTGCTTTGGCCCGGAAAAGATGAAACCTTCCGCGTTCGCGGTCATACCCAAACGCGCCGACCACGCGGTCGCCATCCTTCAGAAGCGTTACGACCGTGTATTCCATGAATACATCGAGGCCCAGATGAATGCCGTGGTCCTGCAGCGTGCGAATCATTTCCAGGCCCGTGCGGTCGCCCACATGAGCAAGGCGCGGGTAGCGGTGGCCTCCGAAATTGCGTTGCAGAATGCGCCCGTCGGGGGTGCGATCGAAGAGCGCGCCCCAGGATTCGAGTTCGTGCACGCACTGCGGCGCTTCCTTGGCGTGCAGCTCGGCCATGCGCCAGCTGTTCAGGTACTGGCCGCCTCGCATCGTGTCCGCGAAGTGGACGCGCCAGCTGTCGCGGTCATCGACGTTGGAGAGCGCGGCGGCGATGCCGCCTTCGGCCATGACCGTGTGCGCCTTGCCCAGGAGCGATTTCGTGATAACCGCAACTTTCACGCCCGCAGCCGAAGCTTCGACCGCAGCGCGCAGTCCCGCGCCTCCGGCGCCAATCACCAGCACGTCGTGCTCATGATTTATGTATTCGGCCACTAGAAGATCCTCCAGTCGCTCCACACGCCCATCGAGCACATGCGGACGTACAGGTCGGAAAACGCAACCCAGATCAGGCTGCACCAGGCGAAAAGCATGTGGCTGCGATTGAGGCAGCTGACGCAGTCATAGGCCTTCTTGCGAACCGGCACGCCGGAAATGCGGTCGCGAATTCCGCCGATCAGGTGGCGAAGCGAGTGGCACCCCAAGGCGTAGCAGCTAAGCAACGTCACATTGACCAGGAGCACGAGGGAGCCGATACCAACCCCAAAGTGGCCGTCAAACCAAAACCCGTCCCAGGCATCGCGGGCCAGAATGACGAGGAACACCAATGCAAGATAGAGAAAGTAGCGGTGAACATTTTGCAAGATCAGCGGAAACGAGCGTTCGCCAAGATACGTCTTGCGAGGCTCGCCCACCGTGCAGGAAGGAGGGTCCGCCCAAAACGCTTTGTAATACGCTCCGCGATAGTAGTAGCAAGTCACACGGAAGCCGCCGGGCGCCCACAGAATGAGCATCGCTGCCGTAACCCACGCCGGCATCCACTCCGGCTTGACTCCGAACCAGGCGTGCAAGGGATCGCCAAACAATTCCGGGGAATACATCGGAGAGAGGTACGGACCAAACCTGTAGTGCTGGCCCTGAAGAGCAGCCCAGGTGGAGTAAACAATGAAGCCGGAGAGGCCGAGAAAGACAACGAGCGGTTGCACCCACCAGTTATCGACTCGCGAGGTTTGCGCAAACTGCGAGCGCACCAACGGCACGTCAACTTGAGCCATTGTGGTTCTCCTGACTTTTCGGGTCTTGTTCGGCGGAAAAAGGGATTGCGGAGCTGGACATGCCATTGGGGGGCCCTGATGTCGCAAAGGCCGTCCTAGCAGCGCCGGGGCCCGATGTACGTTCTGGCCTGGGTCACCCCCCAAAATGTCGCCTGAGTTAAGGATTAATCTGCCGCGTAGGTACCACGAAAAGAAAAACCATGTCAATGTGAATTTCCGACCGACGGCAAGGTATTGATCGCCTGAAAAAGCGGGGTTGGTTCGCAGAAGATTTTAGAGTTGTTCATCCTTAAGGATTGTCTCCCCTTTGGTCAGCCAGGAGACGCCGAAGGACATGGTAGCGATGGACTCAAGCCAAAATATGGGACTGATCCGCCCCAATCGGTCCCCAATTGAAAATAGTTTGACTATACCGATTAACAAGAGGCACATGAGGATTGTATATCCGCACACTCGATAGACTTTGTTTCTCTGGAGCTTTTGCGGCGTGGGACGATTCTCCGGGCCAGTCTTGGTGTACAGCGCAACGGAGAAGTAGGCCAGCGTGAGGTAGAAAAGCGCCGCGAATGACAAGTGTATGCCGCCGATGATTTTATCTTGCGGCGTTGCGCATACGTCCGGGGTCGTCGGAAGAAGCGCCACGCCGAGGACGAAGGCGCTGGCCAGCCGCCCGGCGATCTCGTCTTCCCGGTTGTATCCTCTGGTGGACAGCAGGAACGCTCCGATCGCGCACAAGCTTCCCTCGAAAACCGTGCGCATGTCCGTGTAGTGGTAACTGCTGATCGAGGATTGTATTCCCGGTCCCTGCAGGAGGACTTTTCCGACGGCTAAAACGAAAGGGAGCGCTAATCCAATAATTCCGACCGCGCGCCGCAAAGCTAGGTAAGAAAGCACCAGGGGATCTTGAGGCACGAATTGCTGGTCCATGGCAAGCCTCCGTTTATTTGAAATTCAAGGAAAACTGGTTTTCCATCAGGGCGAGGCGCCCGGCCTTGGCATTTCTCCTGGCGGAGAATATCACACCTGCCGATAATACCAATGCTTTACGTCCACATGGAGTTATGCCGCCAAATTGGGGCGACCCGTTACCATGGCCTTTGAAAACAAGCGAGCAGGCTGCCGCGATTTCGCAACGCTGGCGTGGCGCGCGCGAACGCTGGAAGAACACGTTGCAGAAGATGGAAGGCGAGGCGAACTTTGATGGGCTCCAGCGGTTTCCGGCCTACGTGCACGCTTTGGCGGCTGAGAACCGCCTGCCGCGTTTCGTTTAAATTGCGTTGAAGTAGGACGGCCTTCAGCCTGTCTTGTTTAGATTTTTGCCGGCTCAATGAAAGTCAAGAGCAGACAGGCTGAAGCCGGTCCTACATAAATCACATTTTATATCGGCCAAGGTCCTCATCGGAGAGGCCTTCGAGCCATTTGCGAAGTTCTTCGCTGGTGGATTTTTCGGAGATGGCGCTGGAGATTTTCGAGCTCTTCAAAACTTCGTCTTCCACAAAAATGGGGCAATCAACACGCAGGGCCAGCGCCAGGGCGTCGCTCGGGCGCGAATCAATCGAGAAAATTTCGCCGTTGCGCTCCACCCAGATCAGCGCGTAAAAAGTGTCGTCCTTCAGATCGTTGACGACCACTTTTTGCACGCGCACGTCGAGACCCAGGAATACGTTGCGCAGCAGGTCGTGCGTCATCGGGCGAGGAGTCTGCACTTTTTCGATTTCGAGCGCGATAGCGTTGGCTTCGTAAATCCCCACCCAGATCGGCAGGACCGCAGTGCCCTGCGCATCCTTGAGCACTACGATGGGCATGTTCGTGACGGGGTCCATCATCAGTCCGCGGATTTTCATCTCAACTTCCATCGATGCCTCCCGGACGCAGAGCGCGGGGTGCGCGTGCAGCCCGCCCGAATATCAGATCACGTGCTCGCCGACAAGGCAGTTGGGGCTGGCGCTCGCAACCTGCACTTGAACATATTCTCCCAGAAGGTTCTCCTGCGGCGAAGTGAAATTTAAAATGCGGTTGCTCGAACAGCGACCCGACCACTGGCCCGGACGCCGCGAAGCCCCGTCCACCAGCACTTCAAAGGTTTGTCCTATCAGCGTCTCGTTGCGCGCACGCTGGATTTCGCGCTGGCGGTCCATTACCAGCGCGAGACGGCGGGCCTTCTCTTCCTCGGGCACGGCGTCGGGCATGTGCTGCGCCGACGTGTTCGGCCGCGGCGAATACTGGAAAGCGAATACGCCGTCATATTGCGCGGCGTCGAGCAGGGAGAGCGTTTCCTCGAGATCCTCTTCCGTTTCGCCGGGGAATCCCACGATGATATCCGACGTCACGCTGATCGGCCGTCGCGCTCCGCGAATCATGGCGATCTTTTCAAGATATTCTTCGCGCGTGTAGGTGCGCAGCATGGCCCGCAAAATACGCGTCGATCCCGACTGCACCGGCAAGTGGACGTGATCGCACAACTCCGGCACGGAATCGATGGCCTCGACGATGTCGCGCCCAAAGTCTCGCGGATGCGACGTCGTGAAACGTACGCGCCGAATTCCCGGAACCGCCGCAACCGCTACTAGAAGTTCCGCGAAGGACATTCGTTTCGCCGAAGGATCTGCGTAGGAATTCACCGTCTGTCCGAGAAGCTGAATCTCCGAGTAGCCTGCATCAGCCAGCCGGCGCACTTCTCCGAGGACCGACGCGCTCGCGCGGCTGCGCTCCGGCCCTCGCGTATACGGAACGACGCAATACGAGCAGGCCTTATCGCAGCCCTCGATGATCGTCAGATAGGCGCGGAATGGATTGTCGCGCCGCGTAATTTCCGTTTCAAATGTCTCATCGGTGTCAGTGTCCAGGCCCATGACGCGGCGGTTTCCCGCTTCCAATTCCGCGATCAGGCCAGGAAGCTTGCTGTAACTCGCCGAACCGCAAACCAGTCGCACCCAGGGAGAGCGCTCGAAAATCTCCTCCCCTTCTTGCTGCGCGACGCAGCCCAGAACGCCGATAATTTTTTCTCCGCCGGGATATTTCCGGTAGGCCCCGAGGCGCGAAAATATTTTTTGCGCGGCCTTTTCGCGAATGCTGCAAGTGTTATAAAGGACCAGCCTGGCCGCGTCGACAGTTTCGACTTGCTGGTATCCGCGGCCGAGGAGCACTCCAGCCACCTTCTCGGAATCGTGCACGTTCATCTGGCAGCCGAACGTTTCAATATAAAAGGTATTTTCGCCGGGCACGGCGGCGGAAAGCGCGGCGGCGCATTCCGGCGAACTGGCGTTCGCGCCGGTCAGAGTGTCGAGTCGAATGTCGAATTGCTGCGTCATCGGTTCCAGCCAAATCATATCATACCGATTTCCTGCCGCTGAGATGGTCTGCGCGCAGGAGACTAAACCCTTTCACACAGAGAAAGGCGAGAAAACCGGAGAATCCGCCGGCGTTCACCATTTCATTCTCAAGGCTTGAGGCCTCTCAGGCCCGCAGTCTCCTCTTTTCTATGTGTTGAGCTTATTCCTTCCATCCCTGTCCCGCGCGCAAGATGCGCGCTCCATAATACATCGTAATACGATGTGTTATACTAATCAGGCACAATCAGGCACTTTCGCCCCGGTAATCGTTTGACCGCGTTTTGGGCGTGTGCTAGGTTGCCCGTAGGGGCCATCGACCGGCTTTCTGAGGGGGAGACTATTCCGCTATCCGGGTTTTTGCTGTACGCCGGCCAACTTGAAACGCTTATCGAGCAGACCGGCTGGGTTGCTCGCGTCGTTCTTGCGATGCTTTTGCTTTTTTCTCTTTTTTCCTGGGCGCTCATTCTTCAAAAATTGGGAATGTTTTCGCGCATCAACCGCCAGACTTCCCTGTTTCTTCGCATCTTCCGCGCCAACAGAACTCTTCCCGATCCGCGCCAGATGGGCGCGGGCGGCTCTCCACTCGAATCCGTATACAGCGCCGGTTTCCGCGAGATCGAAAGCCAGGCCCGGAGCGCAAACCCGCATGGCAAAATCACGAGCCTCAACGCCATCACGGTAACGATGCAGCTGGCTGCCGGCGAGGAAGTCCGCAAAGTGGAAAAGTATATGCCGTGGCTGGCGACAACGGGATCGGTCACGCCCTTCATCGGCCTTTTCGGGACGGTGTGGGGCGTAATGGACGCGTTCACAGGCCTGGGCACAGCCGGGGCCGCAAGTCTTCGCGCGGTCGCCCCGGGCATCGCCGAAGCATTGATCACGACCGCGGCGGGACTCTTCACCGCTGTTCCCGCCGTCATTGCCTACAACCACTTTTTGCACGATATCAGGGATCTCAGCTCGCGAATGGATAGTTTCGCGCTCGAAGTCACTGCCGTGGTAGAAAAATTGTATTCGGGCCAGCGGTGAAATATTGAAGGGCAGGCGGAAATTTTTAACACAGAGGTCGCCGAGCAAAAGATGAGAAAACCATTCCAATGAAACTCTGCGTTCTCGGTTTTCTCCGTGTTCTCTGTGTTAAACGGTTTTTTCTTTTTTTGAATTTAGGTTGCGCTCACTGAGGTTAGAAGAAAACGAAGATGCCACAACTGGCTCGCCAAACCGGGACTTCTCTTTCGGAGATCAATATCGTCCCCTTCGTGGACGTCATGCTCGTTCTCCTCGTGATTTTCATGATCACGGCGCCGATTTTGCAGTCTGGAATCGAAGTGGACGTGCCGAAAACCAAGACCGTAAAAGAAATTTCCGAATCGCGAGTGGTCGTTTCCATCGATCGTGCGCAGCGCATCTATATCGGCGACAATCCCGTCAATATCCACGAACTGGGTGACAAGGTCCACTCTCAATTGCATAATCCGCAGGGTGACGCGGTTTATCTTCGCTGCGATAAGACGGTTCCCTTCGGCGCGTTTGCTCTCGTCATAGACACCATGCGTCAATCCGGCATCCAAAATATTAGCGTGGTGACGGAGCCTCTCGACGAAGCTCCCCACTGATTCTTATGTCTTATGCCCCTGTCCATCCCGGCGCCGAAAGTCTGAAGAAACCTTTCTTCTGGTCCGTCGTATTTCACGCCCTCCTGTTCGGCTCTCTCACGGTTTCTACCATCTATTCGCATCGCGGCGATATGTGGGGAAGCGCCGGAGGGGACGGCTCAGTTTCCGTGGGCCTGGTTGCAAAACTTCCCGGCATCATGTTGCCCCGCCCCGACGCCGTGACCACCAGCCAGACGGTGGATACCAGCAAAGGTCTCTACAAGGCCGAGCCGCCGAAGCCCCAGCCCAAGGAAATCGAGCCCGACGTAAAAAAGATCCCCGAATTCACCAAGGAAAAAGCTCCCAAGATCGTCTCTCGCCCATCCAAAGTTTTCGAAGATAAGACTCCGCCTCCCACAAACGCAGTTCCCTATGGCCAGGGAGGTGCCCCGGCGCTTCCTTATTCTTCCTCGTTCGCAATGAACAGCGGCGCGTCGCAAGGAGGGATGGGGTTCAGCGGCCCTGGAGGCGGCGAATTCGCCGGCAGATTTCCATCCTATGTAGACGCCGTGCGGAACAGGATCAGCAGCAATTGGTTGCAATCCACGGTGGATCCGACGGTGCGCTGGGCCCCGCGAGCGAGTTTTTCGTTCACGGTCTTGCGGGACGGAACGGTCACCAACGTCCAGATGTTGCAATCCAGCGGGAATCGTTCGGTCGACAACTCGGCCTTGCGCGCCATTCAGAGTTCGAGCCCTATGTCGCCATTGCCGTCGAATTATTCGGGCAGCAGCGTTACCGTCGAGTTTTGGTTCGATTTTAAGCGTTAGGAATTATAGGGATGGCTGAATGAATGGAAAATTACAGCAACCTCGGGAAAGAAATAGCATGATTCATCCGCTTCGCAAAAGATCGGCAAGAATAATCTCCGGTTTCTATCTGTGTTTATCTGTGTTCATCTGTGGTTCCATTTGGCTTTTCTGCGCCGGGTCGGCGTCAGCGCAGGACTGGTTTAAGACCGGCACAGGACTCGGAGTTTCCAAGGCGCGGGTCAGCGTGGCGGATTTTGCGGCCAAGGATACTCCTTCGCAGCCTCTCGCCGTTCTCTTCAGCGATGTGGTTCGGACGGATTTGGATTACAGCGGAATCCTCGACCTGGTCAGCAAGAGTTACAACCCGTTACAGTCGCCCGGAACTCCCGCGGAAGTCGATTACAAGGCGTGGTCCGGCGCGCCCGCATCGGCGCAACTGCTCGCCTTCGGCAACTTTTCCGTCAATGGCAACAACGTGGAGATCCAAGCCTGGCTGAACGATGTCCGCGACGCTTCCCTGCCTCCAGTGATCGGAAAAGTATATCGCGGAGAGGCCACCGAGCCGCAGGTCCGCACGTTCGCGCACCAATTTGCAGATGAAATTATCGAAAAACTTTCCGGCGGCTTGCCGGGAATCGCGAGCACGCAGATCGCCTTTGTCAGCAATCGCAGCGGCAATAAGGAAATCTGGGCCATGGATTACGACGGCGAAAACCAGCGCCAGCTGACTCAGATCCACACCATCTCCCTCACCCCCCGCTGGTCGCCCGATGCTTCGCGCATCGCCTTCACCTGTTTTGCGCAGCCGGGCAGCAGTAGCGTACTGACGGCACAAATCTGCGTATATTCGACGCTGACCAATCACCTGATTTCCTGGCCGCACTTCAAGGGCACCAATTCGTCACCTTCCTGGTCGCCCGATGGCTCGCAGCTCATGTTCATGTCCAGCATGTTTGGAAATCCGGAGCTATTCATCACGGATGCATCGGGCCAGCGCCCCAAGCGCCTTACTTATTCGAATGGGTCAAATACCTCTCCGTCCTGGAACCCGAAGACCGGCCAGCAAGTGGCCTTTGTCAGCGACCGCGGGGGCATCCCGCAGCTCTACACCATGAACTCCGACGGATCGAGCCAGGCCAAAGTGGATTTGCCGGATATGGGCTATGTGATCGATCCGGCGTGGTCCCCCAATGGCCAATTGCTAGCATTCAGTTGGCGGCGCCCCAATGGGAACTATGACATTTATGTGATGGAAATTGTTACGCGCCAGCTGGTCGAGTTGACGCGCGATGTTGGCCGCAACGAGCGGCCCAGCTGGGCTCCCGATGGGCGTCATCTGGTGTTCGAATCGACGCGAACGGGAACCCGGCAAATTTGGTCCATGATTGCCGACGGCACTGAGGCCCGCCAGCTCACCAAACAGGGGCAGAACGAATCGCCCAACTGGTCGCCCAAATGAGGCGCTCACGGGCCACCATAACGGATTCGGAACCAGTGAGGTCAGACGGCTCAACTTCGTATTTGCACTCACCACCGAAGCTCACGTAAATTGTCAAAGGAGGAAGAAGAAGAAAGATGCGGACACGTACGCACGCCAGGATACTGTTTGGTACCTTGCTCGCCATCCTCGCTCTGAGCGCGGCATGCAAGAAGCCTGCGCCCCAGGCGCCACCTCCACCCCCACCCCCTCCAGCGGCGCCGCCGGCGAAACCGACGGTGAATCTGCAGGCGTCTTCCAATATCATTCAGAGAGGCGAGACCGTCACCTTGACCTGGTCTTCGACCAATGCGACCACTCTGAGCCTGTCGCCGGGAATCGGCAACGTTTCGGCGGAAGGTACTCAGCGAGTGACACCCTCGGACTCGATTACTTACACGCTGACCGCCACTGGTCCGGGCGGTTCGGCCGACGCCAATGTGCACATCACGGTCAGTGCACCCCCGCCTCCCGTGGCGAAGGCCCCTGAGCCTACGCTGCAGGAGCTATTTGATCGAGGAGTGAAGGATGCTTTCTTCGATTACGACAAAGCGGATGTGCGCCCTGACGCTCGCGACGCCCTCTCGCAGACTGCGCAGTTCTTACGCGCCTATCCGCAAGTTAAGGTCGTCATTGAAGGCCATTGCGACGAACGTGGGTCCACGGAGTACAATCTGGCTCTTGGGGACCGCCGGGCCGCAGCGGCAAAACAGTTCCTGGCTTCGCTGGGAATTTCGGCTGACCGCATGGAAACGGTCAGCTACGGTAAGGAACGCCCGTTCTGCTCCGCTTCCACAGAGGAGTGCTATCAGCAGAATCGCAGGGCGCATATCATAATGGGTAAGTAGCTGGATCGACCTTCGGGGCTTGCTCGCCTCACATTGCGGCGAGGAAGCCCCGGAGAACTATTTAAAACGAGGAGACCCCCTCGGAGGAGGCCCACCTTGCGTATGAGATGGATTCTATTCTTCGGTGCCGCCATGCTCGCCGGAGCTCTTGGCGGCACGTTGTTTGGGCCCGCTCCGGCAGGTGCGGTTGCGCGCGAGATCATTGAACTCCAGACCGGTGTGACCCAGCTCATTCAGGGCCAGCAGAGCATGCAGACGGAGATCACGCAAAATGCCGCCGTGCAGCGCACGCTCATCGAGCAGTCGCTGGACGCCGTCAACAAGCTCAATACCTCCATGGCCGCCGTCCAGAAGACTACGCAGGACTTCTCTGCTGCTTCCGGCGCGCGCCTGGACACCATGGGCACGCAAGTGCAAGGCCTCTCCGATAACGTGGCCGACCTGCAAGCGCGTGTGGGCAAGCTCGATCAGAAACTCACCGACATTCAGAACACTTTGCAAAACGTGGATTCGAAATTGGCCTCGCCCGCGCCAACGTCGGCCCCGCCCGTTACGTTGAATGGACCGAGCGGGATCATGCCGACGATCCCGCCCGGCGGGCCTGCCCCATCTGCTTCTGGTCCTCCGGCATCAGCCGATGTTTTGTATTCGAACGCCCTGCGGGACATCAACGGCAAACATTACGATCTGGCCACGCAGGAATTTCAGGACTACATGAAGTATTACGGCGACACCGACCTGGCATCCAATGCGCAATTCTATCTGGGCGAAGTCGCCTTCATGCAAAACCAGTTTCAAGTGGCGCTTGACTCTTACAATAGAGTAATCGAAAACTATCCGAAGAGTTTCAAGACGGCTTCGGCTCGGATGCGAAAGGGTTTTTGCCTCGCGGAGCTTGGCCAGAAGGCTTCCGCCGTTCGCGAACTGCGCGCGGTCGTACGCCTGTACCCGGGCACGGACGAAGCGAAGCGCTCCGCCGCCAAGCTGAAGGAAATGGGCGCGACCGTCGGCTAGGGGACCGTGGTTCGTGACTCGTGATCCGTGACTCGCGATTCTCTCTCCGTGTCTCTCCGCCTTCCTTAGTGTTCCCTGTGTTATGCTTTTTTCCGACAATCACTTCGACGCTTAAGGTCAGCCGCCCAAAATTTGCGCGCCGATCACGGCCATGTTATCTTCCTTAATTAATTGGAGAAAAAATATGTCCGTCAATAAAGTAATTTTAGTGGGACGTCTGGGCCGCGATCCGGAAACTCGCTACACCTCCGGGGGGCAGGCCGTGTGCCATTTTTCGCTCGCCACGGATGAGACTTTCAAGGACAAGAGTGGCGAGCGGCAAAAGCGCACCGAGTGGCACAAAATTGTCGCCTGGGGTAAGAAGGCTGAATTTGCCCAGCAGTATTTGAAAAAGGGCCAGGAAGTCTACGTCGAAGGCAGCATTCGAACGAATGAATGGACCGACAAGGAAAACCAAAAAAGGACGACCATCGAAATCATCGCCTCGGATTTTCGGTTTGTCGGCTCGAAGCAGGATTCGGGCGGCTCAAGCTACCGCAGCAATGCCGCGGCGGCTGCCGCTTCGCCGGATTTTGACGGCGGCGCTCCCGCCCCGGCGGAGCGCGAACAATCGGGTCCGGAAGTCACCGACGAAGACATTCCGTTTTAGTGGGACTTTAGTAGGACGGGCTTCAGCCTGTCGGGTTTTCGCTTCCAACGAAACCCAAAACCGACAGGCTGAAGCCCGTCCTACATACTATTCATACCGCAGCGCTTCGATGGGGTCGAGCTGAGCGGCTTTGTGCGCGGGATAGTAGCCGAAGAAGATTCCCACTGCGGCCGAAAAAATAACCGCGGCGATGATCGCCTTGCCGGAGATCAGCGTGGGCCACGACAGCAAGTTGCTGATCAGCGCCGAACCCACAAGGCCTAATATAATTCCGATAAACCCGCCCATCATGCTGAGCGTAACCGCCTCCACGAGGAATTGCCGCCGCACGTCGTCTTCGGTGGCCCCGACGGCCATCCGAACGCCAATCTCCCGCGTCCGTTCCGTCACCGAAACCAGCATGATGTTCATGATCCCGATTCCGCCCACCAGAAGGGAAACCGACGCGATCCCCCCGAGCAAATAGGTCATCGTGGCCTGTGTTTGATTCTGCAGGTCGGCGATGTCCGCCTGTGTGCGGATCAGGAAGTCATCGTCGTCCCCGGGACGTATGCGATGGCGCTCGCGCAGCAGGCTGGTGATCGGGGCGACCGCCGCCACGGAAGCCTCCTGGGAAACCGCCGACGCGGCAATGAACTGAAGCCATGTGATGCCGGAAATTTTTCGTTGCACGGTGGTGTAAGGCGCGAAGATCACATCGTCCTGATCCTGCCCCGTCACATTCTGCCCTTTCGACTCGAGCACGCCATCCACACGGAATGGAAGGTTTCCGATCCGAATCTCCTTCCCAATCGGGTTATCATTCACAAACAGAATTCTTGCGACCGTAGTCCCAATCACGCATACATTCGCGGCGATATCGACTTCCTCATCGCTAAAAACCGATCCGGCTTGCACAGGCCAGGTTCGTATGTCGAAATAGTTCGGCGCCGTGCCGGTAATGCTGGTGTTCCAGTTCTGGTTTCCGTACACCACTTGCTGGCGGCTGGTGAGCGCCGGCGCAGCCTGCTTAATGAGGGGAATCTCCTGGAGGATAGCGTTCATGTCGTCCACGGTAAGAGTTTTCACTCCGCCGTATCCCTGCCGCACGCCGCCCGCTCGATTGCTCCCCGCCGCGATGAAGACGGCGTTCGTGCCCATGGCTTGAATGCCCTGCTGGACCAGGTATTGCGCGCCCTGGCCAATGCTCACAACGGCGATCACGGCGCCCACTCCGATGATGATGCCGAGCATCGTCAGCGCAGAGCGCATCTTGTTGCGCGCCAGCGCCCGCAAAGCGAGCCGAAACGTGTTCATGAAGTCCATATCAGATTTAATTGGCCACAAATATTACGCGGGGGCATCGGCCCTCGCCAATCTTTGGGCCTCCTCGGCCGCGTCCTCGGCGGCTTGCTGCTCCACTGTAGGAAGCGATTGTAACACTTCGCGCGCCACCAAACGGTCAGGCACCAGGCTGTCCCGCGTCAGCTTGCCGTCGCGGAAGAGCAAATTGCGCTTGGCGAATTGCGCGATGTCGGGCTCGTGAGTCACCAGAACGATCGTGATGCCCTGCTCGTTATTCAGCGTTTGGAGAATATCCATAATCTCGACCGAGGTCCGGCTGTCCAGGTTTCCCGTCGGCTCGTCGGCAAGCAGAATCGACGGGCGGTTCACCAGCCCGCGGGCGATGGCCACGCGCTGCTGTTGCCCGCCGGATAGCTGCGAAGGGTGATGGCCGGCACGATCGGCGAGTCCCACGCGGGTGAGCGCCTCCATGGCCCTCTTGGTTCGCTCGTCGGGACTGATGCCCGCGTAGACCGTGGGCAGCTCCACGTTCTCCAGGGCCGAGGTCCGCGACAGTAGATTAAATTGCTGAAACACAAATCCCAACTTACGATTCCGAATTCGTGCAAGCTCCGTTTTCGTCATTCCCGAAACGTCCACGCCGTCCAAAAAGTAGCGTCCCTTGGTTGGGCGGTCCAGGCATCCCAAAATATTCATGATGGTTGATTTGCCGGAGCCTGAAGGCCCCATGACCGCGACGAACTCCCCTTCGTTCACCGCGAGAGACACACCGCGGAGGGCCTGAACCTGAATTTCTCCAAGATCGTATGTCTTAAAAACGTTTTCGAGACGGATGACAGGTTTCCTGCCCGCCTCATTTTCCTTCGGTTCGATCGCGATTGTGATTGGATCGGCCATCGGAGAGTACTGTAAACCAGCCTAGAACCTGCGCGGAACGCCAGGGGCGTTGCCGGCCCCCGTAACCGGATTCCGCACTTGCGCTTGAGAAGCCGACGACTTGTTTGTGGATTGGCCAATCACCAGATCGTCCCCCGGACTCAAGTTGCCGCTGATGAGCGCGGTGAACGTGAAGTCCGTGACTCCCAATGTGACCTGCACGGGTTCCAGCGTTTTGTCGGGAAGCAGCTTCCAGACAATTGCAGCGTCTTGCCGGTTATTATTTCCGCCCGCGCCGGAGCCGCCTTGCCCTCTGCGCCCTCCGCCGCCTGGCCCGCCCTGGCCACCCTGTGCCCCAGGGGTTTGCGCGGCGGCAGATACATTCGCTGCCGCGGTGCCGCCCGCGCCGGCTGCGGCCGCAGCGGCGCCAGCCGTTCCCGCAATTCGCCCGGCAGCGGTCGCGCGCGCGCTGTCGGTTATGCCGTACTTTGTGTAAAGGGCTGCCCGCTCGCTGTCCGTCAAGTCCGGTTTGAATCGCAGCGCCCCGTTGGGAATTTCGACAACGTTCTTGGCCTCCGCAACTGGAATGGAAATGTATGCGGTCATCCCCGGGAAGAGCCTCAAGTCGAGATTGTCAAACGCAATCATGGTGTTGTAAGTGACCACGTTTTGAATCGTCGTGGCGTTCATTCGCACCTGCGCCACCGTTCCGTTAAAGGTCTCCCGCGGAAAGGAGTCCACGCGAAAGGTCGCCTGCTTCCCAACCTTGATGCGCCCAACGTCGGCCTCGTCGGTGTTCGAATAGACGAGCATGTGCTTCAAATCCTGCCCGATGCTGAAAAGGTTTGGCGCTTGCAGGCTGGCCGCCACAGCCTGGCCAACATTCACGGTCCGGTTGATCACCGTTCCGTCGATGGGCGCCCGAATCGTGCAATAGCTCAGCTGCAATTTAGCCGAATCCACGGCGGACTTCTGCACGAGGACCATGGCCTTGGCCTGGTCCTTTTGGGCAATTGTAGCCGTAAGTTGCGATTCGGCTTGCTTCTCCTGGGCGATGGCACCGTTCTCGGCCGCCACGGCGACGTCATAATTGGCCTGCGCGTCGTCGTTCTGCTGGGCGGACAGCACACCCTGATCCGTCAGCAGCTTCGTGCGCTTTTGCTGCGTTCCCATATCCACGGTTGTTGCATGGGCTTTGGCGACATTGGCTTTCATCGTCGCCACATTGGCGGTGGCCGTACCGATCTGCGCCTCCAGATTCGCTACGTTCGCCAACGAATTTTGGTAGGACGCTTGGGCTTGAGCCAGCGTATTCTCGAAAGGAACAGGGTCGATTTGAGCGAGGATGTCGCCCTTCTTCACTTGTGAATTGAAGTCGACACTCACGGAAACGACGTTCCCGGATACCACGGCGCCCACGGAGACGGTGTTGACCGGATTGATCGTCCCTGTAGCTTGCACGACCTGGGAGATGTCTCCGTGCTCGACCTTGGCGGTAAAATATTGCGCGGTCGTACGCGCACCCACCGTAACGTAGCCCAGCCAAAGGAACAATGCCACCGGAGGGGCAACGAGCAGCGCACGATGCATCATCGACCGCAGCCAAAAACTTTTGAAGATTTCAACGAGCCGCGCCATTTTTGACTTCTCCCCGGACCGGATTCCACGAGGCCAAGGATCTAGTCGTGGCCTTCCGCGGCTTGCCTCTGGCGCCTATCCTCGTCTATCTGGCGCAACAAATCTTCGAATTTCGGCTGCTGTTCTGGTGTGAGAATCTGGCGGATCCGCTCCCTGCCTTGCTGGCGGACTTGTTCGTATTCGGGATCGAGTTTTTCGTGTAACGCAGCGTATCGAGCGCGCGTGTCATTCAGGATGGTCTGGATTTGCGTTTGTTGCTCCGCGCTGAGGTTCAAGTCGCGCGTATACATCCTCATCGTACGGGCAGGATTGTGGGCCAGAGTGGCCTGAGGCCGCGCGGCCTGGACCCGCATGGTCACCAAATAGGTTCCCACACTGCCCAGCGCGATCCCCAGGCCGAACAGAACAATAACGAGCAGGACCGCCTTGCGGCTGCCTTGGTTAGCGTTCATTGATCCTCTCCGCAAGAGATTGCAGCACTTCTTCGTTGCTCACCGGATCCCCGGGCGGCTGCGGGAAATCGCTGGCGCTCAGCTCGGTGCGAATCGAGCCCAGTGAAACGGCTCGGCGCGGAGCGAATTCCATCAGATATACCGAGAGAGCGAGCAAGATCACGGCAGCCGTTAAGGACAATCGGGAAGCGAGAAATTCGAGCGGAGCCCAGAATGCTGCGGGTGACTTGGCCCGCTCCTCCTCCCGATGAATTCTGGCCATTACATTCGGCAGGAAGGCTCGGCTTGGTTCGCTGGCAGGCTCCCAGGCCTCGCGGAGCAGGTCGCCCGCAAGGCGCGAATCTTCCAGCGCCGCGCGGCAATCCTCGCAGCGGGTCAGGTGGTCGCCCAATTCAGAGTCCGGCGCGCCGTCAAGGTAGCCCTCAAATTGCGATTCGAATTTTCGGCATCGCGTTGGAACATTCGATTTGTTAAACACCTTTTTCACTCCTTCGCTGCCTTAAACCTTCCCGCGCAGCCGGACGCTTTTGCATCCGCTTCCGGTACATGGCCACCAGCCGGCCTCGCGCCCGAAATAGCCGGACTTTCACTGTGTTGATATTCAATCCTAGAACTTCCCCGATTTCTTCCACCGAAAACCCTTCCACTTCTTTCATGACCAGCATGAGCTGATCCTTCTCTTCGAGTTCTCCGAGCAATCGCTCGACTAGTTGCCGCTGCTCGAGCCCGCGCCCGGCATCTTCTCGGTGCAGGGCTCCGCCGTAGCCATGCTCCGGCAGCGATTCCAATTTCCGTACTTGCTCCTCGCTCATGTCCGCTTCATACACCAGCCGCCGCACCTTCTTCTTTCTCAAATAATCCCAGCATTCGTTGACGGCAATCTTGTAAAGCCAGGTGCCGAACGCCGACCGCATATCAAAGCGGCGGATGGAGAAGTATGCCTTGGCAAGCGCCTGCTGCGCCACGTCCTCGACGTCCTCGCTTCCTCGCAGTATACCGCCCACGACAGCTAACACCCGATGCTGGTGGATCCTAACTAATTCCTCATACGCGCTTACATCGCCGGCCTGCGCGCGCCGCACCAGTTCCTTTTGCTTCTCCGCTGGAGTCAAGGACCCTTTGTCGGTCGCTGCCTCGGTTCCGCGGAGAGCCTCTGAGTTTGTGACGTTTGCCATCGATTCCCGGTTACGGAATATTTCAGATAGTTCCACTTTCGTGCTTGCAGGCATTATAACTCTGTGAAACAATGCCGACATGATTATCGGCGATCGGCTTCGCGCCCTGCGCGAAGACAAAAAGTTTTCCCAAGGGGATATCGAAAAGCGCACCGGGCTGCTCCGCTGCTACATCTCCCGCGTGGAAAATGGCCATACGGTTCCGGCCATTGAAACGCTGGAGAAAATGGCGCGCGCTTTGGACGTCCCTCTCTACCAACTCTTCTATGACGGTGAAGAACCGCCCGTGCTTCCCAACCTTCTGAAGCGCAAAAGCGCCGATGAAATCGTTTGGGGCAGCACCGGCAAAGAGGCTCGTCTTCTGAACAAGTTTCGCAGGCTCATGGGTCGCATCGAAGAAGGCGACCGCAAGCTCCTGCTTTACATGGCTCAGAAGATGGCCACCCGCTAAGTCCAGCGGGTTTCCGATCCGATCGAATGGGTCGGACACAGGTTCTCCGGCATACCGGCTCAGGGGCCCGAGCGGCATTACTTTCAGAGGTCGATTCACGACCAAAGTAATACCACCCGGGCCGCAGCCATACCATCGTTATTGCGCCCTGTTTCATTCCGGCACATGCGCTCCCCGCTCTTCCCTCCTACCGCTTCAACCGTCTTCCACTTCATTTTGTTCTACCGAGTTTCGTTCCGCCTGGTATTGATTCGGCATGTTTTGTTTTGTTTTGTTTCGTCTCGTTTTGGTTTAGTTCGTTTTGTCTTGATTTTCTTGCTTTGGTTTGGTTTGAATTTCAAATCTCAAATTTGAAATTTAAAATCTCTTCTCCCTATTCCCACTCGATCGTGCTCGGCGGCTTGGAGCTTATGTCGTAAACCACCCGGTTAATGCCGCTCACTTCATTTACGATTCTTGTCGAAATGCGCTCCAGCACCTCTGCCGGCAGACGCGCCCAATCCGCCGTCATGGCATCTTCCGATTCCACCACTCGGACGACAATAGTGAACCCGTAGCTTCTCTCATCGCCCATTACGCCCACGCTTCGAACCGGGAGCAGCACCGCAAACGCCTGCCAGACTTTTTCATAGAGCCCGGCGCGCCGAATTTCTTCGACGACGATCGCGTCCGCTTCGCGAAGCGGCGAGAGCCGCTCTTCCGTCACTTCCCCCAGGAGCCGCACCGCGAGGCCCGGCCCGGGAAAAGGGTGCTTGGTCAGCATTTCCTCCGGGAGACCCAATTCGCGGCCGATGCTACGCACTTCGTCCTTGAACAGCTCGCGCAGAGGCTCGATCAGCGCGAATGGCAAGTCCTTAGGAAGCCCTCCTACATTATGATGCGTCTTGATCGTCTGCGAGGGGCCCCGAACGGCCACGGATTCGATCACGTCCGGGTAGAGCGTTCCCTGAACCAGGAATCCGGCGCGGTCCGGGCCGCCAGCCAACTGGCGGGCCTGTTCGTCGAAAACAGCGATAAATTCCCCGCCGATCCTCTTGCGCTTGTCCTCAGGCTCCACTAGTCCTTTTAGACGCGCAAGGAATCGTTCTGACGCGTCGACGCCGATCACCTGGAGGCCCATCCGGTCCCGCAGCAGTTCCAGCGTTTCGCGGAATTCGTTCTTTCGAAGGAGGCCGGTGTTCACAAAAATATTCGTAAGGCGGTCTCCGATCGCGCGGTGCACGATGACTGCAGCCACGGCGGAATCCACTCCGCCGCTCAGCGCGCAAATCGCCCGGCCCTCGCCGACTTGCTTGCGTATCGATTCTACGGTTTCGGCGATGAATGCGGCGCCGCTCCACAGCGGCTGGGCGTGGCAGATATCGAAAACAAAATTGCGAAGTATCTCCGACCCGCAATCGGTGTGGCGCACTTCCGGGTGAAATTGCACGGCGTACAATTTCCGCGCCGGATCTTCGGCGGCGGAGACAGCATTGCCGGTTTCTCCGGTGACGTGAAAGCCCGCCGGTAGCGCGCGCACGTGATCGCCATGGCTGTTCCAGATGCGCAACTTCTTCGGCAGGCCCGCGAAAAGAGGCGAACCGTCTTTCACCAGCAGTTCCGCCCGCCCATACTCCCTGCGATCCGCGCGTTCGACGCGTCCGCCCAGGTTGTGCGTCATCCACTGCAGCCCGTAGCAGATTCCCAGCACCGGCAATCCCATGGACAAGATAGCCGTGTCGCACGGCGGCGCTCCCGTGTCATACACCGAATTGGGGCCGCCGGAGAGAACGATACCAACAGGCTCGAATTTGCGAATCTGCTCGATCCCCGCCGTGCAAGGCAGGATCGCGCTGAACACCTGCTGCTCGCGGATTCGCCGGGCGATCAACTGCGTATACTGCCCGCCGAAATCCAGCACCACAATGCCGCCGCGCTCGCTCATTTGTGCCCCAGCCCCAAGTAGGACAGGCTTCCAGCCTGTCGCCTTTGACTTCCGTAGAAATTGCACCAAAGCCCAATCCGAAACCCGACCAGCCAAATCCCGGCCAGCCGAGCGTCAACCATCATCTCACCACCAGGTCGACCATCACCGCACCACCAAATTAACCAACTTCTCCGGCACCGCGATAACCTTTACTACGCGCTGGCCGTTCAAAAGTTGCGCAATCTTCGGATCGCTGAGGACGCGCTTCTGCAGAGCCTCCTTATCGAGCCCCGCCTCGACCAGCATTCTCTCTTTCACGCGGCCGTTCACTTGCACCACAATCTCCACTTGATCTTCCGCCGCAAGCTCCGGAACGAACTTCGGCCATGCGGCGTGCGCAAGCGTGTCCTGCGTGTGGCCAAGAGTTTCCCACAACTCCTCGGCCAGATGCGGCACCATGGGATTGAGCATCATGATCAGCAGCTCGAAAACTTCTTTCGCAATTTCGGGGCGCACTCCCTCTTCGAGCGGCTCCTGCGCCTGAATTTCGTTGACCAGCTCCATCAGTAGCGCCGTGGCGCTATTGAAATGCCAGCGCGTCTCGAAATCGTGGGTCACGCGCCGCAACACTTGATGCGCCTTGCGCAGCAACGCCTTTTCCTTTGCCGAGGCGGAATCGAGCGAAGCTGCCGCGCCTCTCACCGTCTGCACGCTCCTCAACCGTTCAGCGTGCCTGGCCACCAGCCGGTACACACGCTGCAGAAAACGCGCGCACCCTTCGATGGCCTGCTCGCTCCACTCCAGGTCTTTTTCCGGCGGCGCCGCAAACAGAGTATAGAGGCGACCGGTATCGCAGCCATATTGCTCCGCCATCTCTTCGGCGCCGACGACATTGCCTTTCGATTTCGACATCGCGACGCCGCCCTTGAGCACCATCCCTTGCGTAAACAGCCTCTCCACCGGCTCGTTGTGGTTCACCAGGCCCAAATCGCGCATCACTTTGCAGAAGAACCGCGTGTACAGCAGATGCAGGATCGCATGGGTGATGCCGCCAATATATTGGTCGACGGGCAACCAGTAACGCACAATCGCCGGATCGAACGGGGCTTTGTCATTGTGCGGATCGGCGTAGCGGTAGAAATACCAGGACGAATCGATGAAGGTGTCCATCGTGTCCGTCTCACGCCGCGCCGCGCCGCCACACTTTGGGCATTTCACGTTCACGAATTCCGGCACGCTCGCCAGCGGCGATTCGCCCAGGCCGGAAAATTTCGCCATCGGCGGAAGCACCACGGGCAAATCCTTATCGGGGACCGGCGCCATTCCACACTTCTCGCAGTACACAACAGGAATCGGAGTGCCCCAGTAGCGCTGACGCGAAATGCCCCAATCCTTCAGCCGAAAAATAATTTCGCCTTTGCCAAACCCGCGCGCCTCGGCATCGGCGGACATTTTCTCAATCGCTTTGTCCGAAGCAAGGCCCGTGTAGGGCCCGGAATTCACGAGCTTGCCGTATTCGACAAACGCGGTGCCCAACGATTCCGGCGTCAGCGGCTTTCCTTCGTTGGGCTGAATCACGATCGGGATCGCCAATTCGTATTTGGTCGCGAATTCATAGTCGCGCTCGTCGTGTGCAGGAACGCACATTACCGCGCCTGTTCCGTATTCCATCAGCACGAAGTTTCCAACCCAGATCGGAATTTTTTCGCCGTTGAACGGGTTCACGGCATATCGTCCCGTAAAAAATCCTTCCTTCTCCGCCGTAGCGATGTCGGCGGCGCGCATCGTCCGGCGCCGCAATTTTTCCAGGTGCTCCTCGATCCCGGCCTGGCCCTCAACGCCCGCAACGAGCTTGGCCAGAAGCGGATGCTCCGGCGCGAGAATCAGCCCCGAAGCGCCGTAGATCGTGTCCACCCGCGTCGTGAATACTTCGATCGAAGTGCCAGAAAATCCCTCGACCGCGAATCGCACGCGGGTGCCGCGCGACTTTCCGATCCAGTTGCGCTGCATCGCCAGGACGCGCTCAGGCCAGCCGCCTTCAAGTTGCGCGAGCGCATCCAGCAGTTCATCGGCATATTGCGTGATGCGCAGGAACCACTGCTCGATCTCTTTCGCTTCGACCGGCGTATCCTCATGCCGCCAGCAACACCCGTTGACGACTTGCTCGTTCGCCAGGACTGTCGCGCATTTCGGACACCAGTTCACACGGCTGCGTTTGCGGTAGGCGATTCCCTTTTCCAGCATCCGCAGGAAAAACCACTGGTTCCAGCGATAGTATTCCGGCTCGCAAGTGGAAATTTCGCGCCGCCAGTCGTAACTGAATCCGAACCGGTGGCAGACGCGCTTGAACGATTCAATATTGTTGAGAGTCCACTCGCGCGGGTGAATGCCCCGCTGAATCGCCGCGTTCTCCGCCGGCAGGCCAAATGCGTCCCATCCCATCGGGTGGATCACATTGAAACCGCGCATGCGCCGGAATCGCGCGGCCACGTCACCGATGGTGTAATTGCGCATGTGCCCCATGTGCAGCGTGCCGGATGGATAAGGCAACATTTCGAGCATGTAGTATTTCTGCCTGGAAGGATCGACATCCGCCTCGAACGCGCGGTCCGCCTTCCAGCGCGCCTGCCACTTCTTTTCAATCGCCTGTGGATCGTATTCCGTCACGTCTCTCTTCCGCCTTCGCACATTTTGCACAACCTAAAGGTTGTGCACTACATCCCTCAGCGTTTCGATCTCGTGCTTTTCCTCTTCTTTTTCTTTCTCTGTGTTCTCTGTGTTAAAGCCTTTGACTTTGATTTTGCCTTCAACATTGAGAACCCATTCTCCGCTTTCGGCGCCTGCCGTACGCTCACGCCCACCAATTCCCAAAGCGCCCGCACATTCCGCCGATCATCCCCCGGCCGGTCAATCGGTGTCTCCAGAATAAACGCGCGTCCCGCTAATCCCTGCGTCCCGGGTCCGAGCCGCGCATGATTCAGAATCCTGCCAAACGCCGCAAGCCCAATCTTCCCGCGTCCTATATGTTCGTGCCGGTCGACACGCGATCCCAGGGGCGTCTTCGAATCGTTCACATGCAGTACATACACTCGGTCCAGCCCCACCGTGCGAACCACAGCGGCAATCGTGGTCTCGAGGCCTTCTTCTGTCGTAATGTCGTAACCAGCTTCAAGCGTGTGCGCCGTGTCAAGACAGACCCCCATCGGCAAGTCCCTGGCCTGATCCAGAATCGCTTTGATTTCCTCAAACCGCGCGCCTACTGCCGAGCCCATCCCCGACGTATTTTCGACAAGGATTCGCAGGTTGCCGAGTTTCATTCCCTTTACCGCATGGCGCATGCCTTCAGCGATATCCGCGATCGCCTGATCCTTGTGGTTCCCCAAGCTGGAGCCCGGATGCGCCACAAGGAAATCCGCGCCCAGAGCGACCGCGCGAATCAGTTCATCGTGAAACGCCTGAATCGATCTCGTGCGCATCACTCGATCAGGGCACGCGAGGTTGATCAGATAATTGTCGTGAATGACGAGCGGCCCGAGTCCGAGTTCGGCCCGGCGGGCGCGGAATCTTGCGGCATCCGCTTCCGCGATGCGCGATCCCGCGCGCGGCCACATTCTGGGGCTCGATGAAAAAATTTGAAGCGCATTCGCGCCCAGCTTCGCCGCGGAATCGAGCGCCCCGGTAATGTCTCCCGCGATCGAAGTGTGGATCCCGATGCGGAAGCTGCCATCCTGCCAGGCTGGCGCCTCGGGAATCGGTTCAGGTTCGGGACGATATTCGTCGTCTACGTCGTAGGCGGGTTCTGCGCCGATCAATGGGTCAGCCATTCCCTCGGTAAACCTTTAGGTGAGTAATAAGCTGACTATTCTATCGGATGCATGCCCCAGCGGCAATCACATCCCAGTAGGACGGGCTTCAGCCTGTCGGGTTTGAATTGATCGGCCGCCTGAAAGAAAAGCGACAGGCTGAAGCCCGTCCTACTGTTGCGTTTCAGGGTTGGATTTGAATTAGCTTGTCGTCCTTGCCTTCCCGAGATGCGGGTGGATGGTTCCAACGCGGAAGCTTCGGCGCGCGGGATCGAAGACGGTTCATCAAGAGGCCAGTCTTTACCGAGCCGCTGATAAAATGGCCGACCTTCACACGGCCGGCCACTTTGGCTCCGCGGACCCAGTGCAAGCCTATGCTGGCGGCGCATCCGCACTGGGAACAGTCCGGCGTGCCGCCGAACACGCAGGGTTCGACTCGCGTTTTAAAATCCGCGGAATAATTTGCAGACATTTTCGCAAAAAGGCAATCATCCGGATTTTTCGGCGGGTGGAGAAATGCCTTGGCGAGCCCTTCGTTGAAGAGAAATTTCGGATACCGCTTCGCCAACGATGGCAATTCCCGGGCCAGCGTCTCACGGTCCGCCAGAGACAACATCTCGAGGCTTTTCTCTCCAATTTGAGGACTGTATACGCTCACCCAGATGCGATTCACTTCGGCGCGCTCGCTCCAGAATTTTACGTAGTCTTCGAGATAGCCCGCGCGCTCCAGCATCGGCCGCGTGATCACCCAGTGAATGTTGACCTCGCGCCCTTCAATATTCTTGAGGATGCGCTCGTAGGTAGCCGGCTTTCGCCGGATGTCGTGGTGTTCCGGCAGCCCGTCCACGGAAATGGTCACACGGACCCGCGGCAGGCTCATCCATTCGATTGGAACGGGAAGCACGCCACTTGTCACCACCAGGGCGAAAACTTCCATTTTGGACAGCGCCGGAAGGATCCGGCTCAGTTCGCGGTGCCGGACCATCGGTTCCCCGCCGACCAGAGAGACGTGAAGAGGCTTGTGTTTGCGCACCAGCCGCAAAACGCCATCCACAAGTTGATCCCCGTGCAGGTCATTCAGTTCGCTGAGCGTGACCCCACCGCCGAGATGTGTATCACCGTACGCATAACATCCAGGACAGCTCAGCGGACACTCCCTGGTGATCTCGATCGACAGCATGGGGGCTCTGCCGGTCAGGATCCTTCCCCAGGAGGCGAATATGTCACGGGGCGTGAGACTCGGGTTGGGGACCGAACTCGCCATAGCGCTTTGATGCTCAGAATTGGTCCCGGGCTGCATTTATTTTTTATTTTCTTTACGGCTGAGTATAGCCCATCTCGGCCAATACTGCCGGATTAGGGAGAACGCCTCCGCAAATACAGAAATAGCCCCCCAAGCTGCCTGCCGGCCTCCCCTTAGCCGTTTCCCCTCCGTGACTCCGTGTCTCTGTGGCAGAATCAGGGGCTCGCAATGCCACGGCGCCTCAACTACCGGTTATTGGTCCCCGCGATTCTGATCGTCGCCTCGGCGACGCTCGAAATCGCGCGAGAGCGCCGCCCTTCCTTCTTGCGGCCCGGCTTGCGCCTGTACGCATTTGTGGGTAATGCGGGAGACGGGACCGTATCCGTCGTCGATCTGATTCGCATGAGTAAGATTGCAACGATCGCCGTGGGCCCAACTCCCTCCGGCCTCAGGGCACACCCGAAATTCAATCAGGTATGGGGCGTGTCGACGGAGGGCGGGTATGCGTTTGCGATCGACTCTTCCAACGGCCAGGTGCTGGCGCGCATTCCAGTTGGCCAGTCCCCCTTCGCGCTCGATTTTTCGCCGGATGGAAACCGCGCGTACGTGGCCGCTGCGGGCTCGGCCACTCTTGTGGCCATCGATTGCAGAACTGGACAAATCGTTAGACGGGCACGGACCGGAAAGCGTCCCTGGCTCGCGCGGGTGACGCCCGACGGTAAGCAGATCGTCGTTCCCAACAGTGAAGACTCGACCGTGGAAATATTCGACGCCAAAACGCTGGCTTCGCTGGCAACGATCGCCGTCGCTGTTCATCCCGAGCAGGTCGTCATTATGCCGGACAACTCCGTCGCATTCGTTTCCGCTACCGGCTCAAACGAAGTCTCCGCCGTGGACCTGAAGCGGCACGTATTGATTGCGAATTTGCAGTTGACCGGCGCGCCGGCCGCAATGCTGCTAAAGCCGGACGGCGGAGAACTCTACGTCAATGTGCCCACTTCGCACGGCCTGGAAATTGTCGACACCTGGAGGACCGAAATTACAGAGTCGATGGTCCTGGGTTCGGCGCCGGCCGACGGAACTATGACCGCCGATGCATCCCTGGTGTATGTCACCGACGCCGCCGCAAATGATGTCACACCCATTGAAATGGCCACGCGGCATCTTTTGCCCCAAATTCCCACCGGCAGGCGCCCCGGACCTTGCGCGCTCGATCCAAGCGGTGAACTTCTCCTCGTGGCCGATGAAGACTCCGCCGACCTGGCCGTTATTCGCGTGCGCACCCAAAGTCTCATCACCATGATACCGGTGGGCACGCGGCCCAATTCTCTCGCGATCAAATTGTTCTAGTAGGAAAAGAGAACGGCCGGCAACCTAAGTTGCCGGCCGTTTAAGTGAGAGAAAACAAAGCCGGAGCAGTTACCTGCGGCCGCCGCCTCCGTGGAAGCCGCCTCCGCCATGGAATCCGCCGCCCGCTGGGGCGAAACTATGGAACCCGCCTCCGCCGCGTACAACAGCGCCGCCGCGGAATCCGCCGTTATATCCGACTGCGCCTCGACCGTAAAAAGCTGGCCCGCGGCCATAGTACCCCGGCCAGCGCCCGTAGAATCCGCGGCCACCGTAGTAGCCATGAAACCACGGCCCCGCGCCAATGAACACGCCCCCTGCAAAATAACTAGGGCCATAGTAGCCGTAAGGCGCGCATGCGTATGGGGCATACCCGTAGTAGCCATAGGCGCACACCGGGGGCGGCGCAACGTAGGCTGGGCCAACGTAAGCCGGCCCGACGCCAAAGCCGACTCCGACCCTAACTTGCGCATGAGCAGTTCCCGCTACAACCGTGAAAAGCCCGAGCAAAACCGCGTACTTTAAGTAACGCATATCAAACCTCCTCGATCGTACAGCGGCAGTTGCAACCATCCCGCGCCGCGCCCGCCCATTCAATCTGACGCCTCTAACGTTGCAATGGACGTGCCAATGTCGAATGGAAAAGAATGAAAATTAATATCCTTAGAATCAGCTGGTTGCGCATAAAAGGGCACCGAGCCCACAAATACGAATTCGCAGTGCCTGGTTGTAATCCACCACTCGCGCTGATTTTCAACCACTCAAGCGGCGGTCAGAGTCAGAGCAGGAGCCGGACAATGGTGACGCGATCATTAATCTAACCGACGGGCCAAGCGAAATTTTCCTCGCCAAGCTGAATGTCGAGCATGCCCTCCCCAGGTAGAAGGTCCATGGGCAGACCGCCTTCCCAGAGCGCAACACCCATAGAAATTGATTTTCGGCTGGCCAGGAAGAACATTTCCTTAGCCACCGACACTTCCAGAATGCGGTCAAAAGCGACTTTCACGACCTCGTCCGGCCCCAGGAGACACAGATCGCGCGACTCGACCAAATAGCCGGTCACGCGGCCTCCCTCGAAGCGCACAACCACGCGCAATTCCTGTTCGGCGCGAAAGGTGATACGGAATTCGGCGTCGCGAAGTTCGCTGAGCGCTTCGGAGAAAACGTCCACGCGCAGGTGAAATCTCTTCTCATCGAAGCCGTAGCGGATTTCGTGCAGCAGCATCAAGCGGCCGTGCATGGCGCTGCTGCGGCGGTCGGCGGAATACAGGGCGGCGCCCATCCATTCAAAGTAGGTCGATTCGCGCCCGTCAACCCCGACATTGAGGTACGCGCTCGGCGGCAACACCAGCGCGGGCACGGACTGGCGCTTGATCGGCTCGGCCAAAACGTCCGGAGCCTCGGCGCCCAGGGAGCGATACACTTCGGTTAACAGCTTCCTATAAAACGCGTCGAACTCCGCGTCGTTCGCGGAGCTGTGCTCCGGCCCGTACCACCAGCACCAGTCGCTGCCTTCCGCCGCGAGCAGCGCCTCGTACGCGATCGTGAGCTGAGCGGCGGCCGGCGCCTTCGGAAAGCCTTTGGCTGAATTGTCCGCTTGCTGCGTATAGAAATCGCGCGCGCGGCGAAGATGGTCCCAGGCCGTGACGTCTTCGCCGGAGCCGATCCACACGTCGAAATTGGCGCTGATCCACGAAGCCGGAAATATTCCGTTGTGCCGGGGGATTTCTCCGGCGGACGCCGCGGCCTCGCTCGCCGTGAGCGCATGAATGTCCGGATCGTTGTCAATTCTCCGGTAAAACTGCCGCAGGAATTCGCGGCCATTGCCGCGGAAATATTCCCAGGCGTTTTCTCCGTCCAGGATCAACGAGACCGTAAGCGGCCGTCCGACGTGAACGCGCTCCCCGATGGCGCGAATGCGCTGGTAAAGATCCTCGGCAGCCGCCTGGGTGTCCATCCGGGAGTAGACGAAGCCGACGAGGTCCGACAGATAATGGTCGCGGAAGAATCCCACGATATCCCTGCCGCCCACACGCACGCGCAACGGCGAGTACAGTTTGTCCGCATTGTCCGGCACGCCGGCGCCATCGCGCCCAAATCCGGCGCCCAGTGTCCGCCCGAGGACGCCTTCATCCGTGGCAAACCACTTGAATCCTAAATCGGCCGCCAGGGAGAGCGCCTCATCCGATACGGAGCCTTCGGAAGGCCACAACCCGTCGGGGGCATTTCCGAAAACTCGTTCATGGTAGCGGCGCGCCCGCAAAAGTTGTTCCCTGGCATCTTCAGGATGGCGGAAGGCGGGAGTGGGCAAGGGCGTCGCGGGATTGGAAATTCGCGCGATGTCGGTATCGCACAGGAGCGGAAGAATAGGATGGTAAAAAGGAGTCGCTGAAATTTCGATCTGTCCCGCGGCAGCCGCCTTTTTATATTCGGGCAGGACTCGCCCGAGAAGTTCGATTTGCTTCTCGCGCAGTTGATGCTTGTCCTGTTCCGTGTAATCAACGCCCTTCCCGGCGAGGTGCGACACCACCGGATCGCTTGCGAGATATTCCTCATCCATCCATGCAAGTTGGGAAAGCACCTGAAGGTCGCGCCAATCGCGCTCCCCGAAAGTTTGCGTGGCTCGCGGGCTGCCCTGGGCGCTCACCCACTGGTGAAGTTCGATATACCGCGGCCAACGCGCCAGAAGATTGTCGTAATTCAATTGAAAGGCGCGCTGCATGATTTCGGATTTATCTTCGGGCGTAAGGTTGGCCACAGGGCGAAATGCGGCCGTAAACCAGGGCTCGTCGAAGGATCCGCTGGCGTATTCTTCAAGTTGCATTCCCAGGGAAGGCACGACATTGAACGTGGCGTGCACGCGGGGAAATTCCTCGATCACGCGAACCATGCCCCAGTAGTCCTTCAGCGCATGAAGGCGCGTCCAGGGAAGCACGTATCGCCCGGTCGAAGGATCGCGATATTGCGGCTGGTGCATGTGCCACAAGATCATCAAGTGAACGCGGTTCATCGTCGGACCGTCCAAATCCTTACTATTCCCGCGGCCTGCGTTTCGCGACTTCGCATGAAAAAGTGCAGGCCGCTACTCAGCATCCCGGGCGTGCTAGAATGGCGCTTCGAAACGATGCGCTTAATTGACCGGTACATTTGCCGCCAATTGTTTTCCCACACCTTCCTGGGATTGGGCATATTCACGTTCGTTTTTTTTGTGCCGCAACTGGTGCGCCTGATGGACCTTGTAGTGCGCCACCCGGGGTCGTGGTCGTCCATCGGCATTCTTTTCCTTTCGACGTTTCCCGGCATTCTCAGTTTAACTCTGCCAATCGGCGTGCTTGTCGGTGTGCTCATCGCCCTCGGGCGATTGTCGGCCGATAGCGAGCTGATCGCCATGAGCGCTCTGGGTATGGGGCGGCGGCGCTTGCTGGTTCCCGTCGGTATTCTTGCGGTCGGCGCAACTGCCATCACTTTCATGATGACGATCTGGCTTGGTCCCCTTTCGGTGCGCGCCTTCCGAACCATTGAGGACCAGTTGCGCGCAGGGCAGGCTTCCTATCAGGTGGCCCCACGCGTCTTCGATGAACGATTTCCCCAAATGGTCCTCTACATAAACGATATCGATTCCGCCGCCACACGTTGGAAAGGGGTCTTCCTGGCCGGCACCGACAAGGGCGTCTCACGCCTGACACTGGCGGAGGAAGCGATTGTAATTGCCGACCGCAGCGAGGGCAAGCTGGAGTTACACCTGCGTAACGGAAGCGTTCACGAGTATTCCTCTTCCGATCCGGGACACTATTCCCTCTCCGCGTTTGGGCAGCGTGACCTGCCCGTGGAAGTCAAATCGGCCGAAGGCGATCATGTTTCGGAGCCTGGTATTCCCGGCCGGACCATGCGCGCCTTGTGGCAAGAGCGCCGAAGCCAGCGCGACGCGAGCGTGGAAATTCAGCGCCGTCTTTCTTTTCCCTTCGCGTGCATTTCCTTCGCGTTGCTGGCCATGCCCATCGGCGCGCGCCCCCGTCGCGGCGGCCGGGCCGCCGGATTTCTGATCACCCTGGTTCTAATTTCCGGCTACTACCTGACGTTCACGATAGGTACAGAGCTTGCGCGCCAGGGGACGATTCCCATCTGGGCGGGCATCTGGGCGGCGAACGTGATTACGGCGGGATTGGGGCTGTTTCTCCTGCCGCGGCTGGAGCGCATGCCGGGGAGCAGCCGGACCGGCGCCGTCTTCGAGTGGTTGGCCAGCTGGCGAATTTGGAAGGCATTCTCCCGAGAGAAGGCGCCCATTCCGGCGGCTCAGAACGGCGCGCCCGCGGGAGGAAGGGTTTTCAACAGGAAAAAAAGCCGGGCCGGCATTCCCCAGCTTCTGGACGTGTACCTGCTGCGAAGCTTTATTTACTATTTCATATTATTGACAGTTGGATTTATTCTGCTCTTCGAGGTCTTCACGTTTTTTGAATTGCTGGATGACATCGCGCAGCATCGTACCGCCCTCGGCGATGTCACACTTTATTTTTTGTATCTCGCCTGCTATCTGTTTTACCAGCTCGCGCCGCTTGCCGCGCTGGTCTCCGTTCTGGTGACCCTCGGCGTAATGACCAAAAACAACGAGCTCGTCGCGTTCAAGGCCAGCGGCCTCAGCTTGTACCGCATTGCGCTCCCCCTGCTATTGGCCGGCATTTTTCTCGCTGCCAGTCTGGTGGTTCTGGATGACACCTACCTGCCCTTCGCCAATCAACGTCAGGACGCCCTCCGCAACCAGATCAAGGGCCGCCCGGCGCAAACCTATTATCAGCCCAGTAGGCAATGGATCTTCGGGGAAGGCGCCAAGATCTACAACTACGAGCTCTTCGATCCCGATCATGAATTGTTCGGAGGCTTGAATGTCTTCGAGCTGAACCCTGCCACCTTTGAAATCCAGCGGCGTATTTATGCCGCTCGCGCCCACTGGGACAGTCATCAGGGCCTGTGGATTCTTGAATCCGGATGGATTCGCGATTTCAGTCACGGCCAGCTGACTCGTTACACCCCCTTTATGGCCAACGCCCTGAACGAGATCAGCGAGCCTCCGTCTTATTTCAATCGAGAAGTCCGCCAGTCCTACCAGATGACCTGGTGGGAGCTGGAACGCTACATCGGCGATTTGCACCAGGCAGGATTCGACGTGGCGCGCCTTTCCGTTCAATTGCAAAAGAAACTTTCCTTTCCCCTGGTTGCCCCCATCATTATTCTCCTGGCTATCCCCTTTTCGATTTTGGTGGGAACGCGCGGCGCTGTCGGCGGCCTGGCCCTCGGTGTGGGAATAGCGATCATCTATTGGGCGGCATCGGCGCTGACCGAAGCTATGGGCGCCGTCGGGCAACTGCCCCCGCTATTGGCCGCATGGGCACCCGACACGGTCTTTGGATTCCTCGGATTGTATTTCTTCCTTAGAATGCCGACGTGAGGCAGTCAATCGTGAGTGGTGATTCGTAGTTACAGTGAAGTTAAGCTTGAACGTTCCTTCAATATTTGATCATGCCCATTCGAGCCAGGACATTCACATCTCATGTCGAGCTTTAGATAACTGTTCCCGTGGCGCAGAGGAATCTATCTGAGTGAAGCTTCCTATTCTCCCATCTCAAATTTCAAATCTGAAATTTGAGATCCGGCACACGTCGAAATTTCCTCCTCCAGTACTACTTGAAGTTCAAATCCCTTAGCACTAGGAGCCGAAATTAATTAACTCGAAACTACTTTAAGCATGAGCACCCGGCGTCTTTTGACCATTGCCTGACTCGCGAAATCTAGCCCACAACCAACGATCGTATTTTTTGGATGACGAGGTCGATGCCAACTTCATTGTGCCCTCCTTCCGGAATGATTACGTCGGCATACCGCTTGGAGGGCTCGATAAACTCCATGTGCATGGGCCGGACCGTCGCCAGGTATTGTTCGGCCACGGATTCGACGGTCCTACCCCTTTCGCGGATATCCCGGCGCAGGCGGCGGATGAAACGCAAGTCCGCGTCGGTATCTACAAAGATCTTTATATCCATCAAATCGCGCAGCGCTTTGTTTTCAAAGAGGAGGATGCCTTCGAGAATCATCGCGGGGGAAGGGTTCATGCGAACGGTGCTGGAGGCACGCTGGTGTTTTGTAAAATCGTAGACAGGACGATCGATGGTTTGCCCTTCGCGGAGTTGCCGGACGTGCTCAATCAAGAGAGGCGTGTCAAAGGAATCCGGGTGATCAAAATTTTGTCGCGCACGCTGTTCTAGGGGAAGATGCGGAAAGTCCTTATAATAATGATCTTGCTGAAGGACCAGCACGCTTTCCGGAGACACTGCGGAAATAATCCGCTCCGTGATGGTTGTCTTTCCTGAACCGGTGCCCCCACAAATCCCGATGACCAGGCGTTTCGCCACAATCATTCCTCGAGAATTCTTTTCATTAAAAACTTTTTGTCGGCGGGCCGACGGTTTTTGTAGCACAGGCACTCTTGCCTGTGCGGTTTTGTAAACCGCACGCGCAGGCATCACCGCGCTATTTCTTGCCCTTCTTGCCACGGCCCTTCTTGGCTGCACGTTCTTCGATCACGGCCTGCGCTGCAGCGAGCCGGGCAATCGGGACACGGAACGGCGACGCGCTCACGTAGTCCATCTCCACTTCGTGGCAGAACTTGACGCTGGCCGCATCTCCTCCATGCTCGCCGCAGATTCCAATTTCCAATTTCGGCCGAACCGCTCGCCCGCGCTCAATCCCCCAGCGGATCAGCAATCCCACGCCATGCACATCCAGCGTCTGAAACGGATCGTCGGCAAAGATTCCGGCTTTCTTTTCGTCCACGTATTCGGGCAGGAATCGACCGGCATCGTCACGGGAAAGTCCCATTCCCATTTGCGTCAGATCGTTCGTCCCAAACGAAAAGAATTCCGCCACCTCGGCAATCTCGTCCGCCAGCAATGCCGCTCTGGGAATCTCGATCATCGTCCCGACTAGATATTCGAGTTTTACTTTTGCTTCGCGAATCACCTCTTGCGCGACTTGATTCGTCCTGTCGGTGAGAATCTTAAGTTCTTTCCGATCCATCACAAGAGGAATCATGATCTCAGGTATGACTTTAATTCCATTTTTCTTGCACTCAACCGCCGCCTCAATGATCGCCCGCACTTGCATCTCAAGTATTTCTGGATAGGTGATCGCCAGACGGCATCCACGGTGTCCAAGCATGGGGTTGGCTTCATGTAATTGCTCAACACGCCGCACAATCACTTCGACATCGACGCCCATTTTGTCCGCCAATTCGCGCTGCTTCTCCGGATCATGCGGAACGAACTCGTGAAGCGGAGGGTCAATCAGGCGGATGGTGACGGGAAAACCGTCCATGACTTTGAAGATCCCGATGAAGTCGCGCCGCTGGTACGGCAGAAGCTTGTCGAGGGCTTTCTTCCTTGCGTCGGCCGAATCGGCGATAATCATTTCCTGAATCGCGAGTTGCCTTTCGATGCTCTTCTCCGGATGTTCAAAATCTTTAAAGAACATATGCTCGGTGCGAACGAGGCCAATACCCTCGGCGCCCATTTCGAGAGCTTTTTGCGCATCGTGCGGCGTATCGGCATTCGTGCGGACGTGGAGCTTTCGGATGGAATCCGCCCAACTCATCAGTGTCGAGAACGCATCCGGCAATTCCGGAGTCGAAAGCTTTACTTGACCCTCGTATACGACGCCGTCGTTTCCATCGAGCGTAATCCAATCTCCCTGGTGAAATGTTTTCCCGTTGGCATGGGCGACCTTGGTACCGTAGTCAATGTCGAGCTGTTCGCATCCCACGATGCAGCACTTGCCCCAGCCTCGCGCGACCACTGCGGCGTGGCTCGTCTTCCCTCCCGTGGCCGTGAGGATTCCCTGGGCGACGAACATCCCGCCAACGTCCTCAGGACTCGTTTCGCGGCGGACAAGAATCACCTTCTCTCCGCTATGGACCATGGCCTCGGCCTCTTCCGCAGTGAACACAGCCTTTCCCACCGCAGCTCCAGGCACAGCGTTAATTCCAGTAGCCACCTTCCGCCTGGCTAACTCCGTCCGCGCGGTCGACGGGTCGACAATGGGGTAAAATAGCCGGTCGATGTCCTCCGGCTTGACGCGCTCGATCGCTTCTTCCTTGGAAATCAGGCCCTCTTTGGCCATATCCACCGCGATCTCAAATGTTGCCGTAGGGGTACGTTTTCCCACGCGCGTTTGCAGCATATATAGCGTGCCCTCTTCGACGGTAAACTCCATGTCCTGCATATCGCGGTAGTGCTTTTCAAGCAGTTGGCGAACTTTTTCCAGCTGTTTGTAAACTTTCGGCATTCGCGCCGCCATTTCGCTCAGGTGCATAGGAGTGCGGATGCCGGCAACCACGTCTTCGCCTTGCGCATTGATCAAAAAATCTCCGTAGAAGATTTTCTCTCCGGTGGAGGGGTCGCGCGTGAAACAGACGCCGGTACCCGAATTGTCTCCCGTATTGCCGAAGACCATTTGCACTACATTGACGGCCGTTCCAAGCAGCCCCGTAATTCGTTCGACTCGGCGATAGGTCACCGCCTTCTCAGCGTTCCAGGAACCAAACACCGCGCCGATGGCGCCCCACAATTGCTCCTCTGGATCTTCCGGAAAAGCCTTCCCTGTTTTCGATTTAAAGTATTCCTTGTAGGCGGCAACCAATTCACGCCAGCCCTCGGCGGGCATTTGCGTGTCATCCTTGACACCCCGGCGCGCCTTCATACCCCTCAGCTTTTCTTCAAGTTCTTCTTTAGGAAGCCCGATCACGACCGACGAATACATTTGGACGAAGCGGCGGTAAGCATCCCAAGCAAAACGCTCATTCTTCGTGTTGCGGGCCAAGGCCTCGACAGATTTACTGTTGAGGCCGAGGTTGAGAATCGTCTCCATCATTCCCGGCATCGACCGTGCCGAGCCGGAGCGCACACTAACGAGGAGCGGGTCCTTAGCGTCGCCGAGTTTCTTCTTTGTAACCTTTTCCAGACGCGCTAGATTCTTCTTTACTTCCGCGTGAAGCGATTTGGGATACTTAAGGTCATGCTTTAAATAGTAGTCGCAGCATTCTGTTGTGATGGTGAAGCCTGCGGGCACCGGCAGACCGATCTTGGTCATTTCGGCGAGGCCCGCACCCTTGCCGCCCAGCAGATCTTTCATTTCACCGTCGCCTTCAGATTTTCCTGCCCCGAAAAAATAAACGTATTTCACGAGTATCCTCCCCACGAAATTTGCTGAGATTGAATAGCACGTCGGCGCGCCGACGTAGGACGATTCACCCAAGCCTCAATCATCCAATGATTATTTCCCCTGCTCCGCGGTCACGATTTCTGAAAAATCGGCGATCGTCGAAAACTCCGAAAGCAGCCCCGAAAGAAGCGTCAGCCGGTTCTTGCGAACTTGCTCATCATCGGCCATCACCATGACTTCATCGAAGAACTGGTCCACCGCGGGACGCAGCCTGGCAATTTCCTGCAACGCCTCGCGGTAATGGCTCCCGCGTTTGTGTTGTTCGACTTCTTTTCTGGCGGAGGCTGCGCGGGCGTGCAGTTCTCGTTCCGCCCCTTCCGTGAACAGATCCGAGCGTACCGCGGACAGCTTCCACCCTGCTTCCGGGCCGGCCTTTTCCAGAATTTTCCGGATGCGCTTGAACGAGACGGCCAGGGGTTCGAAATTTTTCGTCTTGCGGATAGCCCGGACGGCCTCCATCCGGCGAATGGCGTCGACCAGGTCATCCGCCCCGGCGGCAAGGGCCGCGTTGATCTCATCGTAGGCGAGGCTGCCGCGCTCCTTCAAAACGAATCTCGCGCGATCCAGAAGAAATTCCAATACCTGCTGCTCCACTTGCATAGAGACTGCGATCTTCTTCGGCCCATTTGCAAGAGTTCGCGCGGACCGGGCAATCGTCATGGAAAGCGATACCGGCAGTTTAGTATCAATTAGAATCTTAACTATGCCGATTGCAGAACGACGCAAAGCGAAAGGATCACTTGAACCCGATGGGACAAGTCCGACAGCAAAGCAGCCGACGAGCGAATCGAATTTATCGGCCAGCGCCAGAGCTTGCCCCGCGATGTTTCTGGGGATTGAATCCTCAAGGCCGGATGGCTTGTATTGATCGTAAATAGCCCAGGAGACTTCTTCAGGTTCTCCTTGAGATTTGGCGTAGAGGCCACCAACAATGCCTTGCAACTCTGTGAACTCCCGGACCATTTCGGTGACCAGGTCGCACTTGGAAAGTTCGGCAGCGCGATCGGCAGCGCCGACACTGGCGTGCGCAATCCCACTGGCGAACCATTGTTCCGAGAGCCAGCGCGCCAGTTCGCGTATGCGCTCGACTTTCTCGCCGTAGCTGCCAAGTTTTTCCTGGTAGGTCACCGCAGCGAGTTTCGGAAGATAGTCGGCGAGCCGACATTTCTGATCCGTCTCCCAGAAGAAGCGCGCATCGGCAAACCGCGCCCGCAGAACTCGCTCGTGACCCGCGCGGATGAGGCCGGCTTTATCTTTATCGAGATTGATGACGGCCAGAAAATTGGGCGCCAGTTTTCCGTCTTTCCGCTCCAGCGCGAAATATTTTTGGTGGTCGCGCATGACCGTGATCAGAATTTCTTCAGGCAGTTCCAAATACGACGCATCAAAACCGCCCAGGATCGCCGTTGGATACTCGTTGAGATATGTCACCAGGTCCATCAGGTGCGCATCCTCGTGAATCTTCAAGCCTTTGTTGCTCGCGAGACGCCGCAACTCCCCTTCTATCTTCCTCTTGCGGTCCTCGGAGCGGGCAAGCACGAAATTGGCCCGCAATTTTTGCACATAATCTTTCGCGCCATCCACGGGTATCGTTGCTTTGCCAAGGAACCGGTGCCCCGACGTATGATTCCCCGCCGCAGCGTCACCCAAGCTGAATCGCAGAGGCTTCCCTCCCAGGAGCGCGACCACCCAGCGAATTGGCCTAATGAAATGCAAGCCTGCGGCCCCAGTCCAATACATACTGCGCGGCCAAGGTATCTCTGCAACGCTTCTCGGCAGAATTTCCTCAAGTATTTCTTTAGCTGACCGCCCAAGCATCACTTGTTTTGCGGAGAGGTATTCCCCTTTGGGAGTCGCGATCGTCATCAACTCGTCGACCGGGAGATTCATTTTTTGCGCGAAACTCTCAGCGGCTCGAGTCGGCTTTCCTGCCGCGTCGTAAGAAACCGACTTCGGCGGACCTGTAATTTCCTTGGTTTCGTCCGGTTGCTTTATGCGGAGGTTGGCGCAGGACGCTGCCAATCTGCGCGGTGCGCCGTAAACTTCGATAGGAGAGCCTTGCATCAAATTGAACGTAGTCAAGTATTTCTCAAGTATTACTTTCAATTCCTTCGTCGCCGCCGACAACATCCCAGCCGGGATTTCTTCGCAACCAATTTCGAACAAGAAGTCTGCGGTCTCTTTCATCTTCATTTTCATTGCGCGACCTCGGAAAGTGGGGTCGAGCTTCGCGCTTCCGCTTGCTGAGCAAGGAAATCCGTGGCGACGCGGCAGGCGACCTGGCGGATACGGCCGATCAGCTGGGCGCGCTCGGTTGTAGAGATGACGCCACGGGAATCGAGCAAGTTGAAGAGGTGGGAACACTTCAGGCAGTGATCATAGGCGGCGAGAAGCGGAAAACGCCGGTCCTCTTTCGCAGGGCGCTTTTCGAAGGCAGCGAGCAACTGGCCGGCCTCCTTCTCATGCAGCTCAAATAGCTTCCGAGTGATGGCCGGATCGGCGTATTCGAAATTGTATGCGGAAAATTGCTGCTCCTCGAGGAGCCTGACCTGCCCGTAAGAGTGATCCTCCGACCAGCGAACGTCATAGACGCTATCCACGCCTTGAAGATACGCGCAGATGCGATCCAATCCGTACGTCAATTCCGCGGGGACCGGGTCCAGATCGATCCCGCCGCTTTGCTGGAAATAGGTGAACTGGGTGATCTCGAGGCCGTCCAGGAGGACTTGCCACCCCATCCCCCATGCGCCCAGGGTCGGGGATTCCCAGTTGTCTTCCTCAAAACGGACATCGTGCGCGGCGAGATCCAGACCAATTGCCGCCAGGCTACTCAAATAGAGGTTCTGAATATCGGGTGGTGAAGGTTTCAGAATCACCTGGAGCTGGTAGTGCTTAAAAAGGCGATTGGGATTTTCGCCATATCGTCCGTCGGCGGGCCGACGAGATGGTTGAACGTAGGCGACTCGATATGGTTCAGGCCCGAGCACGCGGAGAAATGTTTCGGGATGCATGGTTCCTGCCCCGACTTCCACGTCGTAGGGCTGCTGGATGACACACCCGCGATCTCCCCAATATTTTTGCAACTGAAGAATGAGGTTCTGAAACGTGGGGCCTTTTACGGCGTTAGACTTTACTTTAAATTTCAACGATTCCATCCTCTCCCGTTTCGAATGGTTCTCTGGAGACTAATTTCTTCTCGATGTGGTGCTCCAGAATATCTAATGCATAACTTAAGATTTCTTTTGTAGGACCTGGCGGCTGATTTTCGTTGAACAACCGGTCCAATGTCCCCGCAAGAGCCAAGCGTCCAATTGAAAGTGCTTCTTTAGATATTTGTTTCAGCCCTGCGTCCTTGCAGTCCGTACAACAGAGTTCCGCGGAGCCCCGCGAATGAAAAGCGGTTTCGAAGTTCATAGTTCTCCCGCACCGGGAACAGCGATCAAGGGGTCCAAGCCAGCCGCCAAGGCGTGCGGTCCACAAACAAAAATATGCAAGTACTACTTGAGATGGCCCGCGTGCTCGAATTGCGCGTGCTGTTAGCAGGATCAGGCGAAACTGCGCGTCTGCCGCTTCCCTCTCACCCAGAACCGAATCGGTAATTTCGCTGACCAGTGCAAGAGCGACTGCGGATGAATAGTCCCGCTGGACATCCATGAACGACTCGATCAATTCGCACTGATTGATGCGAACAAGCTCCCTGGTTTCCCGCTCAAAATACCAAATGCGAATATAAGCGAGCATTTCCAAGGTCGAGCCAAATCGATTTTTCGTGAGCCGCGCGCCGCGCGCAACGCCGCGCAGACGGCCGGACCGGCGGTCCAGAAAACTGACCAGCCGATCGCCCTCGCCGAGCGGATACGTGCGCAGAACAATCGCCTCAGACTCCTTGAGTGGCATTCAGTTTGTCGGCGCGCCGACCGAGACTCGCACGCAGCCAGAATCGCGCGGCGAAATTTTGAATTCGTTACTTACCACACCACGCGAATTGAATCAATTGAGAACCGCATGCCGAGACGGGGCTGTTTGCCAACGCGCTGAATTTCAGTGGCACAGTCACCTGCGGCGGGGCTGTCCTCGCGCAATTTCGGCACGCCGCAGGTGCCCATCACCGCAGCGGGCGGCCATCCCATAACGCAATCTGACGAACAAACCATGCAAAACCACATCGTTACGCGCCCTGCAATAATATGTTTACTCGCTACGCGCGCCCACAAAATTATCAGACACGCGTGCCGCTCATTTCCTCTTGCGCCAGATTTGGATTTCCGTAAAGTGTCTGTGTGGCAGAGACACTTCCCGTCGTCGATATCGTTGGCGTGGGGCTGAACGCTACCGACACGATTATTCGCCTCCCGCACTTCCCCGCCTTCAATTCCAAGGTTGAATTCCGCGTCTCCGAAATTCTTCCCGGAGGCCAGGTGGCCACTGCCGTCACTGCCTGCGCGCGGTGGGGACTGAAGGCCCGCTATGTTGGGAAGATAGGCGACGATTCTGCCGGAATCCTCCAGCAGAACGAGATGCTTAAGGCCGGGGTCGAGGCGCATTGGATCGTAGCGGCTCAATGCCAGAGCCAGTCCTCTTTTATTCTTGTGGACGGAGTGACCGGGGAGCGAACTGTGCTGTGGAAACGTGATGCGCGACTTGAACTATTGCCGTCGGAGATCCGTCGTGAATGGGTAGCTCAGGCCAGGCTATTGCATGTAGACGGGCACGATTGCGCCGGAGCCACAGAGGCGGCTCGGTGGGCGCGCGAGGCGGGTATCCCGGTCACCGCAGACCTCGACAACCTTTATCCAGGAGTGGAAGCATTACTTGAGAATGTGGATTACAGCATAAGTTCCAGGGAATTCACTGCGCGACTTTGTGGACATACCGACCTGCTCGTTTCCCTGCCGGAGATTGCTGCCCGATTTGGATGCCGCTTGGCCGCCGCAACCCTGGGCGCCGATGGCGTGCTCGCGTGGGACCGCGCTCGCTTTTACTACTCGCCCGCATTCGACGTAAAACCTGTCGATACGACCGGCTCCGGTGACGTGTTTCACGCCGGCTTTGCCTATGCGCACTTGCGGGGTGACGGACTTTCTCGCGCGCTTGAATTCAGTTGCGCTGCTGCCGGCCTCGCCTGCATGGGAGTGGGCGCGCGCGGAGGGATTGCCGGCCTGCGAGAAATCGAGGACCTAATCCGGAATGGGCGACGAAGGCCTGCGGTCTTTACCGCAGACCAACTGGAAGCGGCCCGGATGGCCCGATGATACCTCTTCGCGTGGACATCCTTCGCACGCGCTTCGCGATTTTCAACGCGCTACTGATCATGGCGAACGTTTTCGCCTTCCTTCATGAACTGACGCTGTCTCCCAAGATGGGGCGCGCCCTCGTTTACAGCTTCGGGCTCATCCCTGCCCACGAGCAATTGCTCTTCGCAAAACACGGCATCACGCTTTCACAGGCAATCCTTCCGATGTTTACGAGCATGTTCCTGCATGGCGGATGGCTGCATCTGTTGGGCAACATGCTGTTTCTGTGGGTGTTCGGCGGGGCCGTCGAGGAAGCGATCGGGCACTTTCAATATCTCATCTTCTACTTGATCTGCGGAGTTGGCTCTGCCTTGGTTCACACGGTCTTCAACCTTGGCTCGAAGGTTCCCACGATTGGAGCAAGCGGAGCCATTTCAGGGGTCATGGGAGCATTCATTGTGCTGTTTCCGCAAGCGCGCGTGACCACGCTGATTCCGGCGCTGCTCTTGTTTTTCACGGTGCGAATTCCGGCCTATCTTATGCTGGGCTACTGGTTCTTCCTGCAGTTTTTCAGCGGGGTCGCATCGCTGGGGATGACTGATCAAGGGGGAGTCGCCTGGTGGGCGCATGTGGGGGGATTCATGCTGGGAGCCATCATGGTCGTCGGCGTGCGCACGAAGATGCGGAGCGGGGCATTTGGCTGAGCGGGACGGGGGTCAGGGTGTCTGCTTTTGAGTTTTGCCATGCTGACAGAAGTCAAAACCTGACAGGCTGGAAGCCTGTCCTACTTGTCTAGAACTTCTTTTCTGGCGGTTAGGGCTTCGATGCGGTCGATGCGGGGGGCATAACCAATGCCGGGGGCGTCGGGAACGCGGATGGCGCCTTTTGGAGTGACTACCACTTCCGGGTCGATTACGTCTTCGGCCCAATAGCGGCGGCTGGCGGTCACGTCTCCTGGAAGCGAGAAATTCTCGAGCGTGGAGAGCGCTATGTTGTGCGCGCGCCCGATTCCGGACTCGAGCATGCCTCCGCACCACACCGGGATTTGCTTCGACAGGCACAGATCGTGGATTCTCCTCGCTGGTGTATACCCTCCTACGCGGCCCAGCTTCATGTTGATAATGCGGCAGGCGCCGAGGTCTATGGCCGCACGCGCGTGCTCTTCCGTGTGAATGCACTCATCGAGACAAATCGGGGTGTCAAGTTTACGCTGCAATTCGACATGGCTGAAAATGTCATCCCATCCGAGCGGCTGCTCAATCATCATCAAGTAGTAGGCTTCCAGGCGTTTTAGGTGCGGCCAATCTTCCAGGCGGTACGCGGAATTGGCGTCGACCATCAAACGGATCCTCGGAAACTGCAGGCGCAGCCGCTCGACCGGAGTAACGTCGTTTCCGGGCTTAATCTTGATCTTGATGCGCTGGTAGCCCGCAGCCAGCTCGCGCTCGACAGTTGCGACAAGCTCTTCGAGTGATTCTTTAATACCAATGGACACTCCACACGCAATCTCCTGGCGCGTTCCGCCAAGTACTTTCCACAGGGGAATGCCACTTTGTTTCGCCTCAGCGTCCCACAGAGCGGATTCCACTGCGCCCTTGGCCATATTGTGTCCACGGATCGTCTCGAACATGCCCCAGACTTCCCCAGCGCTCCCGAAATCACGCCCCTTCAGGAGTGGCCAAATAAAGTCGCGAATGATATGCCACGCGGTCTCGACTGTTTCAGGTGCGTAGAATGGGCCTTCGCCAGCTACGCATTCGCCCCAGCCGGCGACGCCGTCCGATTCGGCTTCCACGAGCAGCATTCGCCGGTCGGTGACGCGGCCGAAACTGGTTTCAAAGGGAGTGACCAGCGGCATTCTGATTTCGCGGAGCGTGAGTCTCTGAACCTTCAAATTGAGTTCCCGGGCACGAGGATGTAATCCATTCCGGTCTTCGTGGGCCTGACAGCGGTGGCGGTGTATCCTAGCGCCAGCCACTTCGAGAACTGCGCGCGTACATCGGCCTGCCATTTAATGGCACACGACGGGTCGGCGCTTCTCATATCTTCGAAATTGGAGGGAATGGCAATCCGCACGGTCCTCTTTGAGATCGCTTTATTTACCTGCTTGCCTGCCAGAACGCGACTCACCCGATCGGACCGCAGATGCCATTCCGCAATGAGGCGGTCCGTGGGAAGATGGCCATTCAAGGGACTGGTGGTGATCCCGTAGGCATTTGGGAGAAAGCGGCGGGCAATCGCGCCGAGCAGAATGAAATTGAAGTAGGCGTTCTTAATTATGAAAGGATCAAACGTCCACTCGACGAGGCTGATGCCGCGCGAGATAGCGTCGTCCCTCTGAAAGAGTTTCAAGCGCCGCCCGATGCCGCGGTCTCTATACGAATCGAGGACGGCGGTCATGTGGGAATGAAGGAATGGCTTGCAGTCGCGCCAGCCTGCAATGGCCAAGGTGAACCCCACGAGATTGGCGCCATGATAGGCACCCAGAACCTGGCCTCCGGTTTCCGCGGCGACGACAAACAAGGGAATTGGAACGACGTCAATATCCTGGGACTTCCATACTTGCCGTTCGACACGGACGCAGGCTTCAAATTCCTCGATCCCGTGGCACGAGCGGATCGTAATGCCATCGCGAGGTTCATCGAGGGCGTCGCTCTTGCCGGCGTGGCTTCTTTGTTTTTGCGATTTCATTCTTTATGGTCCGGCGATACCTGCGCGCGTGCCAAGACTTTTGCCGAGGTCCACAGCTCTTCCAGCTGTTCTTTCGATAACTGAGACAGGCTCCGCCCAGAAAGTGAAGCTTCACTTTCCATCTCCATAAAGCGTTTCTTGAACTTTGAAGTTGAATATTTAAGTGTTACTTCAGGATCAAGCCCAAGAAATCGCGCCAGGTTTACGACTGAAAACAGGAGATCGCCCAGTTCTTCCTCGGCGGCGCGGCGATTGGAAGCGGAGAGAGCGGAACGGAGCTCCAAGGTTTCTTCTTCCAACTTTTCAAAAATTCCTTCGACGCGTTCCCAGTCGAAGCCGACCTGAGCGGCTTTGCGCGTCAACTGGAAAGCTTCGAGTAACGCTGGGAGGTTTCGGGGAACGCCGTCCAACGCGGAAGCAGGGGTGGTTTGCGAAGATTCGGGCTTTCGGGATGCCGCCTGTTTCTCCTTGGCTTTTAATTGCGCCCAGTTTTTGAGGACTTCGCCGGCCGTTTCGGCTTTTGCGTCGCCGAACACGTGGGGGTGCCTGCGGACCATTTTATTGTGGATGCCGGTGATTACGTCGGAAATGTCGAATACTCCGGTTTCGCGCGCCAGGTCCGCGTGGAACAAGACCTGGAGCAAGAGGTCGCCGAGTTCTTCAGTCAGATCCTGGGGGCTTCCCATTTCGATTGCGTCGAGGACTTCGTAGGCTTCCTCGATGAGGTAGGTCCTGAGGGTTGAGTGGGTTTGCTCGCGGTCCCAAGGACAGCCGCCGGGGGCGCGGAGGCGGGCTTGGACGGCGACCAAGTCTTCGAAAAGCTTGCCGATCCGCCTGGCGGAAGATTCCGCCTTTCGTGGTTTCGCAAATTGTCGGCGGGCAGACTTCGACGCGGATTTTTGGGGAGGCCTTGGGCGCTTCGAGTTTTTCTTGCGTTTCGATCGAGGGGGAGGCACGTTGGTTCGCCGGCTCCTGAGATGAAAGGAAACTTTACGGCATGGATGGGCGATTCACAATAGGCATACCGTGAAGTTGCGCTCGTGATTTGAAGCAGGGGTAGTGGGCTACTTTGGATTCTTGGGGCGCTTCTTGCGGCGTTTTGCATTCGCCTGCTTTAGCGTTAGTTCGGCTACTCGCCTGATCGAATTAGCGGAGGCTTCATCCCACTTTGCGAGAGTCTCCTCGTTCGCAAAGCGCTTTGCGAGTTTTCGTTGTCGTCTCCGAGTCTTTTTATTGAGGCCGAAAGGCGATGCCATGCTAATCCCTCCTATATCTAGAACTCCAGTTTACACCGCTTTTTCCAATCCGCGCTCCGACCACATTGAGACCGTCACTCGTGAATTGCACGCATTCGCGCAGCCGGCTGGCTAGGTCACTCATACTGCCAAAGTTCAAAGTAGCCCACTACCGAAGCGGGTGGGCCCTTGTGAGCGCGTGCGGTGCGATGCTAAACTGCTGGCTCAATATCGCTGATGTCGGATCGATTACCTGAGGGAGATTCCGTTGGCCGAATCCAAACACGACGAAAGTTTTAAGGTTGTAGACCGGAGGCTGTTCACGCCGGAGGGCGAGTTCCGCAAAGAGGTTGCGGAGCAGCAGGATCGCGAGCGCGAAACCGCGCCGGCATCGGCAGCAGCCAGCGCTGCGGGAGCGGCTGGTTCGACAGGGCCGGCGGGAGCGGGCACGTTATCGGGAAAGCCGGCGGCGCCCAGTGCGATTCCTTCAGCGCCCGCCGCAGCTGCGACGCCGGCGGATGCACCGAAGCGCTCTCCTGTATTTGAAAATCTAATTCGTTCGCTGGCTCAGAATGCGGCCATGCTGCTCGGAGGGTACGCCGACCCGCGCACGGGCCAACCGGTGCTGGACCTGGAAGGCGCGCGAGAAATGATTGACATGCTGGACGCCCTTCACGAAAAGACTCGCGGAAACCTGGCGCCGGAAGAAAACACTCTCTTGCTGGATGTGCTTGGCAACTTGAAACTGGCCTTCATGGAAATGGCGAAAGCCGCCGCGAAGCAAGAAAAAGCCCAGTCCCGGCCTTGATCGAGGATCCCCCCTGCCTGCAACACCTCATTCCGTACTCGAACTTACGGTGCTAGGGTCCGGCACGTCCATGGGAGTGCCAACGCTCACGTGCCACTGCCGGGTCTGCTCGTCCACGGACCCGCGTGACAAACGACTGCGCCCTTCAATCCTGCTGGCGCATGACGGAAAAACAGCCGTGATCGACACCACTCCCGATTTCCGGTTTCAGGCAATTCGCGCCGGATTGGAGCGACTGGATGCGATTCTCTTCACGCACGCGCACGCGGATCATATTCTCGGTTTCGATGACATACGCCCATTTAATTTGCGACAGAAATCGGCGCTTCCCGTGTACGCATCACCGGAAACTATCGTCACTCTGAAGAGGACGTTCGCGTACGTTTTTGAAGATTCGCCGGCGATCAGCACCATACCGCAAGTCACGCTGCACCCGATTGACGGGCCATTCGAGGTGATCGGGACGCGGATCCTGCCGGTTCCGGCTAGGCACGGAGACATCGGCGTGCTTGGATTTCGTTTTGGCGGCGCGGCGTACCTCACCGATTTCAGCGTGATTCCCGAATCCTCGAAGGCGCTGCTCGCGGACCTGGACGATCTGATTCTCGACGCGCTGCGCGACGAGCCGCACCCGATGCATCAAACGGTCGAGCAGGCGCTGGCGCTCGTCCGCGAACTGAAACCGCGGCGCGCCTGGTTCACGCACATCGCGCACGAATTGCCTCATGCTGAAACGATCGCGCGGTTGACCGGCGCGGGTTACACCAATGTTTCCCTGGCATACGATGGACTTCAATTTGAGGTTCGTGTCTGATGGCCTTCACCGTTTTCAATTCCATCGAAGAATGGGCGCGTTTCGCAGACACGCGGCGAACGGCTGTGACGGTCGGAAATTTTGACGGGCTGCACCTCGGTCACCAGAAAATATTGCAGTCGGTGCGGGAACGCGCTGGCGCAACAGGAATGCGCGCCGCGGTCATTACTTTCGATCCGCATCCGATGCGCGTGCTTCGTCCCGACCGGGCGCCGCAGATGATTCAAACGCTTTCGCAACGGCTCGCAGGGTTTGAGCAAATGGGGCTGGAGGCGGCGCTGGTGCTGCGGTTCGACCAGGCGCTGTCTCTCGTTTCGGCTGAGGATTTTATCGAACAGATCTTGGTTCGGGGGTTGCGCGCGGGCGCTATCTTGGTCGGAGCCAATTTTCGATTCGGGCATCGCGGGGCGGGGGATGTGAGGCTGCTCGGCGAATGTGGAAAGCGCGACGCCTTTGACGTCGGGATTGTTCCGCCCGTCGAAGTGGGCGGACAAATTGTTTCAAGCACAGCCATCCGCGCGGCGGTGGCCAGCGGCAACGTCGCCGGAGCTATTCCGCTGATGGGGCGGCCGTTTTCTCTGACCGGCGAAATTCGCGCCGGGGCCGGGCGTGGGCGGACCATTCTCTTCCCTACTCTTAATATGGCGCCGGAACAAGAGTTGCTGCCGAAGCTGGGCGTGTATGCGACGGAATCCGACGTGGGCGGTAGGAAGTTTTTGTCGGTGACGAATGTGGGCACGCGGCCGACGTTCAACGGAGCGGGAGTTACGGTCGAAAGCCACTTGTTTGGATTCGGCGAGAATCTAGCGGGCGGGGCGATGGAAGTTCGCTTCCATGAGCGGCTTCGCGACGAGCAGAAGTTTTCCGGACCCGAAGCGCTGCGAGCGCAGATCGCGCGCGATATTGAGACCGCGCAGAAGTTTTTTTCGGAGCGGACTGTGACGGGGCGTTTCTCAGGCAACTGATCGCGGGGGTTCCGGGGGCGCTACGTGCCGACGGCGCAGGACCGCGACGGCGGCGCCAAATCCAGGCGGTTGCGCTCATTCAAAAGCAAAGCATTTAAAATTTCAGATTTGGATTAAGAGGATTTATTTTTTCCTGCATTTTTCGCAGTAGCCGCCGACTTCGGTGCGGGCCGTGGTGATCTGGATGCCGCAATCTTTTTCGATCTGCTTTTTCAGGTTCTCATACAGGCGCGACTCGAACTCGCGGACAGTTCCGCACTTAAGGCAGGCGACGTGGATGTGATCGCGCGGGCCGTGGCTTTCGTAGAAATGCTGGTCGCCGCGGAGGTGGAGCAGGTCCAGCTCATCGATCAGGCCGTTGCGTTTGAGAAGATCGATGGTCCTGTAGACGGTGACGCGGTGGACGCGCGGGTCGAGCTTTTGGGCACGATCGAGAATGGCGCCTGCGTCGAGATGGCGCTCGGCGTTGTCCATCACCTGGAGGAGAACTTTACGCTGGCGCGTCAGGCGCACGCCGCGTTTTGTCAGGGCCTCCTGCAAGCGGCCGGGGCGCTCGTGGGCGTTAATTCGCTCGCCGGTAGAGACTCGATGTGCTGTGGTGGCCATGATTCCGTGCGGGCAACTACTCAACTTTGAAAATTTCTTTCGCGTCGCAAGGTAATAACCCGCGAAGGCGCTAGTGATGAGGAATCAACCGCACAACGTCATTGTACATAACGACGGCGAAGACCAGCAACAGGAACACCATGCTGACGGTGACGAAGCGCTCCTTCACGCGCACGCTCAAGTCCCGCCGGATGGTACCTTCAATGAAGAGCATAAGGATATGTCCGCCGTCCAGCGGGGGAATCGGCAGGAGATTCAGAACTGCAAGATTCACTCCAATCATAGCCATTAAGGAGAGCAATTCCGCGATTCCCTCCTTGGCCGCTTCGCCCGAAGCCTTGGCGATTCCGAGGGGGCCTTCCAGCTGATTGAGCGACACTTTGCCGCGGAACAACTGCACGACGACGAAGGCGACCTGCCGGGCCATCATTATGTTCGTACTGACCGAATCGACGATGGCGGCGCCGAACGGCAGGCGGCGCTCCACCAGATCACCGCCTCGAATTCCAATGCCGATCTGCCACCGCGACACTCCGTTTTTGACGCTGACTTGTTGCGGGCGAACTTCAACTTGCAGGGTGCGATCGCCTCGCTGGACCTCCAGGTTTAGCGGGCGGCCCTGTGAATCCTGCACCAGCGTGGGGAATTCGACGAGGCTGGCCAAATCTTTTCCGTCCACTTTGCGGATTTCGTCGCCGACCATTAGTCCACTTCGCTCGGCCGGCATCCCCGAGGTAACCGAATTGATCAATAGGCGGTCCGGGGGGTAGCCATAAATGTCTTCCAGGCTCTGACCCGAGGGAACAGATAAGGATAATTGCTGTCCGTTCCGGTCCACCTGAAGAGAAAGTGTATGGCCGGGTAAGACCGACATTAACTCTAACCGTGCTTCATCCCACGTGGGATTGTCCTTGGAATTAATCTTGATAATTCTGTCCCCGGCTTCGAGACCGGCCTTTTGGGCGGTCGAGTCGGATAACACGCCCGCGAGGACAATCGGTTTGTCCAGGTAGGCGGGCTGCTTGCTGCCGCGCATGTAAATCCCCGCAACGAGCAGGACCGAGAGTACGATGTTCATTGCCGGGCCCGCGAGCGCGATCAGCACTCGCTGCCATCTGGGCTTGGACAAAAATTCGTCGGGGTCGCCCTTGCGATCTTCGAGGGGGTTATCGCCGGCCATTTTCACGTAGCCGCCCAGGGGGAGCGCACTTAGGCGGTAATCGGTGTCGCCACGTTTGACTCCCCAGAGGCGCGTGCCGAAGCCAATGGAAAAAATCTCAACGCGAACGCCAAACAACTTGGCAACAATGAAATGTCCCCACTCGTGCACGAGAACCATGATGCCAAGGACAACGGTTACGGAAACAGCCATCACCAGGAAATCCGACACGTTCTTTTCTCCCCGTTTTATTGCTACGAATTCAGCTTATGCGACGGCGGTTCGCGTGGCCTTTCGCGCCACTTCTTCCCGAGCCATCCGGCGCGCTTCGGAATCGGCCGCCAGCACATCGTCAATGGCCGCCATATTGACTTTCGGAGTCCGCGCGAGCACTCGCTCGATGACTTCCGCAATGCCTGAAAACGGAATCCGCCGTTCGAGAAACGCTTCGACAGCCACTTCATCGGCCGCATTGAAAGCGCAGGGGAAGGCTCCCATCTTCCGAAGCGCCTCACGCGCCAGACGCAGACAAGGAAACCGGCGGGTAGAAACCTTCTCAAAATCCAGGCGGCGCAGCTTGCTCCAATCCAGCGCCACTTCATTGGATGCAGCCCGCTCCGGGTAGGTTAGCGCATATTGGATGGGCATGCGCATATCCGTTGGGCCGAGTTGCGCCAAGATGGACCCGTCCACAAATTCGACCATGGAGTGAATCGTGGATTGCGGATGGATGACCACGTCAATCTGGTCCGGGCGCACGTCAAATAACCAGTGCGCCTCGATGACCTCAAAGCCCTTGTTCACAAGTGTCGCCGAGTCAATGGTGATGCGGCGGCCCATACGCCAGTTCGGGTGAGCGAGCGCCTGCTCGGGCGTGGCCGAGGCCATTTGGGCGAGAGGGGTCTTTCGAAACGGACCACCCGAAGCGGTAAGAATGATTTTCTTGACTTCGTCATGGCAGCCGGCGCGGAGACACTGGTGGATTGCATTGTGCTCGCTGTCCACGGGCAAGATCTCGACATTGGCCTGACGGGTAGCGGCCATTACGATTTCACCGGCCGCGACCAGAACTTCTTTGTTAGAGAGAGCGACCCGCTTCCCTGCCTTTACGGCCGCGTAGGTGGCTTCGAGTCCTACAACGCCGACGGCCGCGGAAACCAGCATGGCGACAGATGGAAGCGTCGCCACAGCGACCATCCCGGCGGAGCCGTGCTGAATCTCCGGCAATTTTGCGATGCCCGCGGCGCGGAGGCGTTCCGCCAAAATGCCCGCCACAGCCGGGGTCGCGACCGAAACCAATTCCGGGTGGTGGCGTAAAATCTGCTGCGTCAATTCCTCGACGTTATTTCCTGCAGCCAGACCGGCGACTTCAAACCGCCCGGGCATCGCCTCGACCACGGCAAGGGTTTGGCGCCCGATGGATCCGGTCGAACCGAGAATGGAAATCTGCGTCAACTTGGTGCTCCACTCCCTGGCGGGTTCCAGTGATGGATTCTGGCTGAACAGCGAGAGCCCGCACCGGTCCGTCAGTACTTCTTTATTATGACCCACTCGAAATAGTACCAGACCGCGGGGGCGGCAAGAATGAGGGCGTCGATCCGGTCGAGCATTCCACCATGCCCCGGCAAGATCGTGCCGGAATCCTTGACACCGGCGCTGCGTTTCCATGCAGACTCAAAGAGATCGCCGATCTGCCCTGCGACGCTGGCGACGGCAGCCATGGCCAGCATGTGCGCGGGCGGAAATTCGGTCCAGTAACCAAAAACGGCAGCAACGAACAGGGAGCCGAGAAAATTCGCGATTGCGCCTTCCCAGGTCTTGTTCGGACTAATTTGCGGGGCCATTTTCCACCGCCCGATTCCGCTGCCTACAAAATAGGCCGCGGTATCGCCCACCCAAACGAGGACTAAGGTAAATAGAAGAAGCCACCGGCCCCATACATCGACACCGTGGAGACGCACGACGGCGCTGAACGGAAGGACCACGAATAAGATTCCGCCGGCGCTCACCAGAACGGAAGGCAAGACCTCGGCGGGGGCGCGCCGGGTTCCCAGCGCGATTACGGCAATACCGAGAACAAATCCGAACAGGACCATATCCAGAGTGATCCTTGGCGAGCGGTCCAGAAGGTCTCCCAGGCGGACAATGCTCGCCATGCGCGACGCGTACCATTGCTGGCCAATGATTCCGGCGGCCGCAAGGCAGGACCAGAGGCGGTACGCGCGAAATCCGAGGTGCGCAGCGATCGAAAAAAATTCCAGCAGGGCCAGAATGGCAACGAGCGCTGCCACGATTGCGAGCAGCCACGCGGGTCCCCACCAGATTGCGGCGATCACTAAAGGCATCAGGACCGCCGCGGTCAGCACGCGCATTCCTGTTCCGGAAGTCATTCGTTCGTTCCTTTTCTACGATCGGCCGTCAGGTGATTCAGGACAACGCAGTGACGGGTTGCGGGTAATTTTCGCGTGCCTCAGGACCGCGCGTTGACCCTGCCGGGTCTTGCGCGTCTTGGTTCCCAAGTTTCCCTCTCCGGCCGGGCCGGCGTGGGAAACGGACCGCCATCCTCTCGGGACTTACGACAGCCTAGTCCTGGGCGGCGTGACGGAATCGTCTTGTTCTACTCTCTCGCAATGCGGGGATGAATTCCCGAAGAATAAATGCGCGTGTGCCGCGTTAAGAAACGATTCCATTCGGGAAGATTTGCAAAAAACCAGCGTGCATGCAGTAAAGGCCCGGGAGCGGTTGGATCAGGCCATGATGCGCCGGCGCGCTTCGGCCAGACCGCCGTAACGGCGTTCGCGCTTTTGAAAATCGAGTAATGCCTCGTAGAGCTGCGCGCGGCTGAAATCGGGCCACAGAGTTTCGGTCACATAAATTTCGGCATAGGCAATCTGCCAGAGTAGAAAATTGCTGACGCGCATTTCTCCACTGGTGCGAATCAACAGGTCGGGATCGGGCAGTCCGGCCGTGTACAAGTGCTGCGAAATCATTTCCTCATCCACGCGGGCATTGGCGAGCCCATTGTGGCGCACGCGATCCAGGATGCGATTGAAGGCATCCACCAGTTCCGCCCGGCCGCCATAGTTGAGAGCCACCGCCAGCTTCATGCCGGTGTTCTCT
>Ga0210409_10000534_pt1 | contig 59658 bp, 43 predicted proteins | sample IncBWH17MmetaG_FD_161649 | JGI IMG/M metagenome (GOLD analysis project Ga0210409, IMG submission 161649) | Forest soil microbial communities from Barre Woods Harvard Forest LTER site, Petersham, Massachusetts, United States - Inc-BW-H-17-M | ecosystem: Environmental > Terrestrial > Soil >... | reverse complement strand
CTGCGGACGCAGTGTTTACGCTTCTTCCGCTTCAGGCATAAGCCGGCTTCGCGGTACACCCGATACAGACGCTTGTGGTTCACTCGCTCTCCTTCGCGTTCGACCATGACCTGCAACCTACGGTAGCCGTAGCGCGGCTTCTCTCTGGACAGCCGCACCAACCGCTCTTTCAACGCTTCATCCGATCGCCTGGAACAGTAACGAAAGCTGCTCACGGCGACCGACATCAGCCCGCACACCCGGCGCTCGCTGGCCGGGAACTGCTCCCGCAGCCAGCAAGCGTCCGTCCTCCGGTCTACGAGCTCAGGCCGTTTTTTGCGATCACGGCCTTCAGCATCTCCCGATCCAGACTCAGGTCCGCCACCAATCGCTTCAACCGGTTGTTCTCGTCTTCCAAGGCCCGCAGCTTCTGCGCTTCGCTGGCTTCCATGCCGCCAAACTTCGCCTTCCAGGCATAGATCGTGTGCTTGGACACGCCACACTCTCTGGCTACATCTTCTGCCGTCCGGCCTGCCTCTACCTGCTTCAAGGCTGCAATGATCTGCGCTTCGCTGTGCTTGCTCTTGCTCATACCGCTCCTCTCCTGAATCCGAAAATCATACTTGCTGATGTGCGGATACAGGGGAGCAGGTCACTCCCATCTGGGGGAGACGTGTCCCACCCTAAAACCGATGCGAAGCAGCGCGGGCTTTTGTTGGCTGTGGTGAGGCATTGGATGGAGCCACTGAAGCCACCGGCCAGCACTCACCTGGGCCGGTTGGCGACTGTGATGGTGCCATCAACGGCGATGGTGTACATGTGGGAACCCGCGCCAACGACCTCTGGGACTCGTGGCTGCCGCGTCAGAACTAGCAGCACATCGGTGTCTTCAGGAAGATCGGTCAACACATGCGTGTGGTATCCGCCCGCCGCTTTCTCGGCAGTACCTGCCGGGCCAGCATACTCGATGACCGTTCGATGCAAGGGCCGCTTCTCCTCGATCTTTGTACCGTCCGAAGAGAGCCGGTAGCGTACGTCTGCTCCCAGCGGATAAACATCTGCTTTGACCTGGGCAGGATACAGGTAGACATATAAGCTGCCAGTTGTAATCGGAAGTGCCGCAACGTTGTAAGGACGGCCCGTTTTACCGAAATCCCCCATAGCCGCCTCGATCCCTTTAGCTGCAGCAAGATTCCAGCTCACATCCTCCCGCGCAGGATTGAAGTTCCTGACCTTGTACTGGCTGTCCGCTTGGATCGCCTCGTAGACTACCAAGAACTTGTCCCCTGAAGGATTGAGACGACCAAAATCCACCACCCAACCTGCCGGTGATTTGTGCGCGATGTAGCGCCCCGAAGGCTCCGTCTTGGGATATGCTGCCATGAGCGCATCGGTGGCCTGCCATGCCGCCGTATCGTACTCAGCAAGCATCCTGCCCCGATCAGTGATCGCCGTCAACTCGACAGCAGAAGGTTTACTCGTGGCGCTGGCCTCTTGAGACTGTACAAGCGCGATAAGCGCAATACAGATTGCCGAGAAAAACTTCTCGCAACTCGAACATGCTGTTTGAGCAAATCGTGACATCGTGGACTGAAAACCCTTCTCTTGATATGGCTTAGTGCTGCACAGGCTTTACCGGAGACTTTAGCGGTCCCTTTGTAACGATGCGAAAGGGAAACTGCCCATCAATTCGCACTACATTCCGAATGTACCCGCTATTTGGCTGCGACGACCCTTCTTCCGCTTCTTCGAAAAGCCCTTCGACGACCACATAACTTTGGTTCAGTTGGAGAAACAATTTTCTCTGTTCGGTAGAAAGGGAAAGCCCAAAGGAATTCTTGAATATCCGCTTTTTTGCATCTTCCTCATAAAGCCAAAGCGAATCATCTTCAGGCATCGATCCAATTCGGAGAAATCCGACAATTTCCACTTGCCTATTGTTGTATCGCTCGGGTGTGGCCAATAACGCTATCATGCTTACATTAATAGGCTTGCTATTAGTCGTCCCATCTGGAGCTTGACCATGCGCGCACATCGACATGACCAGCACGAGGAGAATCCCTCTGAATGCCTGCTTATGATCCATGGTCGTTATTCACCCCCCGAAATGAATTTCACAGCGAACAAATGTCAACCGCAATTTCAACCTCATTGAGGCGGCACAACTCCGATAACAACACCGTAGGGAGTTGGACCTGATTCGTATGCGGTATAACGACTGACATACCCGCCTGCTGTTTCCCCTACATAGCCAACTCTAAGTTCGTGGGTCTGTCGGGCAATATTCTGAAGACGACCAACATCGCCATCGCTCGGACCGATTCCTTCAGCGAGCGTATTGTGTGGATGTGTGTGGTATTCCCCAACGACAGTAGACCCATCGGGAACCGCCACCTTATCAACATTCACTTCCCTTTCTTTGTTCGACGTAATCGGGCTCGTGGCGCTGAATGCGCCGGTTTCATTATTCTGAAGAATTAGACCTCCCCACTCCCGATGAAAGCCGTTCTTTAGATCGGCTCTTGTTTTGCCCAGAGCAGTCTTTTCCGCCTTCATCGCAACCTGATCGAGTTGTTTCAAAGTACCGTCTGGAATAATTCCGTGCGTATTGTTCCATTGAGTTTGAACACCACATCCGAGAGAGCCAGGATTGGATTTGCAATAATCCTGATGGCCATCAGGGTCAAAACGGTTGAGCGGATTATTCCGAACGTACGAATAGAGGTTTAAGCTCTGCGGATCGTCGAGTTTTGCATACGGTACAGGCTCGGCTTTTGCGCTCCAGTCCGGACTTAAGAACCGTCCCATCGTAGATGCATAGTAGCGAGCTCCGAAGTAGTCGTTTCCGGATTCGGTGTCACGTTCTTTGCCGGTGAAGTGATGTTCCGTCGGAAACTGCGTTGAATTGCTACACGACAAGCTATCTCCGAAGGGAAGACTGGCGCAGGTCTGTTCCAGGATGCCGGCATAATTCGTCTGGGCGCGACGGGTGCCCAGTGGATCGTCGAGGTGGAAGTGTACCCCGTCGCTGTCGTACGTGGCGATAAGGCTACCGGATGCGTAGACGTTCGTATGTTCCCACGTCATGACGTTGTTGCTCATCGCCATCTCAGTCACTTGTTCCCCTCCCAGACCGAGGATGTAGTCTTTGGCAGGGGTGAAACCGCTTATGGAAGGGTCGCAACTCCAGGAGCTAATCTGTCCCTTGGCTACGCGCCTCCCATCCGCATCATAGATATAGCCAGTCATGAGGCCGTTGCTCCATTCGGCACAAATGCGACCGGCGCCGTCATAAAGATACTGGTTCACGCCATCATGAGTCACCTCGCCTGCCGAATCATAACCAACACCTCCGACCGCCTGACTGGTATTGCTAAGCTGATTGTTGTTGGATGGGCTGTAGTGGGCCCACTGGGTCGCAAGACTTGCCCCCGAGGCCGGTGTACAGTTCGGAGACCCCGACACGAATGGTACTGACGCCCCTACCTGCTGCGTCCGGTTGCCAAAGGCATCATAGCTCCAGCAATAGTACGGCGACGGATTGTTCGGCTGGCTCCCGGATGAGCCGATCAGACGGTTCAATGTATCGTACTGGAAGCTCCAGTTACCCATCACAGAATCGCTATAGCTCAGGAGATTCCCTGCGCCATCGTAGCCGCCTGTAAAGCTATAGACGATGCCTGCCGCCGTGTTCGCGTCAACACCGCCTGTGAGGCTACCGCTTAGGGGCGGATTCAGGAAAGAGGGTTGGCTGAAGTTGGTGGAGTTATAACTCATCGTCTGGAGAGAATACAGGTAGTTGGTCGCCGAACCCGTACTTTTTGCCTGCAGGTAGATGGTGTCATCCACCGCAGTGACATTGACTGGGGATCCGGAAGACAAGCTAGCGACGAGTTGGCCCGCGATGCTGCTCGGTGTAGCCCCCTGTCCATAGCTTGCCGTCGCAATTACGCTGGTATTCACCGACAGTGAAATGCTTCCCTGGTCAAAGACTATGGTTGGTTGGCTTACCGTGATGTAGACCGTAGCGGAAGCAACACTGTAGTTCACGGTATCTGACGGAGTAAAGGTTACGGCCAACGCATGCGAGCCCACTCCCAGAACCGTACCCAAAGCAGGACTGTAACTGAATACACCGGGAACATTTGCGGTTGCATTAAGCTGCGCTGCGCTCAACGCAGTTCCCGAAGTGATGTTCGCCGGAGATGCCCAGTTGATGGATGGTGTAGTCTTGGCAACATTCAACGTGGCGTGTGCGGTAGCCACACTGTAGGTATTCATGTCGGATGGGAAAAATGTTGCCGTCAAGATATGGGCGCCTGCGGTCAACAACGTGTTCGCAGGCGGAGAATAGGTGAAACTGCCAGGTACCGTCGATGAAGCATTCAGCTGTGCAGAGCTCAGAGCGGTCCCGTAAACGATGGGAGACTGCGGATACCAGGCGATGGGAGGGGATGACTGAATCGGAGTGATCTTGCGGACAACGTCATACCCGTCAGCGAAATATATATTTCCGGCCCGATCTGTGCAGATTGCCTCTGAAAGCCCTATTTGTGCATTGATAGCTGGTCCTCCGTCACCCGAATAACCGTTTGTGCCTGTTCCAGCTATCGTATTGATGACACCCGTTGCCGCCTTTACTTCACGAATGCGGGAGTCATACTCTGTGATATATACGTTGTTGCTGCTATCCAGAGCAAGACCATACGGAATTAACAATGCTGCATTGGTTGCCAACCCTCCGTCACCTGAATACCCTTCAAAACCGGTTCCCGCTATATTGGTGACAATCCCTGAGGAAGCATCTATTTTGCGAACTAAGTAATTACCAGAGTCTACAAAATATATGTTGCCAACTGAATCTACTGCAATCCCCCTTGGCTGAACATATGGTCCACCTGTTCCTCCAACCGTTGTGATCACACCGGTCGAAGCATTTATCTTACGAACAAGATTGTTGAAAGTGTCTGCGATATAAATATTGCCAGACGAATCAACTGCCACACCTTGTGGGTCATACAAGTATGCACTTGTGGCAGGGCCGCCATCACCGCCATAAGCTTGGAAGCCAGTTCCTGCTACGGTGGTAATTATGCCCGTAGAAGCAAGCACCTTCCGGATACGACTATTTCCGTAATCGGCAATATAAAGATTGCCGCTTGCGTCTAAGGCAAGGCCCATCGGCCAATTTAATTCAGCGCTGGTCGCTGGTCCGCCGTCACCTGAATATCCTCCCCAAGAATTGGTTGTCGTATATCCATTCCCTGCTACTGTAGTAACGATTCCGGTACTAGCATCTATTTTACGGACCCGATTATTGAGAGTATCTGCGATATAAAGATTGCCGACCGTATCGGCTATAACTCCCATAGGAGAGTTGAATTGAGCATTGAGTGCGGGTCCACCGTCACCTGAATACGCCGCTGGGGGGCCTATTCCAGCTACGGTCATAATCATACCCGGCCCATAGCCACCGGATGCAACGAGAGAAAATGAGGTGGACGAGCCATTGATACTGGGCTGTCCGAGTGTCGCCACCGTCCTTAGAGTAAAAGTTACTGTGCTCCCTGATGCATACGCACACAGCTTGTGTGACGAATAATAATCGCGCGTAAACATACTCGCCACGCTCGCGGCGATGGAAGCCGGTGTGGAGAACTGTCCGTAAGCGACCGTCTCTTTATACCAGTTCCCAGCGCTATCTCCGAAGGAGACCGTGATGGTTCCCGCATCCCATGTGCCCGAAATCTGTTGTTCCGTACCGGAGATGGTCAACGTTGTTCTCGAGGCGGCAAAGGCAAGCCCATGGAAGATACCCACCAACAGAATCGTCGAACACAAGGTCAGCAATTTGCCGGGCATTCGTCCCTCGCCACAGAGTGTTTTACACAACAGAACAATCCTTCGTTCCCATCCTCGGCTCGCGTGATTCGATCTCAATGGCTCTGCTCCGATCCGGTGATCGTAACCGTTGCAGAACCACTCGTTGCCGAAGCAGCGATACCGCCTGTTCCGATTGCACAGCTCATTCGCAGCCGCTTATCAAAGGCTCGGTTCAGTGTGAGGCCGCTCCCGTATGTGGCATTCAACAATCCTCCAAAGGCTGCGTAGGCCGATATTGGGGAATCCGGACATTGTGTAGTTTGTGGTGCCTGAGCGGAGAAGAGCATTGCCGGATGCGTCGAGTCGCTCCAGTTGCTTGTTAGGCTCAGCAACCGCCCGGCGCCACCGAATTTATTTGTGAAAGTAAGAGTGCCTACGGTCGGAGTGGAAGTGACGCCGTTGGTAAAAGTAAAGGCGTTGCCTGCCAGATCGTACGTGTAAGCCGACGCGTAAGGTGTTCCTACCGAACAATTGGTAGGCGTGCATTGTTGTTCCTGCAGAACTCTCCCTATAGCGTCATAGGCAAGAATGGAACGCCGACTCCAAACCCAACGTGAAGGTGGAGAGGACGGGCAGCTTCCGAGCGACGCACTCTGCGTCCAAGCACTGGATAGCCGCCCTTTTCCATTGGGAACCGCGGAAGAATCATACTGATAGCACGAGCTTGGCGTGGCTCCGGAATCGTTGTTATAGCTCTTGCTGACTAACCGATTCAGTGGATCAAAGGAATAGCTGGTCAGGATACCGCGAGCGTCCGTTTTATACCGCAGATTTCCATTGGCATCGTAGCCGCTCGCGCAGTTGGAACCATTCGGAACGGCCCCCCCGGTCGTTCCGTAACATGTCCAACCCGTCTCCGGATTGAATGCCTGAATCAACTGTGAGAGGCCGTCGTAGGAGAAACTTCTTGCAACCGTTGTGGTGGATGGGCACGCGCCGCCGCATTGGCTAACCAAGAGCAGGTTTCCTAAAGCATCGTAGGAATAATCTGTCTCCAAAGTAGGAGCCTGAGCGGCCGAAGCCTGGACCGTACCACCTGGCTCCAGAACTCTCCTCAGCTGACCGACACCGTCGAAGACTCTTTGCCATTCATTGAACACCTCATCGGTAAATGTGACGACGTTCCCGTTATAACTCCACGTCTGCGAGCTGCTTCCATCCGGATTTGCCTTGCCTAGAGGGCGTCCCAGATTATCGTAGGTGTAGGTAGTCAGCCCATAACTGAACTCAGAAGCACTTCTGTATGGATTAGATACCGTGTAAACTCGGCCCATGTTGTCGTAAGTTGTGTCGACCACGTCGACGCCATCTGGATCGGAGTCGATCGTGGTCTTGTACACACGGCCAAGACCGTCATAGTAAGACGTCCGCGAATCAATCAATCCAGCAGAAGAGTTCATCAGCTGCTGCTGATTGACCGATACCGACCCCGGAGTGTCGTTATAAAGAAAGCTAGTGTAACTTCTTGCTGAGCTCCCGGTCGTACCGTCAACTGTAGCGGGAAGCACAATCTTTGTGACGCGGTTCAGAGGATCGTTGTATTCGTACTGTGTTTGTTGCTGATTCTCGTCTATGTGGCTCGCTACTTTCCCGGTCTGAAAATAATACGTGTAGGTGTCGATATGCGAGATTCCATTTGTCGGCGGCCTGGTAACCGTGGAGGCATAGGCATCCGTCGGTTGGGAGGGGGTGTATCCTTGGTATGCGTTGGTATAGTCATAGGTTGTCGTATATGACTTCGGGTCTGTCTTGCTGACAACCATCCCTGCTAGATCGTACCTATAGGTCGTTGACGCATTCCAGGTGGCGCAGTTACTTCCTGAAAACGTGAGGCAATGCTTCTCAGAAGTAAGGTTTCCGCGAGGTCCAATCATCGTGGCCGGGTAATTCACGTCATCGTGGTTCAGAATTCCGGCGCTTCCCGATAAAGGGAACTCGTCATAGTTGTACTGAACCATTGAAACAGGTTTTCCGGAACCGTCGGCAACGGTTACCTGTGATGGTTTATCAACAATATGAGCCTGGGAATAAGGGTAGGATGGCTGCGTCTGGTTAGGGCTCGACCACAAATAATTGGTAGAGGTCTTGCGCAACCATGCAGGAGGGTTTGTCGCCGCAGCACATGGAGAGCCTGAACAGGCATAAGAATCAGACTCGTCCTTCTCAATAACGTTCTCATACCCGTCATATTTCAGCTGAGTCTGTTTCTGTAGTGGTGCAGCTCCATCATAGATAGTTGTCGTTATTTGACTTGGATACACACCAGCGTAGGCTGTTGCCACTGACTCAAGTAGCTTACCAGCGCTTGTGTAGGTTAGCTTTGATGTCTCCTGCCATGATGGCGCACCCCAGGGAAAGAGATTGCTGCTGTAGTGCGCAGCTGTTCCCGTATATGATGTGTAGCTTCCATTAGGGGCGGTGACCGTCGACGTTAGCGAAGTTAGATAACCTGAGCTGGATGTAGTAGGAAAGTTATACGACCAGTGATCCTCTCCCGATCCAGATGAAATGTATGCATCGGTTACGACGAGGCATGAGATGTATTGAAAGTCCCCGTACCCCCCACAATCACCGCGGACTCCCCACACGAATCGAACATAGCCACCGGTGGGGAAATTGATTCTCTGAATCGTCCCATATACCGGGTCATAAGTGAAACCATACGCAGTGCCACTCGGCAATGTGATCGCGGTCACTGCATTCACTGCGGAGGGGGTCATCGGCTCAATTGAAGGAACAACGTTATTTGCGCTATTCGGATTAAAACAACAGATTTCCCACGTGGCAGCGTTGTTGGGATCAACTTGGGGGTGGGGCATGGTCCAGACGCCCACCGGGACCTGAGAGACAGTCACAGAATAGTTCTCATTGTTCCCGCTAGCATTTTGCGTGGTAACGGTATACGTATTTGCGGGAATCTCGCCAACCGGCGCAATTGGAATGTCTGTTGTAAAGGCAGATCGTCCCGCGCTGTCCTGTGTCAGAGAAGCTATGTTCCCATTGGCATCTTCAAGTTTTCCGCTTGTCCAGAACCCGGCATTCCCCCAGTATTGAGTTCCATTTGGGTAGACGATCGAAGGGCCATGGCCGCCTTGCGTGGCGACCCCGATGTTAGTGCCAATTCCAGATATTGTTGCTTGAAGGTCAGATCCGTCCAAGGTAGAGGCATTAGTGGGGGAGCCATAGTACCTACTGCATTGCGAATCAGAACTCCCTCCGACGTACCCGTTCACATAAGCCACATTCATCTCATGGGTAGAGCCGGTCTCGTCCGAATAGAGGTACGGGCCGGATATCTGACATCCCGTCACGGTGGGACCATCTATCTGAGTTCCATTTACGTTATATACAGGAGTGTAATTAGGAATGGTGGTTACGCTTGCATTCAGAAATGGTCCCGTAGTAGACCATGGGCCTACAGGAGCCACAGGAGCGTTATAACTACCTGGCATCCACCTGAAGGTAACTATCGATGAATCAAGGACGGCAAAACCTAGATTCATCACGTTTGAATACGTAGTTGTTTCCTGCAGGGTAACTGTCGCGGATGAATTGTAGAGAAGAGCGAATGGAATTTTTGGTCCTCTGCCACCCATGGGACCTGTAGGAAACGGAATCTTGACACTCAAGGCGCCTGTAATGTTGTCGACGCTCCAAATTACATCTAGCTTATCTGGATCAGGAGTGCCGGAAGGATTGTGCGCGTCCGCATAGACGCCAGGAGCAGCCTGTGCCATTGAGCGGATACCGCCGAATCCTACAACTAATGCGATCATTACAAACACAACCTGACGAATTTCATAAGTTGTGTTTACCGTCCGATGCAGGAACAGTCTTAACGACCGACCGCAGTCGACCAAGTTAGACAGTCTTGTGCTTGGAGCTTGAAACCCTTGCATAATGACCTCGATGAGGAAAGGACGTGTTGATTTTGGATTATTGCAGTGAAACCAGAACTTCGATGACACCGCTGCCTGAATCCAACGGCCCGAGGGCTTTGCCGACAATGGCTCCGGCGAAGAGGCTTCGGTCGGTGCCTTTCATGGCGCGGCCTGATGTGGATGAGGTGACGAGGATGTCGCCAGGATGGATCGAGCCGTTCTCTGTCGATACCTTCGTTGGAACAACCCCAACCATGGCCATGGGAATCTCTGTCGAGGCCAGCTTCGGATCGATCGTCTGTCTTCTGCCGATCATTCCGGGTTTGGTCGAGTAGATTCCGGCTACGAGGGTCGAGTATCGTTCGCTAGCCTTGAGGAAGTGACCAGGATGATCTGGGTCGACGACCAAAACGTCACCCGGCTCGTATTGAGTCCGTTCACCCGTGATATCAACAGACTCGGCGTAGTCTCCCCCGCAGAGTGTTCCAGACCAGGCTGTGCTTTGAACCGTCCCGTCCGGAAAGGTAATCGACGCCCCGCTACCACTCAGCTTGATATTTCCCGCGACATCAAGTTTGGCGCCCGGTGTCGTCGTGCCGATGCCCACGTACCCATTGCTATTGATTGATAAATCATCCCCGTAGTACCAACCGCTCCCGGTCCCCAGTTTGTTGAAGTATCTTCGTGTTCCAAGGATCATTTCTCCATCTGCATAGGCGTTTGTAGTATCTCCCGCGACTGTAATAATTCGTCCCAGCCCCCATGCGTTCGTCCCGTCTGTTTTGGTTGGGGCGATAAACTCGAGTTGTGGCCCGACAGTGAGACTCCTGTTTCCCGTCGCCGATTGGATCTCAACTCCGCCGCTAAATTCGACGGTCGTGTCTTTGGAAACACCTGAATCGTAGGTATTCAGAACTGATTGCGGATTAGTCGTACCGATCCCGACATTGCCGTTCGATTGGGTGATCACTGAATTACCGACTGCCGAACTCCCTGTAAATATCGGCACGGAGTTTGTGGTTCCACCGTTAGTCGTAACCGTCGTCTGTGCGAAACCTCGAATCGCCACAAATGCCGCACACAATGCGATCATCTTCACTTGTCTACTTGTCATCGACCCTTCTTCTCTATGGACTCTTCTTGCAAATACGTGCACGTTGGTGTTATTGCAGTGACACCAGAACTTCAATGATTCCCGTACCTGTCGGTAGGCTGCCCAGAGCCTTTCCGATGACGGTGCCGGTCGGCAAAGCACCATCGCCACCTTTCATCGCATGCGCGGGGAACGATGAGGAGACAAGCATGTCTCCAACTTCAATCGGACCGTTTTCCGCTGTAACTTTGGTCGGCACGATCCCAACCATTGCCATGGGAACCTCGGTTGTACTCAACTTTGGATCGGTACTTTGGCGCCTACCTACAAGCCCTGGCTTCGTGGAATATATTCCCGCCACAAGACGCGAGTATGGACGGCTGGACTTCAGAAAGTTTCCAGGATGGGAGGGGTCGATCACAAGAACGTCCCCAGGCTCGTACTGGCCACGCTCTCCTGAGACGTCTACCGACTCGGCGTAGTCGCCGCCACAGAGCGTGCCTGACCATGCTGTGCTTTGGACGGTTCCGTCTCCGAATGTAATTGATGCTCCACTGCCTTGTGTCAGCTTAACATTCCCATTTATCTCTAGTTTCGCTCCTGGAGACGTCGTCCCGATGCCGACGTTGCCAACGGCTGTCACCCGCATTTTTTCTGACAGCGCCCCGAGGCTGGTAGAAAAGACCATGTCTCCCGCATCGACATAATAGCCGGTGGGCTGAACCATCTTTATATCTCCGATCGCCTTTCCGACCACATTATTTTCAAAGGTGAGATTCTCGCCGGCGTAGTCTACTTGAGCACCTGTGTTCGGGTTTGTAGCGTTCGATCCTGCAAGTGTGAGCGCGGACAAGGGATTCGTCGTCCCGATCCCGACATTGCCGATTGTATCGATCACAACACGGCTCAATTCTGAACCTGCAGTTCCATAGCCAAAATACAATTTTGAATCTGTTCCTTGTGCAACAGCCCATGGGTTCGATGAGCCACTATATTGAAGGCGCAAACCCGCGGAATAGGTTCCATTGCCCCATAGATGGAGCAACGCAGTCGGTGCAGCTGTACCAATGCCCACATTGCCGCTTGTTGGAAATGTGTTAGTCTGTGCGGCTGCACTAGCTGCCGCAAGCGCCACATACAGCCCGACAATCTTCACCGTCCTATGCATCATCCTTGTCCCTCTTTCTGATTGTTTCTGTGTACGGCTGTTTGTGACGTGTGACACAGAAGCTAGCTTGCTATTGAAGAGAGACGAGCACTTCGATTACACCCGTGCCGGAATCAAGCGATCCCAATGCTTTGCCGACAATAGCTCCAAGCATCCGGCTCGGATCGGTACCTTTCATAGCGTGTCCTACAGTTGAGGAAGTGACCAGGAGATCTCCTCGTCTAATAGGCCCATTCTCGGTACTGACTTTCGTAGGAACGATGCCAACCATGGCCATGGGAATCTCGGTCTCGCTCTTCTCGCCTTTTTGCCGACGCCCGACTAATCCGGGTTTGGTGGCATAGATCCCGCCAACCAAAGTGGAGTAGGGTTGAGAAGACTTGGAAACATCGGAACCGTTGTCACTGCTCAGAACTAGCACGTCACCGGGCTCGTACATCTTATGGTCACCAGATGCATTGACGGTCTCGGCATAGTCGCCCCCACAAAGTGTTCCATTCCATGCCGTGCTTTGAACGGTTCCGTCCGCAAACGTGATTGAAGCACCACTGCCGGTCGTCAGTTTTATATTTCCATTCACTTCTAGCTTTGCCCCAGACATCGTTGTGCCGATGCCTATGTTGCCACCGTCGAACATGCGCAATATCTCTCCGCCATGGGAGCCGAACGCCAGCGCGTACGGGCCGCCCGCTGGATTAAAGTCAATGTAGCCTTGATTGGTGACATCGGTAACTTGCTGAATTCGCGTCGTAGCCGAGTACCAATCATTTCCGGCGCTGTTTCTGATTTGGGTTACGTTTAAATAACTCGCATTTGCATCTATACTTTGTAACCTAAGTAGGTTCAATGTATTTCCAGCCGTTGTACCCAGAGTGCCTCCCGCTACTGTCAACGACGCTGACGGATTTGTTGTGCCGAAGCCGACATTGCCGCTTTTGACTATGAGACCGTAAGTTGATCCAGCAATGTCAACCTCATTTGCTGTTGTCGTTGTGTTATAGGCAATAACTCCCCAACCCAAACCTTGTCCCATAACACCGTGAGCCCCAGTCCCGACGATACCCGCTCCAGATGTAAACGGGGCTGTGCTGCCCACCTGAAGAAGTGTTTGCGGATTCGTCGTTCCGATCCCGACATTCCCGCCCGAAACCGAGATGGGCGAAGGACTCAGCGTTGTGCTTGTGCTGGAAGCCGCGGAAACGTAAGGGGCGTTCCCCACTGTGGCCGTAGTGCCGGTGCTTGTTACCACCGTCTGCGCCGCCGCCCCCGCCGACGCCAATGCCAAAACCAAACCGAGCAACCTGCACAGCTTATTTCTTTGCATATCCGTCATCCTCTTCCTAGGTTGCTTTCAATTCGTGATGTTTTGAGCGCAGTTCGACTGCAAACAAGAGGGACAGTTAATGCGCCACACTTGGGCAACACTCAGCGTGATCTCCGAATACAGGAGGATTTGGGCTTGTTGTGATAGGGGGTGAGGAGCGGCTGCAACACCAAGATTGTTGCAATTCGTCAAAGCAGAATAAATAATTTGATCCCCTTTCGTTAGTGGGGACCTGAAAAACTTTCAGGTCAATCAGTTCTCTAGGTTGTGATTGCTAAAAGGAACCTACTTGCTCTCACGAGTCCCGTCAACGATTATTTTTTAATTCGCCGACATGATTGGAAAGCTGTAGGGCGCAGGGTTCGCGAACTGCGTGGTTTTGATACCAATCAGGCAGACTTGGCCGATATGATCGGTGTTGCGCAAAGCCACGTCTCGGCGATCGAGCGTGGCCAGAAAGAACCCAGTGCCACAATCCTTCTCAGGATTGCCAAGCGGTACGGAAAAACGCTGGAATGGTTGCTGACCGGTGTCGGAAAATGATTATTTGGGGCCAGAATGCACGCTATGGCCTGACTAGGTTTTTAGGGGTGATCGATTTCGCGACCGCACACGGCCCCGCTCAAGCACGCTCACGCAACAACGATTTCTACAGGGACAGGACACTGAGCGACTAGACTGCGGCCAAAGGAGGGCCAAGCTGGTGACGACAGCACAAGTTTCCCTTGAAGAGTACCTGACCACGAGCTATGAGCCCGACGCTGAATATCTTGACGGTGTGTTGGAGGGGCGTAACGCTGGCGAATACGACCATAGCGTCACCCAAACAGCGATCACCTTCTGGTTCCATGATCGCCGGAAAGAGTGGAATATCCGCTCAATCTTCACTGTCAGGACGCGCCTGACGCTGACACGATACAGGGTCCCGGATATCAGTATCTTGAGCCGGGACCGCCCCATGGAACAGATCTTCACCAAGCCTCAGCTCATCACCATTGAAGTTCTCTCGCCGGAAGACCGGCACAGCAAGCTCCAGAGCAAGATTGAGGACTACATCAGGTTTCAGGTGCCCAACATCTGGTTCGTCGACCCCGAGACTCGCACGGGCTGGGACTGCTCGACCGGCAACTGGGTGCGAAAGGAACGGTTCGAGGTTACTGATACTCCGATCTACCTCTCGCTCGACGAGATGTTCAGTCGACTAGACGCCGAAGAAGTATCCAAGACCTATTCGCTGATTCAGCACCGGGAGGTGCTGACCTCTATTTACCGCGCCCTGAAACTCGTTCAACTGGATTGTTCAGAAATAGAATCGTCTCTGGTGATGTCGAAATATGGAGAATGGCTGCAGTGGAGTTGCCAACTGCCGACATTCGACTTCGATCCCGGCGACGGTTATCCGATCGTTCTACGAATCAATTGCCTCAATTCCGTGGACACCACCGCCTCGCTGGAGGTAACACTTAGCTGGTTCCGGCTCGTGTGTAAGAACGGCATGATGTTTGGTCTCGGAGATTCAAAACTCCGCAAGCGGCACATTCGGTCGCTCGACCCGGCAGATGTCGCTTTGTATCTGCGTGAGCAGTTCGACCAAGTCGAGAGCGAAAAAGAACTCTACCGCGAATGGCTCAAACACCCGATCGATCTCGGACAGGCAGCGAAATGGGCCGACACCACGGTAGCGGAGGAGTGGGGGCCGCATGCTGCTGCTCGGGTGTGGTGCATCATTTCGGAGGGCGCTGATGGTGAAGTCCAGCATTCGCACGACAAGCGCTTACCCCACGAACTAACGTTGAAATCATTGCGCCCGGTGCCGGGGGCCCCGTACCCACGGATAACCTGTTCACGCCAGTCAAGCCCTTAGCTGGGTGGCAGGAACACGTCAGACAATTAAGGAACGGATCGAGTCTATGAGTGCGATTCCGGCGCTTATGAAACCCCTGGCGGAACATCGATAATGACATCTATCAGCCTGCCAAACGGTGTCAGAGGCCAACACAGTTGAGCTGTTCCTCAGCTTACACAGCCAGAGACTCAAGCCGTGTAAGCTGAGGGAACAGGGCCGGTGCATCGTTCACTCCCGGCCACCGTCACTCTCCGTTATTCCAGCGTGTCCCTGAATGCCCGAGTCGCCGCGACGATCTCACCGAGAAAGTGCTCCGCCAAAGCTGGCGTGACAAGCAACGTTTCCAGCTTGGGCACAAGCTTCTTCACCAGCTTCGTGACATCGTCAGTGGTGGGCTCCACAGATGCACCATTGGGGCAACTAGTGGAATCGGATGAGATCGAGTTCTCATGGCGAGTCACATACCGATCCGCGGAGGTGCGTGAGATTCCATTCCCCTTCAGAAACGAGCTCCATTCCCCATCGCGCCCTGCACGGCAGTAGCGCTTCTTCAGGTGGTAGAAATTCTCCGCCAGTTCAGCCCGCAGTTTCGCAAGTTCGACCCTAGTCCGCTTTGCCGAGGCAATCCTCTTAGACTGATGTGACCAGAGTTCGAGGATCTTTTCGGTAAGCAGTTCTTCCTCCTGTGAATCCTGCGTCCGATCGTTGATCGGCAGGACGACGTGGGGATCTTCATTCGTGATTTCAACGGGGGCCTGAGTTGCGTTCGTCACCTTCCCTACTTCCAATCCCGAGGTGGAAAGCAGGGGAAGATGGTCGCCCATGAAGGCGGGGTTAATGTTGGCCATCTCGAGAAGCTGCGTGGTGTGCAGCGGTGCAGTCGACGCTGCCCGCTTGGACATGATCAGGCGTGCAGCCGCCGATCCCGTGGGTGTCTTGCTCATGGTGTTTCTCCTTGTCGAGGCGAAGGCCTCTATGGTTGATACCCAGGAGCGGACGCGTTAACCAATTGTCTATTTCGGATTGGTAGACTTTATCCACGAGCCTCTCGAAACCGCTTCAGAAAACGCCCAGAGGTATGGGTAGAACAACGTCATGTACCGTTCCGAACTTCGCTGTCTCACCCTTAGACAGCAACGATCGGTGCGACACGTCGTTTGGTTTCGACTACTCTGATCGCGGTTCAGCCGCGCTGGCAGGATAGCCAGCATCGTCTCACCGACTCGACCTCCAGTCATCCATACGAGCAATGCCGGTCGATTCGTCAAACCGACTTCCATACACCTTCAGCGTGTACTCCAAATTGCGATGCCAGAGCAGCTTAGAGAGTGTCAGGTAATCTGCCGGATGTTTGCTCAGCCATTCGTAGGCGACGATGTCACGGTACAAGTGAGGGTTCACGGCGACCCCAGCGTACTTCGAGGTCAGTCCAGTGACAGTGTTTCGCAGATGCGTTTGGTCCATGGCCTTGCCATTAGGGGTGAGGAACAGTGTTCCCGGATCCGGCTGGCCCGCAGGGATGAGGGCGTCTCGGTGCGCCAAGTACTCCTCGAGCTTCAGCACCAACTCCTGGGGCAGGAACCCATTGACCTCATGCTTTGCCTTCGTCTCAGAAATGGAGAAGTAGATCTGCCAGACTGGCCCGCCTCGACCCGACTTCTCCTGCTCCACAAGCCAATTCGGCTTCGTTACAGTGGAGTGCTGCCGGATCGGTTCGCAGTATAAGTTCTGGTGAGTCCCACCAGAGATCCGGCATTCTCTGAGGTTACTCTGGCGCCAAGGGAGAATGATCAACCATTGCATGATCAACTCGTCCCGGAGGCTGACGGCCAGATCGGAGGGCTTCACGGAATTGGCCGCCTTCCGCGCTTCTCGGATCTTTCGCGGGATGTCATCAGCAACGGCGTACAGGATATATTTCTTCTCCTTACGCCGATCCACGTCGGACTGTTTCCGGCGCGGTAATTTCTTGATGATTTCAGAGAACCAACTCAGATCCAGTTCGACATAATGGGGGTGCTCCTTGAATGACCCGCGAAGTGACGCTAACGTACCGATCAGTGTCTGTCCTAGAACTTTACGTTCCTTGAGGCACCAAGAGACATAACTTGTAACATTGTCACGCGTGAGGAGAGCACTCAGACTTTCGACCGGGGTGCTCCCGTGGATGTTTTGCACGAATCCGGTGAGACTGACTATGCTGCTAAGCAATTTTTCAACGGTCGCTTTGCGGATGGGCGGTCCGTTCCGATCGAACTCCAACTCGTCTGTACGGTACGCCCACAACCTCTCAACTTCCGAGCGAAGAGAGGGATGCATCTCTGACAATTGCACACCGTACGCCTTCGGCTTTGCCTTCACCAGAGGTCTCAGATGGGCCAGAGTGGGCATCGACAGGATCGCCCGAAACTCTGAGCAATGCGTCCGCGATGCCGAGAGGGTACATCCAGCAGCAACTCGCTCCTGACACCATGACCTCAGGTCGTCCTCGGTGAAGGTGGAGGGCTTCTTAGCGATCCGAACAGCGTAGCGAACGATAGACTCGATAGCCTTGGAAGATGTCAGAGTCAACACCAAGGCCCAGTCAGGGGGCATCACCTCCGGGGGGGCGTCCCAGCCATGCTCCCGCGCGATCTTCATGAGAAGACCGATGCAGTAACGATAGGACTTGATCGTCTCCTTTGTGTATCGACGGTCCTCGAGATGGATCCCGAAGCGCTCACGCTCGACTTCGAGACGATGCAGCGGTGTCTCCTCGGCTGTGGCCCCGAGGAATTTCAAGAAGGTCGATGCGGCTGAATGCAAGCGCGGTCCGTTTGCTTCGGACGGCTTGGGGATCAGGTCGAGCAGGTCGCGAACCGTGGCCCTACTAGACAGGAGTGGCGATGCGACAGGGGCCAAATAAGCAACTGAGAGTCCGTTCGGCGTAGAGTTATTCATTATTTCTACCTTTTGCTACTCCGGAACCTACGGTTCTGAAGCATGAAAACGTGGGTAAAATGCGAAGCTGTGCGAAACTTGCGGATGGTAGTGGAAGCCGACGGAAAAACGTAGCGTGTAACCGCAAGCCAGCGAGGTAATTCGTTCAGTCGCGATGCCGGGCGAAGGTAAGCGAGGCTATCGAGGTGAGGGATTGGAGGCTTTACGGAGATACTCCTCGATGTCGATCGGCAGGAACCGGGCGCCGCCGATGAGTTTCCGACTGGGGATAGTGCCATCAGCCATCTTGCTCTGGATCGTGCGAGCCGTAACCCCGAACAAGCATGCGATATCCCGGCAGGTGTATGTCGGCTGGAGGGTGCGACCAAGACTACGCAGCATAGTCTCGAAGAGGGGGTATAGAGGCTGGGTCGGATTAACAGGGACGTCAGCGCCGAGCGGGTGTGGGGATATAGTGTTGCCGTGCGTAGTCATATTGAGTAATACCGACGCGGCGGCCTAGACACCGAATATCCCCGGGCAGATATTTCATGAAAAATTTCGACGCAATCTGTCCGGCGCACCCATTTACTGAATCGCCAAGTCAGATCGGGTTTACCTTGTGCGGAGCATCAATAGTTGGTGGGCTCAGCACCTACTTTTTGTGCCGCATAGGCGGAACCGGGCAGGCAGGCTGGGAGGGGTACTGCTCCCAAAGCATATCGTCGAATCGACTGTGAGCTGGCATTGAGTTACAGATGCTCCGGAGTCTCTTCGAGTGGCAAGAACTTGACCTAAATGGTAGATGAGCTCCGGGCAGGGTGACCCAGTTGTATGTCTGAGCCCCGGTAACTTTCGCGCAGGGGGAGAACCACAAAGAGCCATGACTCAGGGGACGTTTGCCGCTAACATCCCCTGAGTGGTGTCTCACCTAGGCGGCGGTCCGAAACCGGCTGGAATTTGTGGGAGCATCATTCCCCTCGAACTCCGTGACCTCGAACTTCGTCAGACGACCGGTGCGACGCCGTCCCTTGTTCAAGTGCGTCTCAAGGTAGTAATAGAGAGTGGTCTGTGCAGCCCATGAAGCGCCGCAGAGGTGCGCGACCCCGGGATCGTGGATTGAGAACAAAGCCAGCTTCCGGCGAAGGTAGGTCGAGACGGTGAGCTTGTTCCCCTTCCAGAAGTCCTTGTGATCAGAGAAGAGCTCGGCAAGCACCTTCAAGAAGCCATCCTTCATGTACGGAGCCGAATCGGTAATATCCAACCCGCGCACGTTGAAGCACTCGTCGATGACCTGCCAGAACGTCTTCACATTCTCTTCCAGAGTGACGTAACCCACCTGGCTGAACACCTTGAGGAAGCCATTGGTCATCTCAGCGTAGCGCGGGCTCACCAGACCGGGACCGAGACGGCGATGCAGCTGGCAGGAAGCCTTCAGCAACGTCTGTCCCTTGATGAACTGTCCACGCTCCATATTCTGATCCCAGGATACGCGACCCTCAAGCACAAAACTGTGGTCGTGGCTGAGTTCGTACAACATCTTGACCGCTGCGCTCTCCGTCGCCTGATTGCGGATCAGGACTCTTGAGGAGACCTTGACACGGTTCATGTTGAGGATCTCGAACCTCTTCGTTTCCCAAGCCTCGGTTGTGCCGATGTGGATCACGACACCAACCTTGGGATGCTTTCCGTTCTGATCTCCTTGGCTGCCGTAGCCCGCTTGAGGCCATCAATGATGTAGCAATCGTCCTGAAGGTAGTAATCCCCTCCGGCTTCGGTAAAGGAATGGCCGCGCATGCCAACTTCGATGTCCGGTACGCCACCCGGCGTCTCGAAACCCTTCATGATGCTGTGGATGTCCTTGCGGCGCTGGACTGGGCGCTGGTAGTCGGCGACCTTCAGGAAGCCGAGTGAAGCGGGGTCGATCACGCCCCGAAGAATAATGTTATTGTCAAACTCAGCGAGGCGTTGGTGATCTTGATGGGCGAATTCATTGCTTTCTCCTAGACATGATTTTCGAGTTGCGACGGCACCCCGGAATGGGTCTGCCGTCGCAATCTAAAGGGGTAATACCGCGCCAGACACCCTCACCTGGCATATCTTTTTAAGAAAGTTGCAAATTGTAGGTTGCATCGAGAACTCAATGTTCTCTGTGCTGAGATCCTCAACACCATCGACAAGGATCTGTCGAGGGTGGAGTCTCAGCTGAGGTAGCTCTCGAGTATGTTGATCAGGGTAAGGCAGCCTGGGCTTCACTAATTGCAAGAGTGTGCGTCGGCGATCTCTTGCGCGTATCAGGAGTTGGCGGAAACCTGTGGAAATCCAATTAGGACTCATTGCGCACCTCCGAGCCCGTTGAAGGTGCTGTTGATTGTCCTTCGGATGGTGTCGTCGTCGGCGTCGGCGATGTACTTGAGCGTCGTGTCGAGGTCGCTGTGACGCAGATAGCGCTGGAGGGTTTGCGCGGGCAGACCTTTATGATGCAACGTTGTTGCGAAGGTCTTGCGCAATTTATGGAGCACGAACTGGCGGCAAACAGGGTGGGCAGCACATGACTTACCTGCCTTGGTCCGACACTGACCACAGTTGACTCCAGCACGAAGGGCGAGTCGTTTGATGATGCGCAGTGCGTGGCCGTTGGGCTTGCCACCTTTGCCCGGAAAGATGAGCCGCGTCTTCGAGTGTCGTACCCGGCGAGCCTTAAGGACATTTACGAGAACATCAGGAATCGGGAGAGATCCCTCTTCCTTGTCCTTCGGTTTATATCCGAGATCGAGGTGTTCGGTGACGGTGTAGGTCTTGAGTTCGAGGTCAACATCGGGCCAACAAACGAACTGGGCCTCCTGCTCTCTGGCGCCAGTGCAAAGGAAGAAATGAAGAAGATCTGCCTCATCCTGCGTTGCCTTGGCAAAGAGCTTTGCAATCTGGCCTGGGTTATAGGCGCGGGCCTTCTTTTCCGTGTACGGCGGCAGGTCTTTCCCCTTCAGCAGAGAAGGTAAACCGAAATGATGAAGGAATATCTGCAGAAAGTCCACGCGATTCCGAACCGTACGCGGCTCGTTGCCGATGCCCTTGAGATATTCGATGTAGCTGAGAATGTCTTTGCGGTTGATATGGGAGATTGGTTTGTTCCCGATTCGGCGACCAGTAGTTGCGGCACGCTCAATCATTCTTTCGAGAGTCACCTTTAGAGCCACGCTGTTCTCATCGGCACCTAGCTTTGCGAGAGTCGCTTCGGCGGCACCGGGACTGAATAGGTAGAGAGTCGTGCGGTAGGCCGCATAGGTCTTCTTCGACTTGTGTTTCTCGGTCTCGGTGAGGTAAGCAGCGATGGCGTCGTTGAGCAGGAGCGGCTTCTCTTGAGCCTTGACGGTTTCAGGCTCGGTTGCTGGAGTGGTGGCCGTGGGATTCGTGACTGCGATCGAGGACGATTCATTGTTGTCCTGGAGTTGGCGGGTCTTCTCCCGAACGGCATCCAGCGCGAGAGACTCATCGGATCCAATCACCTCCCATACCCGCTTGGCACCGATCCGGTAACGGAGTTGATAAGACGAGTCCGGGAAGTGAACTGCCCGGCCTCGGTAAATCGCGTGATGAGGCCGGATACGACCATGTGAGGTGAACGCGGCTTTAAGGTATGGATAGGTTCCGTCCGGGAGCCGGACACGTAAGTAGAGTTGCACTGGTGACTTCATTTCGGTATGCCTCTAGGGCTGATACCGCCGTCATACCGAGTTCACCGATTATGACCCGGGGGGTTAGTGCGCAACGCTGGTAGCAGATGCTGGTAGCAATCCAAACCAACTCCCCATAACTATCTAATATGCATGGGTTTACAAAGGAATGGCGGAGAGTGGGGGATTCGAACCCCCGATAGAGTTTTTGACCCTATAACGGTTTAGCAAACCGCCGCCTTCAGCCACTCGGCCAACTCTCCACGTCTTTTTTTGCACGGCTCTCGTGATTATAACTTGCGACTGCGAAATCTGAACCTCTATCGGGTAGATTTGTCTCTATAAGCTGCAAAATGAGAGGGCCCGAGTGCCGCGAAGTTTAGGAAACATAAGAAAGATGCGGCTGCTGCCGCTCATTGCAGCCACATATTTCATGGTCTCCGGCGGTCCCTACGGCCTCGAGGACATCATCGGCAAAGCCGGCTATAGCCGCGCTCTCCTGCTCCTTCTCCTGATTCCTATCTTCTGGAGTCTTCCCACCTCCCTGATGGTAGGCGAACTCGCCTCCTCCATGCCCTACGAAGGAGGCTTTTATCACTGGGTACGCCGCGCCATGGGCCCTTTCTGGGGATTCCAGGAAGCCTGGCTCTCCCTCGCCGCCAGCGTCTTCGACATGGCCATCTATCCCACTGCCTTCGTGCTCTATCTCTCGCACATCGCGCCTGCGCTCACCGCTGGCTCCAGGGGTCTTTTAATCAAGCTCTGCATCGTAGTCATCTCCGCCATATGGAATCTCCGCGGAGCCGTAGCCGTTGGGCGGGGCTCCTTGCGCATGATGGCCCTCTCCCTATCGCCTTTCGTCGTCCTCATCGGCCTTGCACTCTGGCACAGTCTTCGGCACGGAGCCGCCGCAGCAGCAGGCGGCCCACCCGCAGAGGTAGACATCAGCGGTGCCGTGCTCGTAGCTCTCTGGAACTACATGGGCTGGGACAACGCCTCGACCATCGCCCAGGAGGTCGAAAACCCACAGCGCAACTATCCTCGCGCCATGTTCGCATCCGTCATGACAGTCACATGCGTCTACATGCTGCCGCTCGCTGCGGTCTGGATGGCTGGCATCCCCTCCGCACGCTTCTCCACCGGAGCATGGGTCGACGCCGCAATGCTTCTCGGAGGCTCCGCTCTCGCACTATCCGTAGTTCTCGCTGGATCGCTCGACGGCCTCGGAACCTTCAACGCTCTCACTCTCTCGTACACTCGCCTTCCCTACGCCATGGCCGAAGACGGCCTGCTTCCCCGCGTCCTTACCAAACGCCGTCAGAACGGCGTCCCATGGGTCAGCGTCTTAGCCTGCACCTTCGGATGGGCCCTCGCCCTCGGCTTCACCTTCGAGCGCCTCATCACCATCGACCTTGTCCTCTACGGAGCCTCTCTCATCCTGGAGTTCGTCGCCCTCGTCATCCTTCGCGTGAAAGAACCCGACATGCATCGCCCTTTCCGCGTACCTGGAGGCCTCCCCACAGCCGTTGCAATAGGAATAGGCCCCACCGTCCTTATCGCCTACGCCCTCTACGCCGCCCGCGACGAGCGAGTAGCCGGCCTATCCGCCCTCGTCTTCGCCGCAATCATCGCCGCCGCGGGCCCCCTCGTCTATCTGTTCGCACGCAGACGCCCAGCCGCATGAAAAAAGGACCGCTTCACAAGCGGTCCTCATTCTTTTTCCACCAGTCAGAATTACTTCTTCGCCGCCGTCGCAGCCTTGTTTTCAAGAAACCGCCGCTGCGCCTCCGTCACCTTATCGCGGGCAAACGAAGCATCACGCCAACCCTTTACCTCAACACGCTTCCCTTCCAGATCCTTATAGATCGAGAAAAAGTGCGTAATCTCCCGCAGCATATGCGGATAAATCTCCGAGAAGTTCCACACGTCCTTATACCGGGGATTGCCCTTGCCAACACAAAGCACCTTCTCATCCCCCACCCCCTGGTCCATCATCTCCAGCAGCCCAATCGGACGAACCTCCATCACGCAACCCGGAAAGCTCGGCGCATCGACCAGCACCAGCACATCCAGCGGGTCGCCATCATCACCCAGCGTACTGGGGATAAACCCATAATCGCCCGGATAATGCACCGGCGAATACAGATTGCGGTCCAACCGAAACACATGCAGTTCCTTGTCGTACTCGTACTTATTGATTCCCTCGTGAGGAATCTCGATGACCGCATTGATCACCTCGGGAGATTTGGCCCCGACGGGAAGCTCAAGGTAATTCGTCATAAAGTTTGATTGTCTCTTCTCGTTGCAAAAATTTTGTGGCCTGCACAGGTCAGATGCTCGTTCCTGCCGACACACTTGCTATCGGCTCACGACCCCTTCTGAGAGGAAAAACTGCATCACGTCTATAATCAAACACGATGAAGGCTCATGTCTATGTCACTCTGAAACGAACCGTTCTGGATGCCCAGGGGCAAACAGTTGCTGATGCTCTCCGCCGCATGGAATATCGTGGTGTAGCCGACGTGCGACAAGGAAAATACTTCCTCCTGACCCTCGAAGATGGCCTCGAAAAGAGCACCGCCGAGGCCGAGATCGAACGCATCGCCCGCGAAGTCCTCACAAACCCCGTCATCGAGCAATTCACCTACCGCCTCGAAGACTGAAGAAGTTGCGGAAGGTGCCCTGTAGTTGCCTTTTGGGAGAGAGCGCAGGGCTTTAGCCGGTGTTCTCTTCAAATGCCACAATCAGGCTCTTTTATCATCCTCCAGCAGACGGTCAAGGGCATTCAATCCTCTCCGATGCAGCAGGAGCGACTCTTCACGATCAACTGGACTTTCTCGTTCGATCGGGTTAGGATGGTTCCCCCGGGCCCCCAATCACTTATGAGGACAGTTCATGCGCTTACGTCGCTTGCTGAGTTTTGCTGCCTTTATCCTCGGACCGATCCTTTCGGCCCACGCCACAACGATCGATACCTTTACGCTGACGTTCAACCTGCCAGGACCAATCGTTAGCTCACCAAACCCCTACTATTACAATTTCTCCCAAGTGAGCTGGACGACTCAAGAGCCAACCTTCCCAATAGAGTTCGGCCCTCCTGGATACAGCAATATCCTGGTGATTGTTCCGGGCGCAGACTCATTCTCCCCACCACCACCAGGGTATACGGGATTTGGCCCGTTTGGCGGAGGGTCTTTCGCTATAAACCCCGCTCCAGGCGCACCTTCTTTTATGTTCGGGTGGGAAGATAGCTCCCGCATTTCCTATAACTTTACTGAGACAGGACCGTCGATCACTCAAGGAACACTTGCAGATCCCACGTTCGCTGCCGGCACCTATACCTTCACATCAGGTAACGTGGATATCATCCCTGAAGTCAGTTCTATGGCACCAGATCTCAATGAGTTGAACATCAACACAGCAGGAGACACGTTGGTCATCACCAAAGAAGTGATACCGGATACACCGGAGCCGTCTTCTTTGATTCTTCTGGGAACCGGACTACTGGCCGCGTGTACACGATTCCGTAAGCGCGCCTAATGTAAAGTCCCGTTTCACTGGAAACAAAAAGAGTCCCAACCATTCTCCACTCTGCGTGGATGGGCTCTATCTTCGCGTCTAACGCTGTGCGGCGGAGAGTGGCAATCTAGCCGCCATAATCAAGCCCACTCGCGGAACCCAACCTCCGGATGCTACGCTCGAAAGGGAGACCCTTTTCTTGACCGACGCATCCGTAGAACGCATCGCAGCGCAATCCTGCCCTGAAAAAATCACCGCCAGCAGCCGCTTCGTCCGCGCCTGCCTCCGTCGTCCCGTCGACCGCACCCCCATCTGGCTCCTCCGCCAGGCCGGCCGCTACATGCCCGAATACATGGCGGTCCGCAAGCACCACTCCCTTCTCGACATCTGCCGCACCCCCGACATCGCCGCCGAAGTCACCATCACCGCAGCCGAGCGCCTCGGCGTCGACGCCGCCATCATCTTCGCCGACCTCCTCCTTCCCTTCACCCCCATGGGCCTCGACTTCGAGTTCCTCGCCGGCGAAGGCCCCATCGTCCACTCCCCCATCCGCACCCCCGAGCAGGTCCGCGCCCTCCGCACCGACCGTATCGACGACCTAAGCTACGTAGCCCGAGCCATCGAAAAAGTAGCCTCCCACTTCTCCGCCCCACGCCCGGCCGAAGGGCCTCATAGCGATCCAGCAGGCGACCAACTAGGCATCATCGGCTTCTGCGGCGCGCCCTTCACTCTCGCCAGCTACATGATCGAAGGCGGCTCCTCCCGCAACTACATCGAAACCAAAAAACTCATGTACAGCGACGAAGCCACCTGGTCTCTCCTGATGGAGAAGTTAATCACCGTCCTCGTAGGCTTCGCCCAGCAACAAGTCGAAGCCGGCGCCGACGTCATCCAGATCTTTGACTCCTGGGCCGGAGCGCTCAGCGTCACCGACTACCGCCAATACTGCCTCGCCCCCACCACCGAGCTAGTCCGCCGCATCCAGGCACTCGGCGTCCCCGTCATCTACTTCGGCGTCGACACCGCATCGCTCCTCCCCACCATGCGTCAAACCGGAGCCGACGTCATCGGCCTCGACTGGCGCATCCCCCTCGACCTCGGCTGGAAGGCCATCGGCGAAGGCTGCGCCGTCCAGGGTAACCTCGACCCCATCGCCCTCTTCGCCCCCGAAGACGTCCTCAAGTCCCGCGTCCGCGAGATCCTCACAGCCGCCAACAAGCGCCCCGGCCACATCTTCAACCTCGGCCACGGCATCGTCCCCGGCACCCCCGTCGACAACGTCATCAACGTAGTCAAGTGGGTCAAGGAGTTCGGCGCGCAATGACGGCAGAGATGACCGACGCTCCACGACAAAGCAGCGCCATCCTCCTCCTCGCCCACGGAACCCCCAACGTCCTCGGCGAGATGGCCGAATACCTCAGCAAAGTCACCGGAGGCCGCGCCCTCCCGCAAGAGGTCGTCGAAGAATTGCAACACCGATACGCACAAATCGGCCTGGGCCAAACACCCGGCATCGAACCGCCACCCCTCACCAAGTGGACGATCGCGCAAGGCCATCTTCTCGAGCAGTCTCTAAACGGCCCCAGAGTCTACATCGCAATGCGCAACTGGCACCCTTACATCGCCGACGTAGTAGCCCAAATGCGCGTAGACGGCATCACCCACATCAAAGCCATCTGCCTCGCCCCACAAAACTCCCGCACTAGCGTGGGCCTGTACCGCCGAGCGCTCCTCGCCGCAGCCGCCGGCCTTCAAGTCGACTTTGTAGCCGGATGGGCCGAGCACCCTCTCCTCGCCCAGGCCTTCGCCGACAAGCTCTGGCCCGTATGGGCCGAAGCCTGCGCCCAATCCGGAACCCGCATCCCCGTGCTCTTCACCGCGCACAGCGTCCCCTGCCGCACCATCATGACCGGCGAAGCCTCCATCGCCGGAGCCCGTCCCGGCACTGCAATCCAAGACACACCCGACCCCTACCCCGTCGAAGCCAAGCGAACCGCGCAACTCGTAGCCGACCGCCTCGCCGTAGTAGGTTTCACCGAAAAGGATTGGCTCTTCGCCTTCCAAAGCCAGGGCATCAGCGGCGGCCCATGGATCGGCCCCACAGTCGAAGACACCCTCAAAGCCATCAAAGACGAAGGCCACGCCGGCGTAGTCATGCAGCCCATCGGCTTCCTCTGCGACCACGTCGAGATCCTCTACGACATCGACATAGCCTTCAAAGAAACAGCCCACGAACTAGGCCTCAAACTCTGGCGCGCCGAAAGCCTCAACGACTCCCCCATCCTCACCCAGGCCCTCGCCGAAATCGCCACCGGCAAATACAAAGCAGACGCAGACCAATAAGCCCACGTCTCTCTGTAGCTACTGAACGATAAGGGTTATTAGTTTGGTTGAACTTGTGCTTCCAGATGTGGCTGTGATCGTCATCTGATAAGTACCGGGATTCACGGTCGTCTGTGACGGTATGGGTTTGGTAGAGGCAGAGGAACCTCCGCTGCACCCTATCAGCATGAATTGCGCAGCAGTGAGCAGCGCGAGCAGCAGCAGAGACTGCATGCCCAAACGAGATCGCCGCAGCCACCAAATAATGGGCAGAAGCACCACGCAAGGCAATAATCCAAAACCGGCAAGCTGAACATCTGAGACACGTCGCTGATCATTTGCCACTTGCTGAGAAGTAGTCACCGTAACTGTAAAGTCTCCAGTTCCTCCGCCAGCGAGAATCACGCTCGAAGGCGATATGGTGCAACTCGCGTTTGTCGGAGCTCCGCTGCAGGCTAACGAAACCGTTCCACCGAAGCCCGGTCCTGCAGCCAACGTGAGTGCGTAGGTTGCAGGTTGACCACTTGTCACCACCGCGGATGTTGAGCCACTGGATTGTGTAGTGATGGAAAGCGTCGCCAAACCCGTCCCCGTCAGAGAGATACTTTGGGGAGTTCCTGCTGCATTGTCTGCAATGCTCAAAACCCCATTCTGTGTACCGGTGGCGGATGGGTTAAACACTACCGGGATAGCGCAGGTTGCCCCAGGCGCCAAGGTGGTTCCGCATTGAGATGTCTCAGCGAACTGCCCACTGGCGGTGATGGATGTGAAAGTTACCGCGACTGGGGATGTATTGGTCAAAGTAATGGTTTGAGCTGGAGAAGACGTGCCGATAGCTTGACCGCTGAAAGTGATGGAGGCCGCACTAACGGTCAGAGTTGGAGTTGCCGCCATGCCCCTAACCAGCACAACAGGCTTCGAGTTGAGGGCGTCTTCCTGAATCAGCACCTGGCCGCTCTGAACCCCTAACGTCACAGGAGATAGCGCAACCGGAACTGTGCAGTTTGCCAGGCGCGTTAGCGCGACCTGACACATCGGTTGCTCCACGACGAATGGAGGTGCAACGGTAGCGCCCGTTACATGAAGGGGACCATTGCCGCTGTTGGTCACGGTAATTGCTAGACTGTTCGATTTCGCCCCATTCGCAACCGTGCCAAAATTCAGCCACGATGGGCTTACAGTTGCCAGCGGCGAGCTTAGAAAGAGCGAACCGCTTTCAGCAGCCACCAGCAAGTCGTCAGTTCCATCACCATTTAGGTCGCTGACGACGACAGGTGCGCCGACAGGCGCATAATCGGTGAAGACAACTGGCACCTGAAACGTCCCATCGCCATTGCCAAAGAGTATTTCGAGATTCCCCGGACCGCTTGCGTTTGCAGTCAAGGCAATGTCCAGTTTTCCGTCTCCGTCGAAATCGCCGATGGCGGGCTGTTGAGGGAACCCGGGCACGACGTAATCGACCCGGTTGGGGAAGGTGCCATCGCCCTTTCCGAGGAATACGTCCACTTTATTGCCGGTTGCTATTAGGTCCAGAACACCGTCACCGTTCACGTCCGCGACCGTCAATCCACTGGGAAGATCATCGGTGGGGTAGATGACCGGGGCAGCAAACGAGCCATCTCCATTTCCCAGGAGCACCGCTACGCCGTTCGGGTTGATAGTGAGAGCAAGGTCGAGTTTGCCGTCGTGATTGAAGTCTCCGGCCACCACTTTATCGGGAATACTTGTCAAGCTCCAGAATCGACGTACCGGCTGGAAGCTTCCATCACCCTTGCCCAGCAAGATCTGCATAGGCTGCGATTCCAGAAAGCCATTGCCCACGTCGACGACATCCGGATAACCATCTCCATTGAAGTCTCCCACGACGAAGCTACGTGTGGAGGAATCGCTGTTCACCTGGATGGCAGTTCCGAACGTACCGTCCCCACGACCCGGCAGCAATGTCGTTCCATTTACCATCAGATCCAAGTGGCCATCGTGATTGAAATCTGCTGCCGAAGTCGAACTGAGACCCTGGGCCGTTGTGTTTGCAGCCAACGGATGCTTGAAAGTTCCATTGCCATTGCCCAGCAGCACAGCCAATCCAGTTTGAGTGGAAACGGCGACATCGGGCTTACCGTCGCCGTCGAAGTCGCCGATCGCAGCAGAGCCGACATAGGACTGCGAGTTGGTTAGTGGCAAGTTCTTTCGCGGACTAAATGTTCCATCGCCATTGCCCAGCAGTACCGTGATGTAATTTCCATAGGAATCGACCACGCCTATATCGATGTTTTGATCCCCATTTACGTCTGCCGTCGCAAAAAAATAGGGTTGACTGCCCGTTGCATATACTGCCGTGGGCTGGAATGTTCCATCGCCATTGCCCATCAGCACCGCCACACCGCTGTTGAAAACGCTGGACATCAGCAAATCTAATTTCCCGTCGTTGTTCAGGTCGAGTAGCTCCAGACGCGCCGAACCGAGCGCAGTATCCGTAGAAACCTGCTGCTCTGCCTGAAAAGACCCGTCCCCGTTCCCTTTCAACACTGTGACCGTCGACCCGAAATAATGAGAAACAACAAGATCCGGAATCTTGTCACCTGTTACGTCGCCAGCAGCGATGCCGGCGATATTGTATCCAGACGGATAGTTGACTGCCGCCTTCAATGTCCCATCGCCATTTCCTAGCAGAACGGATACGACGCCTGGCGTCCCGCCGGCTACGCTATTCAACGTTTCGTTCGCCAGGGCAAGATCCGGAATACCGTCGCCATTGAGGTCGAGTACAGTTATAGCGCTGGGAACGCCGCCCGCGGGGATGTCTTGTTCTGCCTGAAATGTGCCATCTCCATTTCCCAGCAGAACTCCTACAAAGCCGCAGGTTGTGCCGCTTGTGCCGCAACTACCACCAACGACCAGATCCAGTTTTCCATCACGATTGAAATCGGAAGGCGCTAAAAGGTATGGTGTGTGTGCGACCGGGTAGGTCACAGGCGAATTCAAGGTTCCGTCGCCGTTACCCCGCAGAATCATCACGCCGCTCAGCACTGTCACAGCAACATCGATCTTTCCGTCGCCATCAAAGTCGCCCGCGATCAGGTTCGTGGGCGATCCCGGTGAGGGAAAGTCGGTCTTTGCGCCGAAGGTACCATCCGTCTGTCCCAAAAGGACAGAAACGCTGCCACCGGAAGTATTGGCAACTATCAAATCGGCGCGTCCATCGCCATTCATGTCGGCGATTGCCACGCCGTGAGGGAATTGGCCCGTCGTAAAATCGGCGCGATTGAAAAAGTACTGAGATGACCGGGAACTGGCACCGTAGGCAACGAGGTGTGCAATCTGCAGAGCTGCAAGTAACAAGAAAATTCTGGCAAAAAAACGCAACGGTATCTCCCAAAAGGCGAACAAGGATATGCGGGCGCCGTGACAATGGCGTCGGTGCAATTTGCAAAATCATCCAACCTGAACTTGCGAATTCTAGCACGCAGCAAATCTCGCTATGTTTCGACCGCGGACGTAGCGAGATGGGGAGTTTCCCTGCCTGGAGATGTTGAAACCGAGAGGAGGAGAAAATGCTCCTCCCGCCCCAACGGAAGCCACATCTCGAGGAAAATAGACGAACTTCTAATTTGTTTGACGTTTAGCAATGCCGTCGAGATGGCGGAGCCCCTGTAGCAGCCATTGGAGTTGCTACTGCAACTGCTCGGCGGGCTAGTCTACGAGGCTAAACAGCCTTACGCTGAAAAGTCGTCTTCTTCGTATTCGCAAAAGAATCTTTCGCCTTAAACGATGCCGCCGACGCTCCGGGAGCTGGCTTCGCCCCACTCTTCACCTGTGCAGCTTTTTCGCGAGCCGCCTGTAGCTTCTGTGCCTTACGACCCAGACCGCCTATCTTTACTCCGCCAGCTTTAGGAATGAAATCACTCATACAGAAATCCTCTCACGCCCGGCACCCTCAGTTCCAGAGTCATCACCGTTCAGAATAGTTACAACAGAATCCACCTCCAAAAAGAAATCCACAGAAAACCTGTCAAGCCCCAACCCCACCTAACTACCTAAAAACAAAAGAGATACTCATTGCAAATTAGTTATTTCCTATTCGTTACAATTAAAACAGGATTGGAAAAGCCTCGGCCTACAAAGCCGGGGCTTCATCATTAACCCATAACCCTTTTAGAAAGACGAATTTACCCGTAACCAATTTAGAATGACGATTTTACAAACACGATAAAACGTATCAACCTGATTTAAAACAACTTACACGAAGATACCCCCAGGGGGGGTTTACCCAACCGCTCCGGTCACACACGAAATGCTCTACCCTCACATAGGGAGAAACTGTGAAGCGGATAGCGATCGTAGGCGGCGGCATCGCTGGTCTCACGGCAGCCTATGAGCTGTCGCAACAAACGCGTAACGGAGCCGGCATCGAGGTAGTTCTCTTTGAGTCCTCGAACCGCCTCGGAGGCATCGTCGAAACCGTCCGCGAGGGCGGCTTCATCATCGAGTGCGGCCCCGACGCCTGGGTCACCGAAAAACCCTGGGCCAAAGTCCTCGCCGAAGAACTGGGTCTTAGCGACGAGATCATCTCCTCGAACGATGCCACCCGCAAGACCTACGTTCTACTCGACGGCCACCTCCAACCCATGCCCGACGGAATGCGCATGATGGTCCCAACCGACCTCACCGCGCTCGACAACTCCGAACTCTTCAGCCATGAAGCCAAACAAGCCTTCCACGCCGAAACAGCCCGGGCCGATGAACTAAAAAACACCGCGCCCCAACACGACGAGAGTGTAGCCGACTTCGTCCACCGTCACTTCGGCAGCGAAGTCCTCGAAAAAATCGGCGCACCTCTCCTCAGCGGAGTCTTCGGCGGCGATGTCAGCAAACTCAGCGTTCGCGCAGTCATGGCGCCTTTCGTCGCAATGGAAAAAGAACAAGGCAGCCTGATCAAAGCACTTCAATCAAAGGCCAACGTAGACAAACCTGCAATCTTCACCACACTCCGCAGCGGCCTCGGAACCCTCATCGATCGGATGATCGCAGCCATCCCGCCCGAATGGATTCGCCTCGGCGACGAAGTCAGCTACATCTCCAACGAAGACGAAGGTTGGCTCATCGGAACCGCCAGAGAAGTAGAGCGCTTCGACACCATCATCATCGCCACACCGATCGATACAACTCGCGCCTTACTCGACCCCATCGACAACCGCATAGCCGAGCTGATGGAAATGGACGCAAGCTCAGCAGTCGTCGTCGGCTTCGGCTTCGCCAACGCAGCCAACTTCACCATCCCTTCCGGATTCGGCTTCCTCGTCCCCGCCGGCTCCGGAAGCCTTCTCCTGGCCGCAACCTTCATGGACCAGAAGTTCCCCGATCGCGTCCCCGATAACGGACGCCTGCTCCGCGCCTTCTTCGGCGGAGCCTCAGCCGAACGTCTCATGCGTTGCGGCAACGACGAGATCGCCTCCATCGCGCGCCTCGAGCTAGCCCGCATCCTCGGCCCAATGCCCGAGCCGCAAGTCACCGTAGTCCGCCGATGGCCCCGCAGCCTCCCGCAATACAGCGTAGGTCACCTCGACCGCATGGCCGAACTCACTAACCGAGTCCAAGGCCTCGAAGGCCTCACACTCCTCGGCAACGGCTACAACGGTGTTGGCCTCCCCGACCTCATCCGCGACGCCCGCACCGCCGCCCGCAACATCATCAACGAGCCAACCTAGCTCGCGCCAAACCGATAAGTAACTCCGGTGGCTACGCGAATGTTGTTCTGCGTATTGTTCTTGGCATTCGGAATTCGAGTATAGACATACGACACATCCCCAATCGTAAGTCCAAATCGACGGCCTAGCCTCGTAGTAACGCCACCACCACCAAGCAACCCAAAAGAATTGCGATTGATGGTGAATTCGAAATTGACATTCTCCTTCGCACCACCGAACAGTACTTGTCCATAAGGAACGAAACGACTCGAAGAACGCCACGTATAACGAGGCCCAAAGAGATAGTTGATGATCGTAATGTTCTGTTGCGTGTTATCCACGTTGTTAGCAAACGCGACTGCAATATCCGCCACACCGCTCCAGGCAGGCGTTAGATTCACAACAACGGAGCCACTTCCACCATTGAGACCAAAGCAGCCGCACTGTCCTGGCGGGGCGTTGGCATGAAAGTAATTGTAATTCGCTCCAACTTCCACTCTCGGAACGTCTCCTCGACCAGTCGCCGACGGAACCGCTTGAGCATGAAGAACTCCTGAGAGTGCAACTAAGACCAGCAATAAAGCAGCGTTTCTAAAATGCATCCATTATTCTCCTACTGCACGACCAGCGTTGCAGTTGCGGTATGTTGAATCGACCCTTCGGTACCTGTAACGCTGACCGAATAAGTTGTAGGAGTTAGGGTGAAATAACCGCCAGCGCAGCCACTAAGCCCAGCGATCGGCAGAAGAGATCCGAGGAGCAACAGAAACACAACTAACATGCGCGGCATTCTGTTCCGATGCTTGCGAACGACACCAAGGCCGAACAAACCAAGCATTCCTAGCGCAATCGACAAACCACGCTGCGACATCCGATCACCCTTTGGCGAACGATTCTCCGCATTCAACGAACTGCTTGTCGTTATGTCGAGAACAACACTCGTAGTGCCGCTACCCGCAGCAATCGTTGTTGGCGTAAAGGTGTATGTCGTGCCAGGAGGCAATCCCGCAACCACCAGATTGAGATCGCTCAAGAACGTCGTTGCACCCAGCGGAGCGAGATCAAACTTATAGCTGATCTTGCCCCCTGGAAACACATTCTGACTACTGGCTCCGTTCACCGTATTTGTAAAGTCCTGCACGATATACGTCACAGGAGCCGAAGTACTCGCAGCGAAACTGGCATCACCCGAATACACGGCTACTATCTGATGCGATCCGGTGGTCAAACCGCTCGTCGCATACGCTGCACCGCCCGACTTCGCCAGGGCAACCACGGTTCCGTTTGTATCCAACGCCGTGGTTCCCAATACAGTCGTCCCCTCAAGAAAAGTAACCGTACCCGTAGGAGTCGGGATTGCCGCAGTTACTGTCGCCGCAAAGGTGACTGTGTTATGCAGCAGCTGCGTCAAAGCACTTTGACTGAGCGTAATAGCCGTTGGAATCTTGCCGACGACTTGCACAAGGGGTGCTGAGGTAGCCACATCATAGCTGCCATTTCCGCCATAGGATGCGGTTATAGTGTGCGAGCCAATCGCCAGACTGGACGTAGTGAGTACCGCGACCCCAGCCGCGTTGACCGCTCCTGTCCCTAGAACAACAACTCCGTCGCGGAACGTCATTGTCCCGCTTGCCGCCGCAGGTACAGTTGCCGTGAAGGTAATCGACTGATTGAACTCAGCGGGGTTCGCCGTGGATGCTAGCACCACCGTTGGGATCATCTTGGAGACCACGACCTGTGTTGCGGGCGAGGTTGCAGTATTGCTCGTTGGCCCTCCCGGTGTCGTCGCCGTAATAGGATTTGGCCCAAGCGGCAACGAAGGGACGGTGATAGTCGCCACTCCGTTGACCACAGGAGCCGTGCCGATCACTGTCGTACCGTCGTTGAACGTAATGGACCCGGTAACTCCCGGCGGCACCTGTTCGGTAATTGTGACCGGCGTATCGACGGTTGGAGTTGTCGTCGATACACCTGGAGGCGGCAGAACAGGCGTTATCTTCGTAACTGTCACCGTAGTTGCTGGCGACGTTGCCGCATTGTTGTTAGCATCCGCTGGCGTACTTGCAGTAATGGAATCTGTACCGACTGTCTGCAAGGTAACCGTGATAGTCGCTGCCCCGTTCACAATCGGCGCCGTCCCAATAACAGTCGAGCCGTCAGAGAACGTCACAGGGCCAGTAACGCCAGGAGGAACAGTTTCGGTGATCGTCTCTGAGCCGCCGGACGGCAACGTAGGGGCAGAGACAGCCGGAGCCGTCAATGCAGGCGTTCCCTTGCCGACGGTCTGATTGACGGTTCCTTGGTTCGGATTGTTATTGCCATCACCGCTATAGCTGGCCGTAATCGTATCGGTCCCTACCGGAAGCACCGTCGTCGTAATAGCAACTGTTCCCTGCGAAGTGACAGAGCCGGACCCCAGCAAAACTCCACCACTGGTAAATGTAACTGTGCCGGTAGGTCCCGATGGCAAACTTGCAGTGATCGTAACGGTTGCCCCATATGTACTTTGGCCAGACGTCGTCACCGTGACGGACGGCGTTGCTTTATTGACCGTTTGAGTAAGGTTTGCCGTCGACGCGTTGTTGTTCGCATCACCACTATAGGTCGCAGTGATGGCATCACTTCCTGACGGAAGCGCCGAGGTGGTCACAGCTATCGTCGTGCCTGTGACCTGATAAGTACCCAGCGTTGCGGAGCCATTCGCAAATGTCACGCTTCCCGTCAACCCTGCCGGCAGCGTATCCGTAAAGGTGACCGAAGCGCCAAAGACGGACGGATTGTTTGACGAGGTCAACGAAGTTACAGGAGTTCTCTTCGCTACAGACTGTGTCGTCGAGCCGACGGCATTATTGTAATTTCCATCTCCACCATAAGAAGCGGTGATCGAATCACTTCCCGCCAACAGCGCTGACGTGACAATTGTCGCTACGCCAGATGCGTTTATCGTTCCCGTACCCAACGTTATCGAGCCGCTAGTGAATACAACTGGTCCCGTTGGAGTCCCAGGCGATAGCGTTGCAGTGATTGTTACCGCGTCACCATAGACACTCGCTCCTGAAGTCGTAACAGCAAGGGAAGGTGTCACCTTATTCACCACCTGCGTCACAATCGGAGAAGCGGCGGAAGAAATACCATGGCTTGCGTCCCCGCCATAGACTGCGGTGATATCGTGCGATCCACCCGTGAGAGTCGAAGTAGTGAGGGTTGCAACTGAACTAGAGAGTGTGACTGTTCCTAGCGCCGTTCCTCCATCCTTGAAGGTCACGCTTCCAGACTCACCAGTCGGGACAGTAGCCACAAAGGTGACAGTCTGCCCGTAGTTTGAAGGGTTCGGCGATGACGACAACAGGATGCTCGCAACAGTTACAGTCACAATGCTTGTACTGCTTGGGTTGTAGTTGGCATCACCCGGATACGCTGCTTGCAGCGCCTCACTCCCGGCGGACAAAGCCGTTGTAGTTAGGGTGGCAACACCACCATTCAATGTTCCCGGGCCAAGGTAGGTGGCGCCGTTGAAAAACTTGACTGACTCACCATCCGTCGTCGTGGTCGGTGGCCCCACAGTGTAGGGGTCCAGAGTAGCGGTAAGCGTCACCGGCTGGCCTGCCAAAGTAGCAGAGGTCGGCGATACAGCCAAACTCAGAGTTGTCGGTGTAGGAGCTGCCTGCAATGGCATTGTCGATGAAACACTGCCTTGGTAGATGGAGTTGCCGGCGTAACTTGCATCGACATAGTGTGTTCCGCTACCCAGCGGAGACATCGCCAGGCCAGTGAGAGCATCCGCATCCGCAACCTGCTGCACCTCGCTCAACGAAACTGCCGCCTGGTAATTTCTTGCGTCCGTGCCCACCAGGTCTGCATTGCCGTCGTTGTTGTAATCCCCAGCATTCACGGCGTAGGTAAGGCTAAATTTACCTATGGCTGGTTCTGTATAGGCTTGAAAAGTACCGTCACCCTTGCCCAGGTAGACAAGTGCTCCAGAACTCCCTCCTGCGATGATGTCCGGCTTCCCATCGCCGTTCACATCGGCAAGATGCGGATCCGAGGGAATGTCCGAAACGTAAGTTACAGTCGATAGAAAGGTGCCATCGCCTTTACCAATCAGAACGAAGAGGCTATTACCGATATGGTTGCCGCTCATATGTGCAAGTTGAACCGTCGTAGAGACTACATCCGGTATATTGTCACCATTCGTGTCGCCAACTGTTAGAAACTCGCCTATTCCCGACGCCGCCAATACAGGGGAGGTGAAGGTCCCATCACCTTTGCCCAATGCAACATAGAGATTAGACAAACTGCCGTTGGGGCTATTAGAAATGTCCACAGCATAAGCGAGGTCGTCGTTCCCATCTCCATCGAAGTCCGCTACAACAACATCATTCGCTGGCAACGAGGTGTTCACTGCGACAACGCCGGCCTGAAAGCTGCCGTCGCCATTGCCGATGAAAATCGTGACATCCTGCTGTGAATGGTCGGTAACGGCAATGTCCAGGATTCCGTCTCCGTTGAAATCTCCCATGGCAAGGCCTGTAACGTCTCCCGACGGATAGGCAACCGGAGTCTGGAACGTTCCATCCCCGTTTCCAAGCAAGATAACGACACCCCCCGGATTCCCGCCCGAACATCCCACCGCGATATCGGTGCTTCCATCTCGATTGAAGTCGGCCAGCAAAACCTTCACTGGGTTGCCCGTCCCCGTCGGACAACCGCTGTAGTTCACCTTCGGTTGAAAGCTTCCATCACCCTTGCCAAGCAGGACAGTGACCGTCTGGTCAGTGTTTACAGTTACTAGATCCAGATTGTTATCACCGTCGATATAGTCCGAAGCAATCGCAAGTGATCTAGTGGAAGCGTCATTGTTGCTCGGCTTTGCAGCGATGGAAAATGGAGAGTTCGGCGCCTGGGTAAAGGTTTCGTTCAGCACCCCTTTGCTAAGTGCTTGCGTACCCAAAACCTTGTTCCCGACGCTAGTGTCAAGGAAGGAAAGAACATCGCCTGGCGCGGATAGCAGCGAGCCCACGCCGATTACACTTCCCATCAGCGTGTAATTTCCCACGCTTCCCGATGAGACAGCCGTCGTTGTCGTCGAGTATTTCCCCTGCACCGTATAGGAAACCGGCGTCGAGACGCTGGAAGCGTAAGTGTTGTTGGCTCGATAAACCGCCTTGTAGCTGTGAGTGCCCAGAGGCCCGCTGCCAATCTTAACGACCGCAGTCCCATTCCCGGACGTCAACTGAACGCGGCCCAATGCGGAGTTGTTCTCGCAGAATGGCGCAGTGGCATCGCAAAACAGCACGAAGCCGGCGCTGACAGGAGATCCGTTGGCCGTCACGGTCGCAGTCAGAATGATCGGCGTTTTATATGGCACCGACGTCGACGAGATCGTCAGCGCTGTCGTTGTCACCGTGCCCGCATATGCGGTATGAACCAACATTGCCAATAGCAGGACAAGACCTGCAGCCGCATGATGTTTGCGGAGAAAGAAAAATACCGAGAGTCGGAGGGAACGATGAAAGCTCAATGTCATAGGTTCCTTGAGGCGAGGTGTCGGTAGTTACATGACTTTCGTAACAAACCCTAACCTTCCTCTTTTGGCTCACCTATCACCCGAAAGTTGCATCGTTACCAACTGGTTTTCAGGCCATTTGGCCCGTAAAAGATTCGCTCCACTAACGCAATGAAATGAATAATTTAGCCGTGGTTTGCTAACGCAAAAACTATTATCAATTTAGTAATTGAGGTAACTTTTCTCATCTCTCCAGGAACGAGCGCAGCTTCTCTTTTGAGCACAAAAAACCGATCATTCCAGAAGTTGGACTCTCGGAACGCGACAAAGAAAAATAGCAATCCTGTAGAAACGTTTTTAAGGCGACCAACACCATCTCTTCGTAGCACGCTCGCTCTCTCTGGCCTGCTGGGAGACAGGCCAGGGAGATCCAAGCGCTACTAGCTCAGATTGATGCTCTGCTTCTGTTTTTGGTTCTCGATCTATGAGAAGGCCCGGCGCTTAGACGTCGGGCCCTTTGCTTCTGGTGTTATTCAAGCACCCGAATACAGCAAAAACGGCGCCCAATACAGCGGCTTGCGAAACACTCCGTTCGAGTGAAGCATCGCCAGCTTTGCCGACCGCAGAGCAACATCAGGCTGGCTGCCTTTGGCCAACTCCCCATACAGATTGTCCATTAACTGCGGCGTCGATACGTCACTGACCTCCCACATGGCTCCAATCACATGGTGCGAGCCCGCACGCAAAAACGCCCAGGCCAATCCCACCAGACCCTCCCCGGTGTACTGCCGCGAGCCCGACCCATAACACGACGACAACGTCACCAGATCGGCATGAAGATTCTGCTGCAGAATGTCCCGCGCATACAGTTTGTAAGGGCTCGCTTCCCCATGGTCCTGTGAGAGCACCACCGCCGAATCCAGAGGAGCCGTCATATTGGCCGTGGCATGAGCAACAAAGTGGATATACGAAAACCCGCCAGGCTGGTGCTCGCGATAGGCATCGGGCGTTGCCTGCACCCCGGTAAACACCATGCGATGATCGGCAGCAAAATGGCCTGCAATATTCGCGACCTCCTGCGCTGCGTTCGGTAGCTTCCCATACTCATTCTCACGATAGATAGGGTCGCCGATCAGCAGCATTCGCCTGTCCGCATAGCGCTCTTGCTTCTCGCTGTTAGCAGAAAGCAACCGAAGCGACTTGGCATTTGTAATCGCAACATCTTCAATCCAGAAGTGCGGAGCCTCCTCTCCGGCAAGCAGCGTCTCAAAGTTGAGACTGCTCAAGGCCTCATCACCGATGATGAAAACCCTCCCGCCCTTCGGAATCATCCCTTCCACCGGCTTCACCAGTGCCCGATACAGCTCGCGCCCCGGACCATTCTCCTGCGCCAGCACATCCCTCGAAGCCAGAATCGCCTTCGTATGCGACTGGATCAGAGGAATAATCGTCTCACTCCCCGGCAGCACAAAGAACTGCTGACGCGCAGGAGTAATCGCCCAAACGTAAGAAGTCTTTGGCCGTACCGAATAAACCAGAATCGTAGCCTGCACACGAGAAGCAATTGCCCGAGCATTCAGACTACTGGTCCGCTTCAACGGCGGAAGCTTCAACCCATCCGCAAGCGCCTCGGCCCTACTCTCATCGACAACATTCAGAGCGTCATCCGTCCTTTTCCCGTGGATCAAGTAGTCGGTGTAATCCCGATAGAGATCATTCCCATTCTCAAGAAACGGTATCGTCGAATCCACACTGGTAAGCGAAGACCGCTGCTGCCGAAAAGTATCAATCGACCGCTGAAACCACAAACCAGCATCGTTAGACCGCCCATCCTCCAGATAGATCCTGGCCAGAGTATTCTCCGCCTCCCACCGCAGAGAAGGAACCTCCGTCGCATGTTTATCAAGCTCGAGCAACGCATTGATGGAGCCTTGCCTATCCCCGCGTCTATCCAGCAACAAAGCATTCAATAGAACAGGCTCAAGCTCCGTCCCTTCACTCTTTCGCAACGCAACAATATTTTTTGCCTCGCGAACATGAACCTCAGCCTCATCTAGCTTGTTCAAACGCAGCAGGAGAAAGCCTAGATTTACGTGAGCGTCAAGGAGCTTCTCCTGATTCTGGATCGATCGCGCAAGCTCTAGTGACCGCTCATAAAGTGCCCGTGCCGCACCAATATCCTCAAGTTTGTACTCACTCAACCCAGCATTGTTTAGCCAAATCACCTGATCGATTGTTGAACCAAGTTCAGATGCCTGCTTTTCCGCCTCTATCGTGTTGGTGAGGGATCGTTGAAAGTCTCCGGTCTTGTAGTAAATCCATCCGATATTCCCAGTTGCTTTTTCAAGCAATAACTTTGCGCCGATAGATCTCGCCAGGGTAGCGGCGTCGCCAAAACGGGCCAGCGAATCCTCGAAATGCTCCTCCAGAAGTGCGACGACGCCCAGATTCATCAGAGTACCTATCTGAAGAAACCGGTCACCACTTAGCCGAGCGCCTGCGAGGCCAGACATAAAAGCTGGCTCTGCATCGTCAAGTTTCCCCTCATTGATATAGATAATCCCTCGCGCATTGGAAACCTCCGCCTCAAGGGCACCCGCAGGGCACTGGCGCTTCGCGTCAAGCACGGCTTCCTCAGCAATATCAAAATGGCCGAGCCGAGCTTCCCCAATAGAGCGAAAGATATTCCGTCTCACTTCGGATTCGATGGTGGAATGCACTGGAAGCGGTTGCTGAAGGAGGGCCAAGGCATCGCCACTCTTGCCTTGATAGATCAATATCTTAGCCAATTCCAGACGGAAGGGTACATTCCACTCCGGATGGCTCGATCCAAAATGCTGATATGCCTCCTCGGAATGCTGCCGAGCCTTGGAAAGCTCCCCTGCAATAAATTCTTTTTCTATCCGGGAATAAGCCGCATCGGGAGTCATTTGCGACTCATGCTTACACCCAATAAAAGCCAGGAATACTACGATTGCGAGGGCTGAAACCCTGCGCCACGCCCGGCTGGCACAAAATGGAAGTCTTTGAGAGGCGTCGGAACTCAACATTATCAACGCCGTTCTACGAGCTTTGCATAGGCGAGACGAAGGTTAAATGTCCAGTTGGCAACTTTAACTGGGTCCTTCATCTCTTTTGCTAAATTCAGTGCTCGTTGGTAGTAGGAGATAGCAGTCCAATACTCTCCTTGACGTAAGTAAACATTCCCTATGTCCGCCAAGGTTACCTGATAAAGGTGCATAGCTCCGGATTCGAGTGAGGCTCGCTCAGCAATTTTAAGTATTTTAAGTGAGGTCAAAGCATCGTTCATTCCCAAATAGCAGACCGCCACCTCACTCTCGAACCCAATTGCTTTCAGTGGTGCACCAGCCTCCTTGGCTATCTGGATTGCCTGTTCAAGCCAAGGCAGCGCTTCTTGAAATCGCCTGCGATGCAATAGGATCTTGCCCACTCCTCCCAGCGCCATCGAGTGCAGATACCATCCGAGCTTCTCGACAGAAGCTTCAAGTAAAGTTCGATACGTGTTCTCAGCAGAGTCAAGATCTTTTTGGAGGAAGCTGTTCATGGCCTGACGCAGTTTCACCTCAACCTGTAAGCTGGGCAAATTTGCACGGCAAGCTTGCGCCAGCGACTCTTCAAGAAGAGAATTGGCTACTTTATAGTCGCCAAGTAAAGCGGAGCAGTACCCAATATGCATTCTCAAAGATGCTATGGATTCAACATCACCCACAGGTGAGCCAAGAGATTCGAGGTAATCCCGAGCTTCCTCAACGCGTCCGCGCATACGGAGAACTTCCGCGCGTACAAAACGAAATATCCAATAGTCACGAAGGGCGCGGTGATCGCCTAGCTGCGCTATGCCATCCTCTGCAGCCTGCCACGCGAGTTTTAATTCGCCGCGCCACAGATTGGTGAGAGCGGGTATCTCAAGAGAATCATCTGATTGCATCTAAATCACTAGCTGGATAGCCAATAAATAATGAAAACCTACTCCACTCCCAGAGCGGGTGAGCGAAATCACCAACGCCTGAGAGTGAAGTCTAGAGTAAAAATAGCTCATCACTGAGCCAACCACACTTGTTATGGCATAGAGTGGCCGTCTGAGGCCGGAGTTAGAACACCGTCGAGCTGCACATCATTTGGTGATAATGCATTATCGTGTTGGGGCAACACTTGTTGAGCCTGCGTGAAAGAGCTTTGAAAACCGACCAGTGCAAGTACCGCTAACGTCCAATTCGTGATTCGTTTCATTGAATAATGTCCCTCCTCTGCAAATGGGATACTCGCGGATGGTATCAGTAAGGCACCGACCGCGCAATTGCAATATTTGACTTTTATGTTCTGCATAATGCGGTTTATGGAACGGTGCTTCCATTTGAATGGGCGGAAGCGAAACTCAAGTTTCCTACCGCAGGGCAACCGAGTTCCATCCGCATCATCGTTAGCTGGAAAGAACGGTGATCGAGGCTGATCTCGCCAAGAAAGATACTGCCGAATTCGGGCACGATAATCACATGGCCGTGACTCTTCGCATCCTTCACTCCCTCGATGTCATCCACTAGGGAGCATAGGACGTGGCCTCTCTTCTCGCGTTCTTCCGGTATCCCTACCCAGCCGTGCCGTGCCTTCAGCCATTCCGGACAATCTTTCGCTCCCGTGATTTTACGGCTGTGGTCCGTGACTTTCTTGAGAAACTTCTCATCTTTGATGTGGGGCTGCTTTGGGAACTTACCGTGTTCGGTCTCAAACAGATGATGGTGATTGAGCTTCGGATGAACGACATGCCCATTGACACGTAGATTGATGAACTGCACCCCGACGAAAGAAACCCGCGGTGTATACCCTACCGCCGGGTGTTCCACTGCGAGCCGCGCGACAATGCGGTCCGCCGTCACCACCTCCAGCACATTCAGAAATTCAACCACAGAGGTCGTCAGCGTCGTCCAGTTACCAGTCTGGTGGTTCTTCGCCCCCGAGATATGCGAATAAGCTTTCTGTGCCGAGACAATCGGATCCAGCCGATAGGACTCGTGAACCCCAGTTACAAGCCCGCCCGCCTGGGCCAGCGACGAAGACGCCTCTGTCGTAATGATCTGCTCGAAGGGGTGCGTAATGTGGCCGCCCACAGGGCTGGCATCGGCGTGGAAGTGAAACTGTCTCTCCGTACTGGCGTTCATTCATTCTCCGTTCGCAAAAGGTTATTTAGAAACGTTGAGTTGGAACTTGTACCGCGCAAGGTCTTCCAGCTTACCACCGCTGCCTTCAACCCCCGATAAACCCGAAGACAAACCCTGGACCAGCAGGGTATTCAGCCCCGCCTTCGTTATATCGGTCGGCACATGGATCAGCACTGTATCACTAGCCTGCTGAGGCAAAATCTTCGTCTGCCACACCATTGCTCCCAAGGGGGAGTACAACGACAGCAAATAACTTGAGAATCCGCTCCGCCCCGGTATGTCGACCGACAGCAGAAAAGCACCGTGCAGTGGAGCCGCGATCTCGACAGTTACGTCCCCCCTGGCCCCGGCATTTGCAAGAACGAGATTGTTCAGCACCGAAGGCGTCTCCACCTGTGCAACCTCCCGTCTCAGGCCAGGCAACAGAATGAAGCTCTCTACTCCTATCACCAGCAGACAGGCTGCCAGCGCCGGAGCGAGAAAACTCGGCCGGAATAGCCTTGAAACCCATTCGAACGAACTCTCCCTAACGGACTCAGGCTCGCCAACTCCCCTCAGTTCACCGCGCGCCGCATTAATAAACGTAGTTCCGGCTCGCAGGTCCGCTACACACAGCGGACAGTCGAAGAGGTGCTCCTCGAATCTATCCATCGCCTCGCCGCTGAGTTCGCCCAACAGATAACGCTCTACTGCCATTTCCTGAAGTGCATCCTGATGGTTCATCGCAAAGGGCCTCTACTTCTCCATAGTGTGGCGCACCGGCTAATCGTTTCAGTCCGTTGAAAAATGCTCCTGCGGCAGGCGTATCTCAATGTCTTTCTCCCGTTCGCCTGGAATAGAGCTCACGAAACGCTCCTTTTGCCCTGTGCAGCAAAACCCGAAGGTATTCGCGATCGACTCCCATCTCGTCACAAACCCTGTCTTTATCGCGTTCTTCCAGAAAAACCGCACGCAACAGATCCCGATCCCGCCGTTTCAGTTTTGCCAGAACCTCCAGCACCAGATCGCGCGTATCGTGCGAAATAGCCATGCTCAGGGCGTCGGGTCTGGTTTCGGTGATTTGTTCAGCAGCCGTTTCATCCAGCGCCTCCACCTTGCCAGAGGCCCGGTACTGCTCCATCAGCACATTGTTGCAGATGGAGTTGACCAGCGGCCCAAGACGTTCGGGGTTGCGAACACCACCTTCACTGCGTATCAACGCAAACGCACGCGAAAACGTCTCCTGTTTCAGGTCCTCGATCACCTCCGGCGCACGAAGCCGCGACCGTAACTTCAACGTAATCAACTCGGTGAAGTAACCGATGAAATGTTGCTCCGTCGAAGCGTCTCCTGCGCGCAGTCTGCTTACATAGGAGCCATCGAACGCTTCAAAATTCACGGAAGGTCCTCTCTGCCTATGTCGAGAAGTCTACACGACCAAAGCCATGACTTCATGTGTCGCCCCCATGCAATTCAAACAAAACAAGAGCCTTCGGGACCGTTCTTCTCTTTTATCCGCCATTTGTGATTCCTGTCCCGAGCAGTTGATTTTTTTTTGAAACGCTTCTGCAGTACTCACCACTATGCCGATAAGCAGTTCAGTGGCGATATAGCCCACTCAAAAGAGTGGCTTTAGGTGATTTGATGCGTCTTTTGCCTTCGCCAACACCCGTCTGGTAGCGAACGAAGAGAAGGTGTGACATGCCTGGATACAGTGTTGTTCTCATTGCCGTTGGAAGTCTGGCTTGCTTTGGTGCTCTTGGTTGGTTCGCAGAATCCGCCGCGGACAACTCCGAAATAAACGAGGATGCCGCCCCCGAAGACACCATGCAAAACCGCTCATATATATACATGGCAGCCGTCGTCGTCGCCATGTGCTCCTTCATAGCGTGACATCGCAGCAAAATCACTACGAGGACAATTCTCATGGCCCAGTACAAAGGCAAGGTGAAGTGGTTTAACAACGTTAAAGGCTACGGCTTTCTAGGACACGATGGCGGCGCCGACGTTTTCGTGCACTTCAGCTCAATCCAGAAAGAAGGCTACAAATTCCTCAAGGAAGGCGACGAGGTAACCTTCGAAATAGTTCAGGGAAAGAAAGGCCCGCAAGCCGACCACGTCATACGGCATAGTCACGCCCATACAGAAACGATGGCGGCACAAGCCTAAGAAATACCGGCTTACCGCGTAATTTCTTACTTACCGGATGGCGGCCAGTTCACATAGATGGGATTTCCCATCAGCCAGAGCTTGCCGTCCGGCCCATACACATCGGCTCGAAACCAGTGCCGCTCCCCATCACTCTTCCACTGACTTTGAGTCGTTTCATCCTTGCCCTGAATCGTCTTCCTCGATAGCTCTTCCATCGGCCGCCCGTCTTCGAGCAGCACCACCTTTGCTCCATCTACATTAACAACGTGCACAGAGAACTCGACCTCTGACCCAACGGGAGCCGCTAATGTGTCTCCCATGCTGGCGCTCGCCTCTCCCCTCTTTCCTCGCAGCTCGAGCAGGCGGTCCTTACTCGCCGTTAAATCTACGAAAACATGACCCGCCCGAACCCCCGCCAAAATCGCAGGCGTCGATAACTCCGTCGCATAAACCACCGTTGTCGGGCTCCCGATGGATCCCACCTCATCCAAAGACTTCTGCGCGGTATGGTTATCGCTGCCACCTATTCCCGCGAGCCGAAATCCATGGTTAAGCTGTCTCTCCCAAAAGGAAAGCCCGGCAAAAGGACCTTCTTCAGCACCACTATTTACAGCTTCAATAGCCTGTACCAGATTTAGATCCGCTTCCGGAGTCGGATCCCAGCCACACCCCATACAAGCCTCTCCCGTAGGAGCATTAGGGTGATTGATGGAAATTAGTCCGCCGATCTCATCAGCCCGCCGAAAAAGCGTATTGATATCCGGAACCTCTCGCGAGCCAACACGAAAATCCAGCGGAGCCACAGTGCCGAATAGATTCGCATGACCATGGAAGGTTGTCATCTCTCTTCCCGGAATCATCAGCAGACTATCGAAGTAGGGTTGCAACTCCCTCATCGAGTTATTCTGCGAAGTCGTATTGTGGTCCGTGATCGCGATAAACTCCAACCCCTTGCGCGCCGCCGCTTCGGCGATCACAAATATTGGACAAGGCACCTTCACGCCACGCAAGCTGTTGCACGATCCATCGCTGTGCGCAGTATGCATATGCAGATCGCCGCGAAACCAACCCGGCCCGGAACGCAATGGGCGGCGCAACACCTCGGGCTGATCGCCAACAGGACCATTATTCGTAAAAGAAATCTTCGCCGTATAGGTCGCCGTCACATTTGGACGTATGTTGGGAACGCCGATCAGTACCTTCCAGATTCCGGGAACAATGGATCCAGAAAAACATGACGGCGTTGCGTCAGTGGCGCTCACAGTGAGTGTTGATTTGTTGCCGCCGCTCCAGCACCGTAACCCCTTTGGATCGAGCAAGCCGAGATCCATTGTTGTCCGCTGTTCCTTCCCCGTATAGCTGAAAGTAAGCGTGACGCGTTGCGTGCCTGTCGGCACCTCGAAAGGCGCCTCGATATAAGTATTGTTCTGGTTGCCTGTCACAGTCCCGTGCAAAACAACTTCCTTAGGGAGCCTCGATAATGTTGTTTTTTTTAGCTCCTCTGATCTTCCGTTCAAAGCGGAGAAAACCAGGAGAGACATGGAGAATAAAGTAAAATAAATCTTTAGGATGCCGGCCATGAAACTGAGTTTATGCCAGCCAACTGCACGGAAATGCTAATATTCTGTGCGTGCACCACCTTGATCGTGGCTCCCTTCCGAGCTAACTCCCACGTCTAACTGGTAAAGAAGAAATCAGGCGTTTGACGCATCAAATGGTGTGGAATTCCTGTTGCCCTAAGGAGGACGATGCAACTTCGCAGCTTGACGGTGATGACTCTCATGTTGGCGATCACCACGCCATACATCCGCTCACAAGAGCCAAACAACACCTCCTCTCCCGAGCAGCAGTCCAGCATTATTCACATCGACGCCAAAGCAGAGGGCACGCCCTTCCCTCATTTCTGGGAACAGATCTTTGGCTCCGGCCGCGCTATCCTTTCGCTGCGCGAAGACTACCGCGACGATATCCGTTCTGTAAAAAAAGCGACAGGATTTCAGGCGGTCCGTTTTCACGGCATCTTCATGGATGAAGTAGGCCTCTTAGATCTCGATGCCAACGGCAAACCAATCTATAACTTCTCCTACATCGACCATATCTACGATGGTCTCTTGGCCAACAACGTTCGCCCGTTCGTCGAACTCAGCTTCATGCCAAAGAAACTTGCATCCGATCCTGCCGCGCTCCACGCCTTCTGGTACAAGCAGAACGTCTCGCCGCCCAAGGACTACGCGCAGTGGAATGCAATGATCACAGCCTTTGCACAACACCTCGTAGACCGGTACGGCATCGACGAAGTCTCACAGTGGTACTTCGAAGTATGGAATGAGCCGAACCTTGACTTCTGGGGTGGAAAGCCCTACCAATCCACCTACTACGAGCTCTACGACAACACTGCGAAGGCCCTCAAAAATGTAAGCCCGCGCATCCGCGTAGGCGGCCCATCCACCGCGCAAGCCGCATGGGTCGCGAGCTTTCTCGACCACGCCAAACAAACTGGCGCACCGGTAGATTTCGTCAGCAGCCACGTTTACGCCAACGACACCGCCAAAGATGTCTTCCACACCGACGACGTCATCCCGCGCGACCGCATGGTATGCCGTGCCGTCCGCAAGGTACACGACGAGATCGCCGCCTCACCCTTTCCCAAAACGCCCCTGATCTTCAGCGAGTACAACGCCAGCTACGCCAACGAACCCGACGTTACCGACACGGTTTACATGGGCCCATGGCTTGCAGCAACCATCAGCCAGTGCGACGGTCTCACCGAAGCCATGAGCTACTGGTCCTTCTCTGACGTCTTCGAAGAACAGGGCATAGTCAAAACCCCCTTCTACGGCGGCTTCGGCCTCATTGCCGAAGACAGCATTCCCAAGCCCGCGTTCAACGCCTTCGCCATGCTGCATCAACTCGGTGATCGTCGCATTCACGTCGACTCCGACTCCGTACTCGCGACAAGACGAAGCGATGGCACGCTCGTCATCGCCCTCTGGAACTACGCCCCTCCCTTCGGCACGGGAGCCACCTACACCCCGCCTCCGGCCAACCCGGGCCCCAACAAAACCTTCACATTGCAAGTAGCTGGCTTGGCCCCAAATGCCCCAGGGCAACTATGGCGCGTCGATGCCGACCATGGCAACGTCGTGAAAACATTCGATGCTATGGGTCGTCCCGCAACTCCCTCCCGCGACCAGGTCACTCGCCTGCAAGAAGCCGCAAGGCCTTCCCCCCCCGAACAGGTTGCTCTCAAAGGCGGCAGCCTGACTGTTAATATTCCTCCGCAGGGCCTTGTAGTCCTCGAAGTAAGGAACGGAAAATTAGCACATTAGATCTTAAAATCCGTTCAGCTTTCCACTTGCGTATGCATGACAAATCAGCCAACGATGCCGCCAGCACAAGAGCGCTGAACCCGCACGGTATTACCAGGCGCAGTGCAGTCAAGCTTCTGGGCGGCGGCCTCCTCAGCGGCCTCGGCTCCTCAAGCCTTCTTCGCGCGATTCCTGCTGCACAACAACAAAGCATCTACCCCACAACTTCACCCAGCGAAGACGACAATGCATTCCTCGACGACATGCAGCGTCGAGCCTGCCTCTACTTCACCGAGCAAGTAGAACCTGCTAACGGACAGGTTCTCGATCGCGCCTCCAACAAGAGCACCACTGGCACCCGCGACACCCGTTTCGTATCGAGCGTTGCCGCAACCGGCTTCGGCCTCACCGCGCTCTGCATCGCAGACACAAGGCGCTTCATCCCAACCAACCAGGCAAAAAAACAAGTACTCACCACCCTCAAATTCCATCTCAACTCCATGCCGCACGAACGTGGTTTCCTCTACCACTTCAACGACATCGAAACCGGCCAGCCCCTTATCAACAGCGAAGTATCTCCAATCGACACTTCGATCTTCCTCTGTGGCGCCCTCACATGCCGCGCCCACTTCAACGATCCCGAGATAACCCGCCTCGTCACGCAGCTCTACAACCGCGTCGAATGGTCCTGGATGCTCAACATGGGCAAAACATTCTCCAAGGCCTGGCGCCCCGACATCGGCTTCGTCTACTCCCGATGGGACCACTACAGCGAGTTGATGATGCTCTATCTCCTGGCCATCGGCTCTCCTACGCATCCCATCCCGCCCGACCACTGGAACAGCTTCACTCGCCCCAAAATGGTCTTCGGCCCATATGACTACATCAGCGGACACGACCCTCTCTTTGTCCATCAGTTTTCTCACGCGTGGTTCGATTTCGCACACCGACGCGACGCCTACGCCGACTACTTCGCGAACTCCATCACCGCGACCCGCGCCCACAGAGCCTTCTGCTTCAGCCTCAACCGTGGCTACAACGAAGACTACTGGGGCGTCACCGCATCCGACTGGCAACACGGCTACACTGCATGGGGAGGCCCGCCACTTCTCGGCCCCGTAGACGGCTCCGTAGTCCCGTGCGCCACGGCCGGCTCACTTCCATTCCTGCCAACGGAGTGCCTGCGCGTGCTCCGTTCATTAAAAGACACCTACGGCGACGACGCATGGGGCCGCTACGGTTTTGTCGATGCCTTCCACCCCGCACTCTCCTGGTACGACCCCGACGTCCTCGGCATCGATCTCGGGATCGGCCTTCTAATGGCAGAGAACCTTCGCACCGGCTACGTCTGGGGCACCTTTATGAAGAACCCGGAACCATTCGCGGCCATGAAGATGACAGGATTTCAAAACATCTGAGCCGTACCCGCTACGCAACCTCTGCCTTCTTCGTTTCAGCGGCCTGCGGTGCAAGGCGCTTCGACAGCTCCTTCAGCGTAGCTTTGCTCAGCGGCCTCTCGTGCAGCAGCAACTCCGCAGCCCGGACAATCGGATTGCAGTGAAACCATCGCTGAATAATGTTGTCATGCAGAAGATTCGTGATCGCAAGCAGCGACATGCCCTGATGATGCGCCATCCACGATCGCACCAGCCTTGGCTCACGTCCCTCGGTATAATCCGCAGCCTCGTAAAAGCCATACGCGCCGAGCCACCCCAATTGCAACATGCGACGCAAATTAGCCAGTGCTTCATCCCTCAAAAATGGCAACACCAGAAAAGTCGAGTATGGCGAGATCACCGGCCCATCTTCAGCACCATACTTCAGCGCCAGCGAAGGAATACCCCACGCCTGATACCCATAGCGTCCAATATTGTCTACCTTCGCCCAGCCAGATTCCGAAATCCCCCACGGAATCTCCCGCACGTACCTGCGTTGAATTTGTGCCACCGCCTCCAGCGACCGTGTAATCAGCGTATCTGGAAACGTGCGCATCCACAGCGCAGGCATCATGTACTCGAACATCGTGCCCGTCCACGACAGCAAAGCCGCCCGCCCATCCACCAGAGTGTGCGAACGCTCCAGCCGAAACCACGACTGCTGCGATATATCTCCCTTAGCCACCGCAAGGAAGGTTGCGATCCTAGCCTCCGAAGCGAGCAAATCGTAACAAGCAGAATTTAGTTCCTCCTTCACACCATCGAAGCCAACAGAGAGCAGTTGCCGAGACTCTTCCAGCAAAAAACCATAGTCCATCGCTTCTGCGTGACGTTCTGCCTCTGCAGCAATCGCAATCACATCTTCGTGCAGCTTCGAGAGCTTTTCCTGTGCTGCGACCAGCAAAGCCCGCAGCTGCGTCGCGAGCGACACAACAGGCACAGTCGCAGGATCGGCCAGCGCCGTCCCCGCAAGCCGCTCATTCAAGCCGGCAGCATAGGCAGCCGCACTTTGCAATGTAGGCACATGCAGATCTTCAGGCAACGCAAGCTGGCCAAGATCGAAAAGCTGCGCAAACTGCGGCAGCAACCATGGCAGATATTGCTGGACAAACTGAACAAGCGCCACATGACGGCGCGACGTTTCCTCAGCAAGCCATCTCTCCTCATCATTGCTTTTCTCGTTCAACAAGCGCATTGGCTCTTTCTCCAGCAGAGCCTTGATCCGCAGACGCAAATCCCGCGAATCGCTCTCATCCGAAGATGTTCTCTCCCCAAAATCGAACATCCGCTCCACAACATCTACGTTTTCCTCCCGCAAAAGAGGACGTTTCAACAACTCAAGAGCACCGGTATGCAGCGTATAGAGCGATGCAGAAAGATTGCCGCTGTCGACCGAAGAAACAGTAAAGGGCGCAATCGGCTGAAGTGTCTCAATGTCATACCAGTTGTAGATATGACCACGACACTTCTTCAAACCTTCATAGGTGGTTAACGTGCCCACCGTAGCCTCAGCAAATTCAGACAATGTTATAAAACCAAACTCGTAAGCTGCCTGTCTCGCATTAAAGAGCATTCCAAGATTCGTAGGCGAAAGCTTTCGTATCTGAAGCGTTCCATATTCCTCTACGTTGTCAGGAATTAGCCAGTGATTGCGAGCATCCCCAAATTCCGAGTAATATCTCCAAATTTGTAACGCATGTTGTTGCAAAAATAATATATCGTTACGCTCAAGCGGCCCTTCTCTCTGTCGTGGCGGCGAATTCAACCACGCGGCCGCAAGCGGAGCCAAAGCCCAAAGCGAAAGTATCGGCGCTGCGAAACGCAATGCATAAAGATGATGCGGCAGCAAGGCAACCGCGACAGCAAGCGCCAACACCGGCGAAAGCTTCAAATATCGATCGAGCTGAGTTGTCTTGCTTCCACCCTCCGACTCGGCTGCCGTCTCCCAATCCAACAAATTTCTTCCCGATATCAATGTTCTATTCAGCGAACGAACAATGGCATCCAGCGAGAGCAGCATATGGTGCGGAAGAAAGATGAGATTCAGAACCGTAACGCCGAATCCCGCAAAGAAATTCAAAACTCCATCTCGGGCTTCACTAAAGCTCACACCCAACAAAGCACGCCCTAGATCAAATCCAAGCTGAACAATTCCCGGCAGCACAAGCAAAACAAGCGTTGCCAGTGTCCAGTAGAGCGGCCCTCCAGGAAGAAAAAACCAACCAAAAACAAACAACAGAAACGTGATGGGTTCAATAAGGCTTCGCCGCAGATTATCAAGAATCTTCCATCGAGAGATCGTGCTGATTGGGTTCTCAACTAGTCGCCCGGACTCATCCGGAACCAGATTGAAGAGCCACCGCGTAATCTGCCAGTCGCCACGAACCCAGCGATGCTTACGCCGAGTATGAGCTGAGTAGTGCGAAGGATAATCGTCGATCACTTCGATATCTGTCACAAGTCCCGCACGAACGTAAGCGCCTTCAATCAGATCATGCGACAGCAGCGCATTACGCGGAAATCGATGATTGAGCACCTCGTGAAAAACCTCGGCCTCATAGATACCCTTCCCTGTAAAAATGCCTTCCCCAAAGAGATCTTGATACACGTCTGAAACGGCCCGTGTGTAAATATCAAACCCTGTCTCGCCGGAATAGAGTTGCGCCAGTCGCGAGCGCGATGCCGAGGCTACGCTAATGCCGACTCGAGGCTGCAGAATCCCATAACCGGCAGTAACAATACGAAGCCTCGGATTGATGATCGCCCGATTCAGCGGATGCATGATAGTGCCGATCATGCGCGCCGCAGTACCACGTGGGAGCTGAGTATCCGAGTCAAGCGTGATGATGTACCGCACCTCGTTCAGCAACTCTTGCGGCCCGGCCTTGATAGGAAAACTATCGAAGTCGTGACGCAAAAACCTGTTGAGGTCCAGTAGTTTCCCCCGCTTTCGCTCCCAACCCATCCAGACCCCTTGTCGCGAATTGAAGGTACGGTGACGATGTAGCAGAAAGAACGATCCGCCCTGATGACCGGCATATTTCTCATTCAACTCATTGATCGACTGCACCGCCTGCCGTACCAGCGGATCGGTGTCCTCGATCGGCGGTCGCATCTTCGTGTCAGGCAAGTCGGTCAACAAGCCAAAATGTATATTCGGATCTTTGTTCGCCAGATAGCGCGCCTCAAGCTCCTCAAGCAACTCCTGAACCTGCCGCTCACGCAGCAACAGAGTGGGCACCACAACAAAAGTCGTCGATTCACACGGAACACCCTTGGACAGATCGACCTTTGGCAATGCCTCAGCCTTGAACATCGCCGACACCGTCGCATTCACAAGATCGACGGCGCCTTGGGTAGCAGGCAAAAGAGCAAACAACAGCGCACCCATCACCAACAAGAAATCATTATGCGGAACCAGCGGCAGAATCAGAGCCGTGATTAACAGCACCCCAAGAATAAAGATCCCAAGAATATAGAACTCTTCGTTCTGGTTCCTGATAAAGCTGCGAAAACGTTCCGTGAAAGGCGGATGGTATCCAATGCGATGCTGTAGCTCAGCCCGGCCTTCAGCAAAGAGATAGTACCCAATATGCCTCTTGCGCAGAGCGAGCCTCGGATCAGCTATCTCGGTATTGACCGATTGCCGGGCAAGATCAAGTGCAGTCTGTGCCGTCTCCACTTCGCTGGCGTCAGCATACTTCGCCAGCTCCGCGACGCGCTGATAATAAGCGCTGCGTGTCTCCAGTTCCATCTTCTCAAATACACCGTCAGGATCCTGTCGAAGAATCACACCAAACGGAATCAGCCCTTCCAAAACCTTGGACCACTCCGCCTGGCCCAGGCGCCTCAAACTATGAATCGGCGCTGAAAACGGCGAGCTCTCAATAGGTGGCAAATCTCCTGCGGCGAACGCCTCATCTGCGCGATCCAGGATGAATTGCAACTGTGCCAGCTTCAAAGAATCGGGCAACAGTTGAATCTCTCGCAATAGCAGCGGATGATGCCGCTGAACCTGCTCAACATAAATCGTCAGCGACTCAGGCGACCATATTCCTTTGGCGGCCACAAGATATCCCATCGCAAGATGAATAACCTGCGGAAGGCCATCACCCGACCCCACGCGAACATGAGGAAGCTGTCGAAACAGCGACGCTACAGTCTCGTCCGTTGGGATCGCCGCCTGAAACATCCGCGAACTTTCCAGTAACTCGAGCTGCGGAGTAAGTTCATTCGCTGTAGCGATTTTGCTGCAGCCCTTCAACCTCTCACTTAGACGAGCGCGTAATTCAACCAGCCTTTTTGAAAGAGCGTCATAAGTTATTGCAGAAGGCAATGGCTGCCATACACGGGCAAGCGCATCAGCGTCTTCACGCAGCTCCGCTTCTGTAACCGCCGGCTTCTCGGGTAGTCCAGTCGTTGCAAAGTCCGGCACAGGCGCCGTAAGCGACGAGCCATGCTCGGATGTCATATTTTCTGGTAACAGCGCCATCAACCTTCCTTCGGATTAAGCATTGGTTTGGCATGCAAGAGTTACATATAGCGTTCAAACTAACGCAATCACCGATAGCTTGCAGCCTGCATTTCAAACATGGACGCGTAAACGCCGCCGCGAGACATGAGCTGGTCGTGGTTCCCCTCTTCTATCAGGCACCCTCCTTCAAGAACGACGATTCGATCAGCCATGCGAACCGTCGAGAACCGGTGCGAGATGAGGAGTGCCATCTTCCCTTCCGTCAATTCAGCAAAACGTTCAAAGACCTCCAGCTCACTGCGCGCATCCAGTGCCGCCGTCGGCTCATCCAGTATCAACAGCTCTGCATCGCGAAGATAGGCTCTCGCCAATGCGATCTTCTGCCACTCGCCGCCCGACAACTCCACGCCACTTTCAAAGCGGCGTCCAAGCATCTGGTCATACCCTCCAGCCAGCTTGCTGACCACGGTATCGGCGAGGCTCTTATGTGCCGCAACCTCGATCCCCGCCTGATCGTTCTCCTGGTCAATCTGACCAACCGCAATATTCTCACGCGCCGTCATCTCGAACCGCACAAAGTCCTGAAAGATAACGCCAATGTGCCGATGCAGGTCTTCAAGCGAATACTCCCGCAGATCAACGCCATCCAGCAGAATCTGACCCTCCGTAGGATCATAGAGCCGTGTGATCAGCTTGACCACAGTCGTCTTCCCCTGGCCATTCTCCCCGATCAGCGCAATCCGCTCACCCGGCGCAAGTATCAGGTTAAAGTTCTTCAACACTCTCCGAGTCGTCCCTGGATACGCGAACGATACATCGCGAAATTCAAATCCCTGCCGGACGGTATCCGGCACTCGCAACCCATTCGGATTGGCATCAACCGTAGGCTTCATCTCGAAGAAAGCAATCAGATCGGTAAGGAAGAGCGCCTGATCCGCAATGCCGGAAGCCGTAGAAAAAACCTGCTGCAGATTCGAGCTGGCCTGCTGAATCGCCGTCGTCAAAAAAGTAAATTGGCCGATATCGTATCCGGCGTGAAGCGTCCGCCAGATCACATACACATAAGCCCCGTAGTACCCGAGCGTTCCAATCACGCCGAGCAAGCCACCCACAATCAGCTTCGATCGGGACAGCGCAACATCCTCAACGTAAACCTGGTGGGCGAGCGCCTGAAATCTTCCAGTGAAAAATTTATGCAGCCCAAACAGCTTGACCTCTTTGGCTCCTTCGCGGCTCCCCGCCACCTGGCGCAGATAGTCCATCTGCCGCTTAGCCGGAGTCTGTCGAAAATTCTTCGCATACCCCAGGAACGCATAATGCGTCTCCCCAATAAACGACGGAATCACACCAACCGCCAGCAACAGCACCAGCCACGGCGAAGCCCACGCAAGCGCCGCAGAGAAGGTCAGCGTCGTAATCACCTGCTGCACCAGGCGGCCCATCTGCTGAATCATTGCCAGCCGATCCGTGGCTTGTACTCGCGCCCGCTCAAGCCGGTCGTAGAATGCGGGATCCTCATACGTCGTCAGATCCAGCCGTGACGCCTGCTCCATCACACGCACACTCACGTACTGCGTATACCGATTCGCCAGCAGTGAGTCAGAATAATCAATCGCGCGAGTGATAAGGCCCAGGAAAACATTCAGCCCTATCTCAGTGCCCACCAGCGTCCAGAAGCGAGGCGCAAGAACCTCACCTCGCAACACATTCGCAATATCCGTAATGATGAACTGCGCAACCTTAGCAATCGCAAACGGCAGCACAGCCACAACGACGCGAAGAATCAGCCCACCGACAACAACAGTCGAACCCGAGTCCCAAAGAATCCGCAGCACCGACGGAACGTTGCGCAACGACCGCAGCCGTTCTATCCATGGGCTTTCCGTTTTTGCATGGTTGTTGGAATCATTCATGGAATCAACACGGAGACCAACAACCAGGGTAATCCCAGTAGGTCTGACCTTATGGATGCATCATAGTCTAGATGCGTTGGTTCACCTGCATATGCAGCCGATTCACTTCATCTGCCGTAGCTGCTACAGTTTGCGCTTGCAACCCGCAATCTGTGAACAGGTGTATGTTAAATAGCGAAGTTGGCTCAGTGAGTTAAGCGCGAGGTAAATGTTGATGTCTTCACTCACCGAGAATCCCTCCCGAATAACCTTCGCTCTCATCAAAACATCCTTGCCTTTCTATCCTCTCTTGCATTGCGACGGTCCAGCCAAATGGGTTTATCTTGCACAATGAACATTCCACGTCTTTCCGCGCTGCTGCCCGCAGTTTTTCTCTGCGTTAGCCTCTCTGCCCCCGCTCAAACCGCCAGCGCGCCCCAGCTCAAGGCCCTCACCAACGGAATCGAGCTCTCCTCCGGCACCACCATCCTCCAGGTCACGGCCCTCCGCGACGACGTCCTCCGCGTCCGCGCCGGGCACTCCGGCCAGCTCCCCGAGGATGCCTCCTGGGCCGTCCTCCCCGAAGCCCGCACCTCCACCGTCACAGTCACTCCCGCCCCCACTGGCTTCGAGACCAAAGCCCTCCGCGTCACCTTTACCCCCGACCTCCGCCTCACCATCGCCGACCTCAACGGAACCATCCTCCAGCAGGACGCCCGCCCCATCGAGTGGCGCGGCGCCAGTTTCACCATCGACAAGAAAAGTTTCCCCGACTCCCACTTCTTCGGCCTCGGCGACAAGCCCGGCCCCCTCGATCGCGCCGGCCGCTCCTTCGTCATGTGGAACACCGATTCCTTCGGCTGGCAGGAGTCCACCGACCCCATCTACAAATCCATCCCCTTCTTCATCGACTACCGTGCCGCCCGCGCCCTCGGCGTCCTCTTCGACAACACCTTCCGCACCTTCTTCGACTTCGGCCACCAATCCACGACCGACTACACCTTCAGCGCCCCCGACGGCCCCGTCGACTACTACCTCCTCTACGGCCCCGACCCCAAGAAAGTCGTCGAAACCTACGCCTGGCTCACCGGCCCAACACCCTTACCACCGCTCTGGAGCCTCGGCTTCCAGCAATCCCGCTATAGCTACTTCACCGACACCGAGCTCACCGGCATAGCCGACCGTCTCCGCGCCGACCACCTCCCCGCCGACGCCCTCTACCTCGACATCGACTACCAGGACAAGAACCGCCCCTTCACCGTTAACACTCAAAACTTTCCCAACCTCGCCAAGATGGTCCACGATCTCGCCGAGAAGCACTTCCACACGGTCCTCATCACCGACCTTCACATCCCCGACCTCCCCGGCTACGCCCCCTACGACACCGGCAAAGCCGGCGACCACTTCGTCAAAAATCCAGACGGCACCACCTACGTCGGCCCCGTCTGGCCCGGTCCCTCCGTCTTCCCCGACTTCACGCAGGACAGCAGCCGCGAATGGTGGGGCACCCTCTACAAAGACTTCATCCACGATGGCGTAGCCGGTTTCTGGAACGACATGAACGAGCCCGCCGTCTTCACCTATCCCTCCAAAACCATGCCCGATACCGTCCAGCACCGCATCGACGGAACCGGCTTCCAGCCCCGTACCGCCACCCATCTCGAGATCCACAACGTCTTCGGCATGCAGAACTCCCGCGCCACCTACGAAGGCCTCCTCAAACTAGCTCCCGACCAGCGACCCTTCGTCCTCACCCGCGCCAGCTACGCCGGAGGCCAGCGCTACGCATCCACGTGGACCGGAGACAACAGCTCCACCTGGAACCATCTCCGCATGACCACCCCACAGCTCCTCAACCTCGGCCTGAGCGGCTTCTCAATGAGCGGTGCCGACGTCGGAGGCTTCGCCGGTTCACCCCCGCCTGATCTCCTCACCAAGTGGCTCCAACTCGCCGCCTTCCAACCCATCTATCGCGACCACGCCGTCAAAGGCAGCCGCCCGCATGAGCCCTGGGCCGACGGTCCCGAGCAGGAAGCCATCCGACGCCGCTTCATCGAAGAGCGTTACCGCCTCATCCCCTACCTCTACACCACCGCCGAAGAGACCTCCCGCAACGGCCTCCCGATCATGCGCCCGCTCTTCCTTGAGTTCCCCAACGCCACCACCGACGGCCACCCCATCGACCTCGACGCCGGCAGCGAGTTTCTCTTCGGCCCCGACCTTCCCGTCGCCCCCAACCCATCCCCCGAAGAAGTAGCCCCCTACGAAGTCCACCTCCCACCCGGCGTCTGGTACGACTACTGGACCGGCGAACGTATCGACCGCAGCGAAAAGATCGCCGCCCGCGACCTCGAGCAACCCGGCTCCCCGCAAGCCAAACCCCAAACCGAGACCCAACCCAAACCTGAGACCAAAGCCATCCCCGGCATCGTCACAGCCACCC
>Ga0210409_10000533_pt1 | contig 59685 bp, 57 predicted proteins | sample IncBWH17MmetaG_FD_161649 | JGI IMG/M metagenome (GOLD analysis project Ga0210409, IMG submission 161649) | Forest soil microbial communities from Barre Woods Harvard Forest LTER site, Petersham, Massachusetts, United States - Inc-BW-H-17-M | ecosystem: Environmental > Terrestrial > Soil >... | reverse complement strand
CGATCACTAAGGAAAACATGTTTCAGCCTATTGAAGGCCCATACGCTGGGCCGAACACACGGCTCGGGCTCGCCACCGTGTGTATCTGGCACGTCGCTGATCATTATGGGCAGCTTGTATTGTATATGCGCCTCAATGGCATCGTGCCGCCCGCCAGCCGGCCGAATCCGCCGGAGCTTAAGGACTAAAGTCCTCGGGGCCAACGGAATCAGTTGTGCAACGGAGGGTGTCGCTAACCGGCGGTTTTTTGCTGCTCACCAACCGACGTCGACCCACCTAACGCGTTTTGGCCTTGCTTGCGCTTGCGAGAATCTTTAGGCCCGATCTCCTGGCGGACTCAGAGCGAACCTGAGCTACGGTCATAATCAATTCGTCTGGGCTACAATGTTCGCGTGACCTCCCAACATTTGGCGCCGCGGCTATCGGGCATTCGATTGCATCCGATCAAGTCGCTCGACCCAGTTTCGGTCACCGAGGCGCGCATCGGACCCGGCGGCGGCCTGGAGCATGATCGCGCTTGGGCGCTCTTCTCGGTCGATGGGCGCTGGGTCAACGGCAAGCGCACCGCCGCGATGCACCTGATTCGCGCCACGTATGCGCCGGATCTGAGCTCCGTCACGCTTGCGGTTCCCGGCGATCGCCGCCATATTCCCGGGCGTACGTTTCCCTTCCCTGCCGGCGCTGAAGACGCCGCCGAATGGTTCAGCGTCTATTTCGAGCAGCAAATTCTGGTGCGCCACGCACCGGAAGGCTTTCCCGACGACAACATCGCTAACGGCCCGACGATTATTTCCACGGCGTCGTTGCAAGCGGTGACCGATTGGTTTCCTGGCTTGAGTATTGACTCCGTGCGCCAGCGATTTCGCAGCACGCTCGAAATCGATGAACACTCGATCGAAAGTCACGCGCCAGTAATCGCACACGAAAGAAGAGCACGGGCCGGAAGCGCGAACGGGCGCTTGCCGGCGTTCTGGGAAGATCAACTCTACGGCGAAGACGAGCGCAGCGTCGTGCGTTTCCGGATCGGTGAAGTAAATTTCGAGGGCAGCAGCCCCTGCGCCCGATGCCCCGTCCCCGCACGCGACCCACAAACCGGCGCCGACCTGCTCGGTTTCCAAAAACGTTTCACCGACCTGCGCCGCGAAACGCTGCCACCGTGGGCGCCCGCCGCGCGCTTCGACCATTTCTACCGCCTGGCCGTAAACACTCGCGTAGCCCCCACCGAAACCGGCAAGACTCTGCGACTCGCAGACACGCTGCGGATCTTCTAACTACTCGCGTCGCTTTGCTGTACAATCGCGGGCACGTCTTATAGGAGTTACCATCCATGCCCACTTCCCAAACGCAAACAACCGCGCAACAAAACAAGCACATCATGGTTCGTTGGTTCGAGGAAGTCTGGAACCAAGGCAAGCGCGAAACCATCCATGAGTTATTTGCCGAAAAGGGCGTCCTTCATGATGGCGATACGATCTTTCGCGGACCGGATGAATTTTGCCGCTTTTACGATGCTTTCCGCTCGGAATTCTCCGACTTTCAGGCGAAGCCAGTCATTTCGCTGGCCGAGGGCGACCTCGCTTGCCTGCACTGGTCCATCGCTTGTCGTCACAAGGCTAGTAACAAGACAGTGAAAGTGAGCGGAACGTCCGTGGTGCGCTTTGAAGACGGAAAGCTAGTCGAAGCCTGGCAGAATTGGGATGCAGCGAGCCTTTCCCGTCAGCTGCCGGGATATTCTCCCGTACCGATCTAGCAAGCCCAAGAGATTTCGGGGAGCTGCCAAGCGGCGAGCTCCCGAAAGCTCCCAGATGAGACACCACGATTTCTAATGCTTTACAGCTAGCTTCACGTATCGGTCGTGTTGCGCCTTCTGGGCGCTCCAGTCCGGCGCCGCCGGCTGGGTCTTGGTGATTTGGCGGCCGCCCAAATTGTGCGGCGTTCGGCAGGAGACCCCCGCGGCGGGCGTGCGTTCCGACTGCGCGAGGTCGCTGACCATAGTCGAACTCGAGTCGCACGAAATCACCCCGCTGTTGCCGCTGAAGGTCACCCCGGAGAAATCCGCGCTGGAGTTCACCAGAAGCAGCAGGCCAGGACCGGTATTGCCGGAAATCTGCCCGCCCCGCAAAAGCGCCTGCGAATTTCCGTCCACGCGAACGCCCGCGCTGCGCGCATCCCCGCTGGATCCATTGCCTTGTACCGTGTTCGTCCCGAGGAAGTAGCCTTGGCCGTTAGCGTACACATCCACGCCAGCGCTACTGTGTCCGCTAATTTGGGCGCTGTTGAAGAAAGTCGCTTGGCTGCCCACTCCTACGGCTACCCCGACCGGACCGTTGCCCTGGATGATGTTCAACGCGTTGCCAGCCCAGAAGGAAATTTCCGAGTTCTCCTGCAGCGAAGCACCTCCCTGTTGGTTGCCAGAGACGTGATTGGGGCCGAAAAGGGCGCCGAATTGCGCGTGAGCGCCGCCAAGCAAGTCGATACCGAATCCGGGATTCGACCCCGGGCCGGACAGATTATTCGCGACAGTCGTAGACCCAAGCGTCCAAAAGTTAGCTTGCGAGGCCCATATTCCAGGTCCGGCGTTGTTGCTGATATCCACCAACCCAGCAAAGGCATACACTTGAACGATGGAATTGCCTCCTATGTTCATCCCGCCCCGAGCGTTGTAATCAAAGGCCCCGGCAGCACTCACAGTGACATCGGACATTCCCCCGACGCTCAAGCCCACGCCGGCATTCCCAGTGCTGGCGCAATTGTCCAGCACGACGCCCACGCTGTGGCCCACACCGATTCCGTCGCCATTAGGGTTGGTTACGTTCAGGCCGTAAAGGAATATGTTGTTTGAATTCGAGATGGAAATCGTGCCGTTGATGGTCGCAGTCTGCCCAAAGAACGCTCCCAGGTTCAGAGCGTTTTGGCCAAACAGGAAAACACTTTCATTGCAAGTGCCGGTCACAAAGATAGACGTACCGGGACCTGCATTCTGCAGCGCGGCGTTGATGCTTGGGTAGACGTACGGGTTCGTTCCGCTACAGTCCACGAACAGTTGCTGCTGCGCGCGTAGCGCACCGGGAGAACACAGCAATACCAGGATCCCAGGAACCAGCACCCGAACTACTTTGGCCAACAGCTTTCGGTAAGCGGTCATTGTTGATCTCTCCGTTTTCACGCAGGCTTCGCGGAGCCGAACTGTGGTCCGCCGGCCTCTTTGCGATCCGGCATTGCTGCTGGAACGTTTGCGTGATACTGGGAGAGAGCCAGAAAGCGCGCAAGCGACATGGCACGACAGTGGCCTGCGCATTGTGGTTTGTCGTTCTTTGTCGCGAGCGCTTTAGGCGCTCCGAAGACGAGAGCCGCCTCGCGTTGCCGCCGTTAAGAGGCGCGAATCTCTAGCATCCTGCATCGAGTCAACGGCTTAGCACACATTGCTGAAATATTTTCGTGGGGGAAACATGCCGCGCCGGAGAAGCTCTTTGCCGACGCGGCGGCGCACTTCCTCCGACCAGTTCACCCAGCTTTGTTCGCTTAAACCGAGAAAGTGCCGCGCGTTCTCGTACGGCGCCATGCCCAGGTAGTACAGCCGGAACATAACCATGCGAGACGCCCAGTCTGGTCCATCGAGCGCCGCTTGCCCGGCAAGCGCGAAATCCGCCACCCACTCGGCAAGACGCGGACGAAAATCCGGCCGCCATAAATACTTAGTGGCTTCCTTCCAGTCCATCGCGGACATGCCACGCTTGGCCTCCAGCACTTCGCGCGCGCTGCGATACACTTCCCAGCAAACGTCGAACGCCAGCTCTGGCTTGACGCTCATCGAGCGCTCTTCCGATTCCGTCCCATGCGCCTGCCTGCCAAAATGCGCCGCCGCTTCAAGCGACGAGAAATCAGCCGGTACTCCCACACAACGAAATGTTCCGCGCTGCCGACCACCTCCGCCTGTCGAACGCGCTTCTGCAAAGCGTAACCGCCGTACTCCGCGCGCCGCAGATGCCGCAGTTGTGCCGAGATGCTGGCCTCGCCGTAACGTGTCAGCCGCGCCAGTTCGCGCAATGTCATCCAAGCGCCGTACTTCCCCGCCGCCAGCATGACGTCGCGCAATATTTCGCGCTGCGTTGGCATGACGCTTCGCGCCGTGCCCGTCCCCCGTTTTCTCCCCATGCACCGCCTCCTCCCTGCTCTCATCGCTCCAGAGCAGGAAACTCGTCGCGCGGCAGGGATCGCGTCGCGTCATTCGTGGTCGCGTCAGCGGCGTCCTCTTCCTCGCCGCCCTCGCCCTCCGCCGTGCACTCCGGATCCTCGTAATCGCCGGCGCACGCGCTGCACGCACGAAGTTGCCGTCGCGCCAGATCCTCTCTGTACATCACGGTTGCGCTCGTTGTTCGCTACCGAACGAAGTGCCTGCTCGCAATTCCAAGCAAAACTTTGCACACTTTTCCACACTACGTACGTACTTAGTACCATTGCCCTTCTGACTACTACTGATAGTTTTGCGGCGTTCTTCCCGGAGGACCCCTTGAATTACAAAACTCAGCCCCCCTGGGAGTTCCTGCTCTCCGCTTCCAGCAATTCCCTGCAGAGCTACGAACTCTCGCGCTTGAACCATGCCGCCAATCTTCGTAAGGAGATCACGCAATTGCTGGATTCGTGGCTGGAGGAGAACGCATCGGCTTTGCTCGCGCGATGGCTGATGCGGCAGCGCGAGCACCCGCTGGTGGAGGAAGCGGCGGTAAACGGCGACGGACCCGGCAAAACCGCGCAAGCCGTGTCCGATAATTTTTTCGCGGATCAACCGGCCTCGCCGCCCGCAATTCGCGATCGAAAGTGAAACGCGGGCCGAGTTTGCAAGCCGCGCGACGGCGCAGCCAGCGTCTTGCGCGGAAAGCCTGGATTCGCCCGAGCCGCGTACCAGTGTGTCGTGCCGAAGGCCACACACCGAAAGAGAACGCGTCACCGCTAATCTATTCCGCAGCGGCAGGCAACCCCGCGCCCCGCATCCCACACCCAGCGCAATCGTCCGGGTCATCAACATCGCCGCCTCCCCGCGTTACGTCTAAGCATCTGTTTATTTTTTAGAAGACGCACGGAATGGAACGCACACGACTGCACGTTGACCCAGCTAGGTCAAAGCTCAGCTCTTGCGAGTGCGATTTATGTTTGGAGGATTATTTCTACTTAGACTTAACGACTCGACGCGGTTGCGACGGGTCCTTTTTCCAGCAGTTGCTCTTTGCGATAAACCAGCGAATTGATGTCATACGTCGCCAGCTCAAAACCGTGCCCGTGGGTGATCGCATCCGTGGGGCAAGCTTCCACGCAATAACCGCAAAAAATGCACCGTGAATAGTCGATGTTATAGATGCTGGCGTAGCGCTCGCCCGCCGAAATGCGCTTCGCATCTGTGTTTTCCGCGGCCTCAATGTAAATGCAGTTGGCCGGGCACGCCGCCGCGCACAAAAAGCACCCTACGCACTTTTCCAACCCACTTTCGTCGCGATGCAGCACGTGAATGCCTCGATAGCGCGGCTGAAAATGCACGGGCTCATGCGGATAGTTTTCCGTGACCGTCTTCCGGAACATGTTCTTGAAGGTTACGCTGAAGCCCTGCGCGAGCGTGCTGAACGTCTCGGCAACCTCACGGATAATATTCGCCATACGAGAAGTTTAACAAACGCCGCTAGGCCCGGCAAACGCTTGCTCGGACCTGTAGCATTCTTACGTTAAATTGACGCAATGACTTGCGTACTGCCAAAGTGATTGCCATGCAAATCCGCCCTGCTTCCCTGCAAGCCGACGCCGATTCCATTTGGGCGATCTTGGAGCCGACCATTCGCGCCGGCGAGACCTACACGTTGCCCGCGGAAATGACGCGCAAGGATGCGCTCGATTATTGGTTCGCTCCTCGCCACCAAGTCTTCGCCGCGGAAGAGGGCTCCCAGGTTCTCGGTACATATTTCTTGCAACCGAATCAGCAAGGCGGCGGCTCACATGTAGCCAATTGCGGCTACGTCACAGCTACGTGGGCAACCGGCCGTGGCGTGGCGCGCGCTATGTGCGTACATTCCCTCCATACAGCCCGCGAGCGCGGCTTCCGGGCCATGCAATTTAACTTTGTGGTGAGCTCAAACCAGCGTGCGGTGGCACTGTGGCAAAGCTTCGGATTCGAGATTGTCGGCCGGCTTCCCGGCGCATTTCAGCATCCCACCGCCGGCTTCGTCGACGCTTTTGTGATGTATCGTTCGCTAGTCTGAGTGTCTGCCCGACTCGGCGGTCATTCGCTTCGGCGCCAGGGCTTGGATAATCTGTTTGCCATGGAAGCGCCCGTTTTCGATGAAGATCTCCCCGGTGTGGCGCCCGCCGATCACCACGCCCGCCAAATGAATCCCGGGAATATTGCTCTCCAACGTATTCGGATCGAGCAACGGCTTGCAAGTGACCGGGTCGAGATGCACTCCCAGGTTCTGGATGAATTGGAAGTCCGGATGATAACCAGTCAGGGCAAATACCTGTTTCGCGGGCAAGCGTTGGTCGCCGTTGCTGTTGGTGACAATAACTTCGTTAGGCGCAATCTCCGTCACGCGCGTTTCAAACAGCGCCTTTATCTGCTCCGCTTTAATTCTGTTTTCAATATCAGGCTTCACCCAATACTTAATTGTCTGCCCAAGTGCCGCGCCGCGATGCACCAGCGTCACTCTTGCGCCGTTGCGATACAAGTCCAGCGCCGCCTCCGCTGCCGAATTCTTTCCGCCGATCACCACAACATTTTCTTTCCAAAACGCGTGCGGCTCCGTGTAGTAGTGCGAAACGTGCGGCAGGTCTTCCCCCGGAACATTGAGCTTGTTCGGCAAATCATAATAGCCGGTAGCGACCACAATCTTCCTGCTCTGATATTTCCCCGGCACGCCATTCTCCGTCCGCGTTAGCACCGTGAAGTTTCCGTCGCTCCCCTCCACTCGAGTCACTGACTCAAATAGCCGCAACTCCAGCTCGTAGTGCTCCGCCGCTTTGCGGTAATACTTCAAGGCCTCGACACGCGTGGGCTTTTCGTTCGGGCTGACCAGCGGAAGATCGCCAATCTCCAGCAACTCTGGCGTCGTAAAGAACACCATGTTCACGGGATAGTGGTAAATCGAGTTGCACAAGCAGCCTTTGTCGATTACCAGAGCCCGCATTCCCGCGCGTTTCGCTTCGATGGCCGTCGCCAAACCGGTCGGGCCCGCGCCAATACAGATGACGTCATATTCCGCCATAGGAATTTCAGTGTGCCGGGAGTCTCGCCGATTTGCAAACCAGCAGCCGCAGCGTCATTGCGCAGGTGCTTCGTCCAAGATGGACGTAAGCTCTTGCCGGAAACTCTCCAACTCGTTCAGACGCTCCGGCGTTGCTTCTACTTCTTTCTTCTTCCACACAAAAACTTCGCCTTTGCCACGCTTCAGTTTCACGCTGAGATTGCCGTCAACGATATATGTGGGCGCTGCAAGCAAACGCAATCCAGCATTGGCAACGGGAGCCAGGAGCGCCGCGCAGTCGCCGCGCCGTACGCACAAAGCGTTTTCGTACGGAGGGATCGCAATCGGACGAAATCCAACGGCAAACAACCGTTCCAGGATTTGCATTTGTTGCGGAGTTAATTCCGTCATGGCTTGCGCGAGGATGGTGCCAAGTGGCACAGCCATTTTTGGCTGTGCGCTAGATCTGTTAGCGAGCTCAAAACTTACGCAGCAGTTGAATCGGCTTCCGAAGACGACGATCCTTCCAGCTGCGCCAGTATGTCGCGCAATGTCCGAATCAGTTCGTCGCGCGAAACGTGGCTCTTCTTGAACTGAATGCGAAACTTGAAGGTCTCATTCTCCGGCTCGAACTGAAAAATAAACGGCTGCGGCCGCTGCGGACCGCTCTGCTCTTCCCGCCGTTCGCGCCGTGCTTCATCGCGCGTCAATCCGCCCTGCAGGATGCGGTGCAGCATCTCCATCATTTTCTTTTCGGTAGGCTGGCGAGCAATCTGCAGAAGCAGGGATTTCGACACAATCCCCTGCTCGACACACTTCTTGCGCAACCCGTCTGGAATATTGCGCAACGAAAGCGTCTCTGTCACCGAAGACCGCGCCCGCCCAATCTTCCGCGCCACATCTTCATGTGTGTACTCGAACTGCGTGGCCAGACGGTGCAACCCGTCCGCTTCTTCAAACGGCGTCAAATCTTTCCGTTGAATATTTTCGATCAGTCCAATTTCGAGCGTCTCCGCGTCGTCCGCGCTCTTCTCGATACACGGAACCTCGCGCAAACCAGCCGCGCGCGCCGCGTGGTAGCGCCGCTCTCCCGAAATAAGGTAGTAGCAATCCTCGCGCGGCACGAAGCGCACCAGTAACGGCTCCAGCACGCCCTTCTCGCGCACAGAGTCGGTAAGCTCCCGCAAATCTCCGATGGCCTTACGCGGCTGATCCGGATTCGGACGAATCTGCTCGACCGGAATCATCCTTCCAATCGCCGCTCCGCTGTAACTTGTTAGTGACTCGACGTAGTGCGAGTCATGCCGCATCTTCAGCGTGACGGGTAACCCGGCTCTCTTCAACACGTTGGATAACCTCCGCAGCCAGCTTCTTGTATTCCGTTGCGCCGGGTGACTTCGGCGCAAACGTCAAAATCGTTTCTTTATACGCCGGACTTTCTTCCAGGCGCACGTTCTTGCTGATCTTCGTCTTGAATAGCACTTCGCCAAATACGGTGCGGATCTGCCCGTGCGTGTCCCGTGAAATATTTGTGCGCTTGTCAAACAGCGTGATGACCACGCCCAAAACTTTCAATCCGGGATTCGGCCGCGCGCGAATCCGCTCGTACGTCTCCAGCAAATCGTCCGTGCCTTCGATCGCGAAGTACGCCGCCTGGATCGGCACCATCAAATGTGTCGAGGCCACCAGTGCGTTCACCGTCAAGATTCCCAGCGACGGCGGCGTATCCAGCACAACGTACTCGTAGTCCTTCAAAATCGGCGCCAGCGCATCCTTCAACCTGTACGGCGCGTCGAACTGTCCCGCTAACACTTGCTCCAGTTTCGCCAGCGCCAATCGTCCCGGCCCCAAAAACAACATCGGGTCTTTCGTAGGCTTCACAACCTGCGCCATCGGCGCATGCATTTCGTTTAGTACCTCAAACATCGAGGTCGCAATCTCGCCCGTATTGTAAAATGCGATCGTCGAATTGGCCTGCGGATCAAGATCGATAAGCAGCGTGCGCTTCCCACGATTCGCAATCGCGGCGGACAAGTTAATCGCCGTGGTCGTTTTCCCCACGCCGCCTTTTTGATTCGCTATCGTGATGATGGCAGTCATAGGCTTCCGCCTCCGCCCAAACCAGCAATGGCGATCCGTTGCCGTCCGGCAACCCAATTGCTATATGTAGGTGTGGCCCCCAGAAAACCCCCTAGACCTAGGGACACTCTACGTTTCTACCCCATTGCAAGGCAAGGAAAAAGTACATGGGCCGGTTCTCTCTCAGTGGAAAACTTCGCCCTCGCTCGAGGTTTCCCGGAGGTGCCCATCATATGCGCTTGGTCAGAAATCGGCGCAGTTGGTGTCCAAGGAATCAACTCTCCTCCAACCAATTGCTCCCGGCCATCCGACGGAGACCCCTTCATGCCAGCGTGGTGAGTTCGTAGCGTTCCCCAGCAGTCGCCGTCTGACCTAGATGTACCATGTGAATCGCGTGCCTATGTTAAAATTTGGTTGGGAGGATGTATGCAAGCAGCGAGAGAGATTTCGCGGTGTCTATGGGTTGCGGGCGCCATGCTGTTCCTGATTGCGTCGAGCGGCGCACCTGCGCAATCCCGTGCGGTATCCTCGCAGCAGTCGGCGTCCCAGGGAAGCCAGGATCATCGTCTGCTGCTCTACAACACGCACACCGCTGAGCGAATTGAACTTGTTTACCGCCGTGGTGACCAGTACGTTCCAGGCGCGCTCGCCAAGCTCGATTATTTCCTGCGCGATCATCGTACTGGCGACGTTCGCCATTTCGACCCGCGCCTCTACGATATCCTCTCCGATCTCACGTTATCCGTCGGACATCCGGGCGCCGAGATCGACATCATCTGTGGTTACCGCACTTCGTCAACCAACGAGTCTCTTCGCGCTCACACCACCGGAGTCGCCAAGAACAGCCTGCACATTCAAGCGGAAGCGATCGATCTGCGCATACCCGGTATCGGTACGCTGAAACTGCGCAAGGCCGCTCTCGCCCTCCGCCGCGGCGGCGTGGGCTACTATCCTCACTCTGACTTTATCCACGTCGACGTCGGCCGTGTCCGCCAGTGGTGTTTCGACTGCCCCGCCAGCCTGATCGCCGGCGATTAACCCGGATACGGATAGCCCTTCTCAAGGACTTTCTCAAGGGCGGCGTCGTGCCCGTAGATGTCATCGTAAAAGTGAATGGCGCCATCCTCAGTCACGATCACCGTCGCATAAACGATTAAGACCGGAATCGGATGCGCAAGGTTCACCTGCTGCGTGGTACTTCCATTCATGGCCGCGTGCACGCGCTCCAAGTCCCAGCCCGGATTATTGCGCAGGACCCAGACAGCCAGATCGGCGGGCTTTTCGAGGCGAATGCAGCCATGGCTGAAATCCCGCCGGGACTTCGCGAAGAATACCTGCTCGGGTGTATCGTGAAAGTAGATGTTGTAGTTATTGGGAAAGATAAATTTCACAAGTCCGAGTGAATTCTTCGGCCCCGGCGTCTGACGGATGAAAAGCCTGCCCGCGCGGAGCTGCTCGAGCACTTCGCTCGTCACTGTTCCCGCTGTAACAACCTCCTGGCGGCTATCCACCACCTCGAAGCCTTTTTTCGCCAAGTAGTCCGGATCGCGAGCGATGTGCGGAAGGAATTCAGCTCTTGCAATGGAATAGGGGACGCTCCAATAGGGCCGGAATGTGACATATTCCATGGTGTCACTAAAAACCGGCGTATCGTGGCCGTAGGCTTTGCCTACAACTACGTTCATTTGCAAAGCGACTTTGAAGTTTTCGTCATAGGCGCGCAGGTGAAACTCGGGGATATTCGCGACGATGGGCGACTTCTGATAGGAAAGCGGCAACCACCGCCAGCGCTCGAGAGTCAGTTGCATCTGACGCAGACGGCTGGTGAGAGGCACGTTCAGATCGGACAATGTTTGCGCGTTGATGCGTCCATCCGGGTCCCGGCCAAGTCGGCGCTGAAAATTCTTGACCGCCTCCACTAGCGGACCTTGGTACACCGTCCCATCAGCCGAAACACTCGCGTCGGCCGGAAGGTCACCCAGCAGCCGGAGCAACCGGACCAATTGAGGGACGCCCGGATAGGAATCGCCCGGCACGATCATTTTTTGTGTCGCGGGAAGCTGGTTTCCGTCATATTCCTTCGCAAGCTCCAAGTAGGTGCGCAGGGCTTGCATCGTACGCCGGTAACCGGGATATGGAGGTTCCACTTGCGCCAGGACGCCGGCGACATCCGAAGCCTCCACAACATGATCCTTGAGGAATTCGGGCAAATCGTACTTCTTGGCCTCGACGTCGAGACCAAAGTCAAAATGCTTCGGATTCACCTTGCCGATGTGCAGGTCCGAGATATATCTCATCACGCAGACGGTGAGCGCGACATCGAATCGCACCGCATCTCCTTCTGATGCCTGCGGCGCCTCGGGTTTGAGTTTCGCCAGCCGGTCAGCCCAACGCAGGCCGTCGTAGTCCTCAGCGGACAACCCCTTTTGGTCCGCTTGCAGCAGAAGCGCAATCATTTGCTGCGCCTGCGTGGTTGCCTTCCTTTCCCTGACCCACGGCAAGGAATACCCGTACGCCTCGTAGAATTTCTGCACGTGCTTGTCGTAGTCACTAAAATCGGGCCAGCGCAGGTCCGGAAGAATTCCCGCCTGGATGATGGCACGCAACGAACCTTGGCCCTCAGCGCCTAGATGTTGAGGTGGCGCGGCGGATTTCGCGGGGGTTTCTGCTTGCGCGCGCGCGCGTCTCGCCGAGCCGATGCCGTGACCCCACAATAATGCAACTGTGGCAAGAGGAAGCACTAACAGGCCCATGGAAATCCGCCATTGCTTCACTGAATTCCTCCAAACCTGCATCTCAATCATCAAGCGCGAGCTACTCGCAAGATTGAGATGCGAAGAGCCGCTATTATGGTCTATTGGGATCCACGCCGCGGCAACGGGCGGCAAAGCGGGTCCGAGCTTTATAGTTCCACTAGCCACTTCGCTCTGCCCCCCTTACACTTTCTAGGCTCGCCGCAAGTTTATGCTCCGACTGCAAACACTTCGTGCCGAAATGCGCCCAACTCTACGCCTCGCGCTGCCGCTCGTTCTCGCCGAAATTGGCTGGATGACCATGGGCATCGTCGACACCGTCATGGTCGGGCATTTGCCGGACAGCGCCAACGCCATTGGCGCCGTCAGCATCAGCTCCGGCATTTTCAATGTTGTCGCGTTCTTTGGCGGTGGCGTTCTGATTGGCCTGGACACGCTCGTTGCGCAAGCCTTCGGCGCCGGCAAGCGTGAAGATTGCCATCGCTCCTTAGTCAACGGCATTTATTTAAGTCTGGTCATGACGCCGCTCCTCATGGCACCTGTCTGGTTCTTCGGTCCTCTCTTGCAAGCGCTGCATATCGACCCCGTAGTATCACGCCTTGCGGTTCCCTACATGAAAGCGTTAGCCATCGGCTTGTTTCCGCTGATGCTCTATTTCGCCGTGCGCCGCTGCATTCAGGCCATGAACATGGTGCGGCCCGTGGCCTTCGCGTTGGTCACCGCCAACCTCATCAATCTTCTTTTCAATTGGATCCTGATCTACGGCAAGTGCGGAGCGCCCGCCATGGGCGTGGTCGGCTCAGGATGGTCGACCGCGCTCGCTCGCCTGTATATGGCGCTAGTTCTCGTCGGCTATCTCCTTTGGTACGACCGCCGCCATCGCACGGAATTGCTTAAGACTCCCGTGAACGTCGATTTCCGGCGTATACGCCGCCTCATCATTCTCGGTCTCCCCGCCGCAACGCAGATCACGCTCGAGATCAGTGTGTTTGCGCTAACCGCCGCGCTCATCGGCCGGCTCGGCGCCGTGCCGCTTGCCGCCCACCAGATCGCGCTCAATACCGTCGCCTTCACCTATATGGTTCCACTCGGCATCTCTTCCGCGGCAGCCGTGCGCGTCGGCCAAGCCATTGGCAGAAGAGATCCCTTGGGCGCAGCCGATGCCGGCGACACCGCCATATTCATTGGTGCGGCTTTCATGGCTCTCTGCAGCGCGGCTCTGCTAATTTTCCCTCGCCCCATCGCGCGCATGTACACTCCGGACGAATCCGTAATCCACACAACCGTTATTCTTCTCGCCGCGGGGGCCGCCTTCCAACTCTTCGATGGCCTGCAAACCGTAGCCACTGGCGCTCTGCGCGGCGCAGGCGACACTCGCACACCTATGCTCTGCCACTTCACCGCCTATTGGGTCATCGGTTTACCGCTCGGCGCATGGCTCTGCTTCCGCCGTGGATGGGGCGCCCTTGGCCTCTGGTCCGGCTTAAGCCTTGCCCTAATTTTGATTGGAATCGTCCTGCTACTCGCCTGGCGCCGCACGGTTCGCAGGCTCATAGTCGCGCCGAATCGAACTAGTTCACGATTACACGTGGAACACGATCAAGCCTAGAAACCGCTCGAACGGATCGAAGTCGCGATCCTTGTGGAGCAATGAGTGCCCTTCGACTATGCAAAACGTAGCTATCAGACAATCCACGGTTCTGCGAACTGTATGGCCGCGTTGGCGCAAAGCTCGAAAATTCTGGGCGGCTGCCAACGCAAACTCAACGCCACCTGTCGCAAATATCTCAAATTGAAGAAGGTCGCGCTTAACGTCATTAAAAGAATTATCGTCCGCAACTCCTTGCAACACCTCACAAAGAATTATGTCAGTTAGCGCGAGGCGCTGGTTGCCCATCTCGGAGTTAAGCCACTGCGACTCTGGATTCTGAGCGCCACGCAGATAGTCAATCCAGACGGTGGTATCAACGATGACCACGAGCCTTACTCGACCGAGCGTCCTTCACGCGATTTCGCCAAGTCCCCTTCCCAGCGAACTTTTCCCCGCAGGCGTCGAATACCCGTCTGCGCATGGGTCTGAATGAGTAATCGCAGTCCAGCCTCTACAACCGCTCGCTTGGTGCGGCCCTTTCCTGTGTTCATAGCCTCGCGCATCAAGCGATCGTCAATCTCAATGTTCGTCCTGGTTCGCATCGCGTTCTCCAGATGTGTAAGAATAGAGTATTTATGTGTACCAGTCAAACACCAAATTTCCGGCCAAAAGAGAAGTCAAGGGGAGAGTTCTCCGGGGGCCGGGAGACCAGGGTTACATCTTATAGCGGCCGAGGTCGTCGTCCGACAATCCCTCGAGCCAGGAACGGAGCTGCTCGTTGGTAGTGCGTTCGGTAATAGCGCTGGAAATCTTCGAATTCTTCAAGACTTCGTCTTCGACAAAAATCGGGCAGTCCACACGCAAAGCCAACGCCAGCGCATCACTCGGCCGCGAATCGATGGTCATCATCTGCCCTTCGCGCTCCACCCAAATCAGCGCGTAAAATGTGTCATCCTTCAAATCGTTCACAACCACTTTTTGCACGCGTACTTCAAGCCCCAGTAAAACATTCTTCAGGAGGTCATGCGTCATCGGCCGAGGCGTCTGCACCTTCTCGATTTCCAGTGCTATCGCGTTCGCTTCGTAAACGCCCACCCAAATCGGGAGAATCGCTTGGCCCTGCACATCCTTCAGCACAACAATGGGCATATTGGTGACGGGGTCCATCATCAGGCCACGGATCTTCATCTCCACTTCCATCGAGGCCTCCCTTTGACTAGGTCACCTGCTCGCCTGCCAGGCTGTTCGGTCCTGCGCTCGTCACCAGCACCTGCACGTAGGTTCCCAGAAGGTTCTGCTCTTGGGAAGTGAAATTTACAACTCTGTGACAAGAAGTGTGCCCACTCCACTGATTCTCGCGGCGAGATTTGCCACCAACGAGTAGCTCAAATCGTGTACCCACCAGTGTGGCGTTGCGTTCACTTTGAATTGCACGCTGCTTTTCTTGCAAAACCGTCAGTCGCCTGCTCTTTTCTTCTTCGGAAATCGCATCCGGCATCGAAAGAGATGGCGTATTCGGCCGGGGCGAATACTTAAACGAAAACAAGTTGTCGTAGCGCACTTCCTCGAGCAAGCTCAGGGTCTCCGCGAAGTCCCCGTCCGTTTCGCCCGGAAAGCCCACAATAATGTCCGTGGTGATCGCAATCGGCCGCTTCGCTTCGCGCAACATCGCTATCTTGTCGAGATATTCTTTTCGCGTATAGGTCCGCGCCATTTCGCGCAGCACCCTCGTCGAGCCGGATTGTACCGGCAAGTGTACGTGGTTGCACAATTTCGGCTGCGCTTCCAGCGCCGCAACAATATCTTCGCCAAAATCACGCGGATGCGACGTGGTGAACCGCACGCGCCGGATTCCCGACACGTCCGCCACAGCCAACAGCAATTCCGAAAATCGCATGCGCCGCGAAGATGGATCGGCATACGAATTCACCGTCTGCCCAAGCAGTTGCACTTCCGAATAGCCTAGCTCCGAAAGTTCGCGGACTTCTCTCAACACCGAGTCGCTCGCGCGGCTGCGCTCCGGCCCCCGGGTAAACGGCACCACGCAATACGCGCAAGCCTTATCGCAACCTTCAATAATCGTCAGATACGCGCGCCACGGATTGTCGCGCCGCGTCACCGGCGTCTCAAACGTTTCATCCGTATCGTTATCGAGCCCGGTCACCCGTTGATTCCCGGCTTCGATCTGCGTCAGCAACTCCGGCAATTTCCTGTAACTCGCCGAACCGCACACCAGGCTGACCCACGGCGCCCGCTCGAAAATGTCTTTGCCTTCCTGCTGCGCCACGCAACCCAGCACTCCGATCACCTGTCCCGCCGCTTGCTTCGTACGATATTCCCCAAGCCGCGAAAAAACTTTCTGCGCCGCCTTTTCGCGGATGCTGCACGTGTTGTACAAAATCAACGACGCCGCATCCGGCGATTCCACCTGCTTATACCCGCGCGAAAGCAGCACGCCCGCGACTTTCTCCGAGTCGTGGTCGTTCATCTGGCAGCCAAATGTTTCCAGGAAAAAAGTTGCGCCGTCGCGGTGGGAAGCTGCGGACGAATCGCTGGCAGTCAGGTTCCCAGGAGCAACCGAACGGCCCGCCAATGAGTCCAAACTAATATCGTATGTCCCGGCCATCGTACAGTTCGCAGTCTAGCACAGGTCTCCACGCCGTTTCGGGCCGCTTTTCCAGTGAATTTGCGGCTCAATCGCTGGCTTGGCGAGCACTCAAAGAGGCAACACTTTTCTCCCGCGTTTCGTTGCTTCCATGCAGGGCGTGTGCTACGGTGCTTGCGTCGGGAAATTTTTCATCCAAACTGAGGGGATAACGTTATTTTTGTGTTTGCGGCAGTTCTCTTAATCGACCTCGGCGGCATTCTCGCCAACACCGGATTGGTCGCGCGCGGCGTGCTCATTCTGCTTCTTATCTTTTCCATTGTTTCTTGGGCCATGATCTTTCAAAAACTCGGCATGTTTGGCAGCGTGCGCCGTCAAAGCGATCAATTCCTCCGCATCTTCCGCGCCACGCGCGGCGTCGCCAACCCGCAGGCGCTCGCTTCGGCGGGCTCGCCATTCGCTTCGGTGTACGCGGCTGGCTACCGCGAATTGCAAAGCCAGGTCAGCGGCCAGCCCACTAACCCGCATCCGCCAAAACTGAAAAGCTTGGGAGCGGTTACCGCAAATATGCAAGTGGCGTCTGCCGAAGAAGTGCGCCGCGTAGAAAAAGGCATGTCCTGGCTGGCCACCACCGGTTCCGTCGCGCCATTCGTCGGACTCTTCGGCACGGTTTGGGGCATCATCGATGCTTTCTCTGGCCTCGGCAACGCAGGAGCCGCCAGCCTTCGCGCCGTCGCGCCCGGCATCTCCGAAGCACTGCTGACCACCGCTGCTGGTTTGGCCACCGCCATTCCCGCGGTAATTTTCTATAACCAATTCCTGCAAAATATTAAGGACCTGGCCCAGCGCCTCGACACCTTTACATTGGAAGTAGCTGCCCAAATCGAGAAAACTTTCAGCTGAGGGGAACTTGTCTTTGGCCTGACCGGTTTTGACTTATGGCCTCACTCAACAAATCCACGCAGACCTCGCTCTCCGAGATCAACATGGTGCCGTTCATCGACATCGTCCTCGTTCTCCTCATCATCTTTATGATCACCGCGCCCATCCTGCAATCCGGCATCGAGCTCGACGTCCCCAAAACGCACGCCGTCAAGGAAATCACCGAGCAGCGCCTGGTTGTCTCGATCGACAAAGCGCAAAGAGTCTATATCGGCAACGATCCCGTAAACATTCACCAGCTCGGCGCAAAAATCCACGCGCAACTCAAGAAGCCGCAAGAAGCCGTCTTCCTCCGCTGCGACGAAAAAGTGCCCTTTGGCATCTTCGCCAGCGTTGTGGACGCCCTGCGCCAATCCGGCATCAGTAATATCAGTATCGTCACCGAGCCCATCACCGATCGGGCGCGCACCGAATGAGCCAGCATTAAGATGACCGCCGACGCCGCCAATCCGCCCTTCCCGAGCGCAGACGATCTCAGCCTGCGGCGCTTTCTCCTTTACTCGCTCTTTCTTCACGGGCTGCTTGCCGGCGTCGCCATCGCTTCCATCATCTTCCATTTTCAAGGCAATCGCTGGGGCGACGTCGGCGGCGGCAGCGAAGGCGAAGTCAATGTGAAGCTAGTCGGCAGCGTTGGCCTGCCCATGCCCAAGCCGCCGGATGTGACAGACAGCAGAACATTCGATCCAACCGATAGTTTGTACAAGACGCCGCCGCAGCCGAAACCGCCCGAGCCTCCCAAGCCGGAAGTAAAAATTCCTGAATTCAAGAAAGAGAAGCCGCCCAAGCAGATCGAGCATCGCTCGAAAACATTTGACAACCCAACTCCTGCTCCTGACAACGCCGTTGCGCAAAATGGCGGCAAAATGAATGTTCCCACCGGCACAGCCCAAGTTCAGGGCGCGGCCGCCCCCGGCGTCAACATTCAGGGCCAGGGTGGCGGCGATTTCGCCGCGCGCTATGGCTGGTACATCGACGCCGTGCGCCGCAAGATCAGCATGAATTGGCTGCAGTCCACCATCGATCCCGCCGTGCGCAGCGCCCGCACCGCCAAATGCACCATGACCTTCGTGATCGCGCGCGACGGCACCGTAAAAGACATTCGCATCGCGCAAACCAGCGGCAACTACTCCATGGACACTTCCGCCCAGCGCGCTCTGCTGAGCTCTTCGCCGATGCCCGCGCTGCCCAGCGATTACTCGGGTTCTTACGTCAACGTCACTTTCGATTTCGATCTGTCAATGACACGATGAACAATGACGCGATGAAGCTGGCCATGCCCGCCCGCGCAGCACGCGTCAGGGGGGACCGTAGGTGATGGTGCATCGTTCGCGCAGCATTGGTGTTTGTCTTTTGCTGTTTTGTGGGTTGTTCTTGCCGGGCCGCGCCGCGGCGCAAGCCTGGTTCCAGGCAAGCACCGGACTTGGCGCGGAAAAACCGCGTCTGGCGGTAGCGGATTTCGCGCCTCGCGCCGACGCCGCCAAGCCCCACTCGCAACTCTTCACCCAGGTGCTTCGCGACGACCTGCAATTCAGCGGCATAGTCGATCTCGTTAGCCCCAGCTTTTATCCCACGCAAGTGCCCACCGTGCCCTCGGACCTCCGCAATCCGGACTGGACCACTCCGCAAATCAACGCCAACCTCGTAGCCTTCGGCAATCTCACCGAATCCCCCAGCGAGGTCGGAATCTCCGGCTGGCTCTACGACGTGCGCAGCCCTTCCACGCAAGCCGTCGTAGGCAAGGTCTATCGCGGCACGCCTACCGACGCGCAAGTCCGCAAGTTCGCGCATCAGTTCGCCGACGAAATCATCAGCCGCCTTTCCGCCGGAACTCCTGGAATCGCTTCTACGCAAATCGCTTTCGTCAGCTCGCGAACAGGCACCAAAGAAATCTGGGTGATGGATTACGACGGCGCCAACCAACATCCGCTGACTTCGCTCAAAACCATCTCACTCACGCCTCGTTGGTCTCCCGACGCCTCACGCATCGCTTTCACCTGCTTCGAGGCCGGCCCCGCGCGCGTGGTCAGCCCGCAAATCTGCATGTATTCCGTCGACGCCAGCAAAGTCGTCTCCTTCCCGCGTTTCCGCGGCTCCAACAGCGCCCCCGCATGGGCGCCGGACGGCTCCCAGCTCATGTTTTCTTCGTCAATGCTCGGCAATCCCGAACTTTTCGTCACCGACGCCAACGGTAGCCGCCCCAAGCGCCTCACCTACACCACCGCCGCCAACACTTCCCCCACGTGGAACCCAAAAACCGGCCAGAGCGTCGTATTCGTGAGCGATCGCGGAGGCATCCCCAAGCTCTACCTTATGAACGTTGACGGCACCAGCACCAGCGAGCTCGACCTTCCCGACAAAGGCTATCTCATCGACCCGGCCTGGTCCCCCAATGGCCAAATGGTGGCCTTCAGTTGGCGCCGGCCGGACGGCAATTTCGATATCTACATCATGGATCCCGCCACGCGCGAAATCCGCCAAATCACCCGCGATAGCGGCAAGAACGAACGCCCCAGTTGGGCTCCCGATGGCCGCCATATCGTCTTCGAGTCCACGCGCAACGGCCAGCGCCAGATCTGGACCATGCTCGCCGACGGCTCGCAAGGCCATCTGCTCACCATGTCCGGACACAACGAATCCCCCAACTGGTCTCCAAAATAATGAATCAGTGCATCGCCATGCTGCATCAGACGATTGGAGGATGGCGCGATTGTCATCCTGACGCGCCGGCGCTGTTCAGCGGGCCCTGTAGCGCAGGGCGGAGTCTTCGCAGCCCTGCGGCCTTTCGCTTCTGTGATCTATGGGAAGGCCGTCATCCTGAGGTCCCGGCGCAGTTCAGTCGGGCCGAAGGATCTCAACCGATCCATTTGCAAAATGTAGCGTCTGCGCATCACAATCGAACTTTCGCTCACACCTTTGCTCGTTGCGTGTAGAATATATCGTGATACGAGATATCGCCCGGAACCAGCCCGACGGTGATACGATACTTGCCTCGGTGGGTCAAACTCGGGAAACATTTTAAGTTGGTCTGAGGAGGATACGAATGGCTGTGGTCTCGCGTCCGTTGTACCGCGCTTTGTTGGTGGCTGGTGTGCTGGCCACCATTTTCGCAGGTGGCTGCAAGAAGAAACCCGTTGCAACTACTCCGCCCCCGCCAGCTCCGGTTGAACAACCCAAGCCGCAACCAACCGTTACGCTTTCCGCCGATCCCACTTCCATCAACAAGGGTGATTCTTCCACTCTGAGCTGGAGTTCCACCAACGCCACGCAACTCACCATCGCGCCCGAAGTCGGCACGGTCACCGCCGAAGGCTCCACAAAAGTGACGCCGTCCGATTCCACAACTTACACCATTACCGCCAGCGGTCCCGGCGGCTCCGCAACTTCCACCGCGCGCGTCACCGTCAGCACTCCCGCACCTCCGGTCGAACCCCCGCCTGCGCCCGACCTGGATGCGCTGTTCCTGAAGGAAGTCCGCGACGCCTATTTCGATTTCAATAAAGCCGACGTTCGCGCCGACGCCCGCGATGCGCTCACCAAGACCGCCGAATTCTTGCGCAACAATCCGGGAATTCGCGTCACCATCGAAGGCCATTGCGACGAGCGCGGCTCCACCGAATACAACCTCGCCCTTGGCGATCGCCGCGCCGGCGCCGTCAAGCAGTATCTCGTTTCCCTGGGCATCTCTGCCGATCGCATCAGCACCGTCAGCTTCGGCAAAGAGAAGCCCTTCTGCACGCAGAGCAATGAATCCTGCTGGCAGCAAAATCGCCGCGGCCACTTCGTCCGCGCCCAGTAATCGCGTAGACCAATCATCCTCCCGGCAGGGGCGCAAAGTATTGCGCCCCGGACCGGCTCCTGTAGCGCAGGGCGGAGTCTTCGTAGCCCTGCGGCTTTTCGCTTTTCGGCCTTTATCGCGAAGCAACTTCCCGCGCGCGCGACACCTCTATCAATGTAGGGAAACATAGCGAAACCGTATTTGACCGTTCCGCTTTCTTCTGTAAAAGTATTCTCACCTGGCCTGTGTTAGTTCTTGCAAGCGTTGGGAACTCCGGCCGAGCGATCGCTCCCCGGAAACTAGGAGGAATTTTCATGCGTGCACGTAACATAGCTATTTTCAGCGCCGCCGTTTTGGCCGGCGCTCTGAGCGGCAGCCTAATCGGTCCGCGCCCCGCCGAAGCGGTGGCCCGCGAACTGATCGAACTCCAGCGCGACGTCACTTCCCTGCTGCAAGGACAGAAAGATCTCGCCACGCAGATGACCCAGGACCATACCGTCATGAAAACGCTTGTCGAGCAGTCTGGCGACACCGTTGGCAAGCTCAACGGCACCATGAGCGCCCTGCAAAAATCCATGCAGGATGTTCAGGCCAATTCCGGCGCGCGTCTCGACACCATGTCCACGCAAGTCCAGGGGCTCTCGGACAACCTCGAGGAAATCAAGTCTCGCCTGGGCAAGCTCAATCAACAGTTGGTCGACCTGCAGAACACCGTGCAGAGTCTCGATGCAAAGATTTCCGGTGGCGGCTCGACCGCACCTTCCACAGGCGTCACAAATCCCGGTGGCGCCAGCTCTCAGCCAGCCGGCGGTTCCGTCGCGTCCACCGGTGCTCCAGCCGGCGCCGCGCCTTCCGCCGACACGCTTTATTCCAATGGTCTTCGCGATATCACCAGCGGCAAATACGATCTCGCCCGCCAGGAATTTCAGGATTACCTCAAGTTTTACGGCGACACCGAACTCGCTCCCAATGCCCAGTTCTATCTCGGCGAAATCGCCTACAAACAAAAACAATATGATCAGGCCGTCACCGAATTCGATAAGGTTCTCACCGTCTACCCCAAAAGTTTCAAGATCCAACCCGCGCATCTCCGCAAAGGTATGGCCCTCATCGAACTCGGCCAAAAAACGCAAGGCGTCCGCGAGCTCCGCGATGTCGTCAAGCGTTACCCCAACAGCGAAGAAGACCGCCTGGCTCGCGCCAAGCTAAAAGAACTAGGCGTAAGCGTAACCGCCACCGCCGCCAACCGCTAAAAGTGGCACAGCCATTTCTGGCTGTGCTCCGTAATCTCCGTGTCCTCCGTGCCCCCTCAGTGCCCTCTGTGTTAAATTCCGCGCTTTTTCTTGTCTTTGTTGATCTTCTCTGCGAACCTCAGCGCTCTCTGCGTCTCTGCGTTATCCTTTTCTCTTTGTTTCTCTCGATAGCCCATTGCCCGTAAGTCCAGTATTCCTTTAAGCATTCCAACGTTTTCTTGATATTCGCTCAGACCCGCCACCCATAAACTCGAATTAGGAGGCACCCCATGAACCCCGCCGACGCCCAGCAACGCGCCCAATCCGAGCTCCAATCAGGCGAAAGTCTCTATTGGACCGGCACTGCCGACCCCGGCCGCGCCGCCCTCAGCGCCCTTCCCGCCGCCATCTTCGGCATCCCTTTCGCCGGTTTCGCCCTCTTCTGGATCACTCAGGCCTATCACGCCACCAGCGCCATGTCCAAGTCCTCCCACAATGCCTTTACCAGCGGCTTCCAGGTATTCCCCCTCTTCGGCTTGCCCTTTCTTTTGATCGGAGTCGGCATCATCCTCGCCCCACTTTGGGCTTTTCTCAGCGGCACCAGCACCGTTTACGCCGTCACCAATCAACGTGTCATGGTTATCACCGGCAACGGCACCCGCTCCGTCAAATCCTTCACGCCGGCGGATATCCTCAGCGTCGAGCACCGCGAGCGCCCCGACGGCTCCGGCGACATCGTCATCGTCACCAACGCCATGACTCGCGGCAACAACAATTTCGTATCTCCAGTTAAGGTCGCCCTGTGTGGCGTCGCCAACGTAAAGCAGGTAGCCGAGCAAGTATTGGCCCTGCACGCCCAGCGCACCGCCGCCTGACGTCTCAGGGTTGGCGGTTCTCTGTGTTCCGAAAGCGCCGGTAGGTGCGGCACAAGTTAGCCCAGTGCGTGAGCGCTGGGTATGCTTCATGAGTGGCCCTAAGCGCCGTAGGTGCGGCACGCTCCAAGCGCTCAGACAATCGTTGGCTCGCAGAAAACATCCCCTCGGAGACCTCAAAAATTCCCATTTTGGGATCATTCCCATTTTGGGGCGCTTTATCCACAGGGGTGATATAACGAAATCGCTATACGTTGGGTCCCATATAGAGTATATTAACGATGAGGTTACCTCAGGAGAGCGCGCCTGAGACGTCGTGACCTCGAGACGGTCCCGCCGTGGACATTCGCTTATGTCCCGACACTTTCGGGGCGCCAGTGCAACACGCAGAACCCACGGCGCTCCTCCCTCTCCGCCTGCAAGCCGCTAACCCGGCCTGCAGGCCAAAATGCTTGCCGCCGGTTTCTCCGCGCCCTCTGTGCCTCCTCTCTGTGCCCTCTGTGTCAATCTTTTTCTCGGTTTTTCCCAATTAACCATTGACTAATCTAACGTTCTGCTGTACCATTTATCGTGAATATCAGCCAAAATCCGCTAAGTCCATTAGAATGCGCAGATCCAAGATTTGCGCCATTTGCTTCAAAATTCGCCCCGATAACTCCTTTAGAATGCGCAGATACAAGACCCTCATCTGCTAAGTCGTTTATCAAGAACAGATCTGGAAAATGGGGGGGAGGGGGCCCTCCCGAGACTTCGATCCCTCGCGTTGGTGCTCCCCTGCGCACTCTGCGATAATCGGAATCACTTGAGGACAACGTGAGCAGCACGCAAGCAAAACCAAAATTCTGGAGCGGCAACGAAATCCGCGAGACCTTCCTCCGCTTCTTCGAGAGCAAAGGTCACCGCCGCGTGCGCAGCTCCTCGCTCGTGCCGCATGGCGATCCCACCCTGCTCTTCACCAACGCAGGCATGAACCAGTTCAAGGACGTCTTCCTCGGCCTCGAAAAGCGCGACTACGACAAGGCCACCACCGCGCAGAAATGCGTCCGCGCCGGTGGCAAGCACAACGACCTCGAAAATGTCGGCTTCACCAAGCGCCACCACACTTTTTTCGAGATGCTCGGCAATTTTTCCTTCGGCGATTACTTCAAGGAAAAAGCTATCCCCTACGCCTGGGAGCTGATCACCTCGCCCGAATGGTTCGCCATTCCGAAAGACAAGCTGTACGTAACGATTTTTGGCGGCGCGGACGTCGCGCCAGGGACGACGCTCGGCGTTGACGAAGAAGCCCGCAAGTTTTGGCTCGCTCAGAATGTCCCGGCGGAGCGAATCGTCCCCATTCCCGGCCTCAAAGAAAATTTCTGGGCCATGGGCGACACCGGCCCCTGCGGCCCCTGCAGCGAAATCCACTTCGACATGGGCCCCGCAGCCTCCGAGCAAGGCCATATCGCCTGCAAGTTCCCCTGCGACTGCGGCCGCTACGTAGAAATCTGGAACCTAGTCTTCATGCAATTCAACCGCGACGCCCAAGGCAAGCTGACGCCACTTCCCCGCCCCTCCATCGACACCGGCCTGGGCCTAGAGCGCGTAGCCGCCGTTCTCCAAGGCGTAATCTCCAACTACGACACCGACCTATTCGTGCCGCTAATGAAGCGCGCCGCCGAACTCTGCGGCGTCGACCATGAGAAGGAAATCCGAACCGAAGAGGGAAAGGGCGGCGCTGCCTCTCTCCGCGTGATTTCCGACCACGCAAGAGCAACAACATTCTTGATTGCCGACGGCGTTCTGCCGTCAAACGAGGGTCGCGGTTACGTCTTGCGTAAAATCATGCGCCGCGCGATCCGCCATGGCCGCGTCCTCGGGGCAACGAAGCCGTTTCTCGCCGAAATGGTTAATGTCGTTCGCGACCTGATGGGTACGGCATATCCGGAATTGCGAGAACCCGCAGCCGCACGCATTCCTGAAATTGTGCTCGGCGAAGAGACGCGGTTTGCTCATACGCTCGACGTTGGTTTGAAGAAACTCGAAGAGGACCTCAAGCGACAACTACCTCCGATGACGGCGACAGCCGTCGAAATCGATAACCGTACTACTCATCGTTACGGTTCCGTCGGAACGGGTGCCACACTGCTCTACCCGGGAGAAAACGCCTTTCGGCTCTACGATACTTATGGCCTGCCACGGGATTTTATTGAGGACGCCACGCGCGACGCCGGCCTAACATTTGACGAGAGCGGGTTCGCGGCAGCGATGGAGGAGCAGCGCAAACGCGCTCGGGCGTCATGGAAAGGTGGCGCCAGGAAGGAGGCGGCGAATCCGGCTTATGCGAAGATCGCCGAGAACCATAAGACGGAGCCGGATTTTTACTTTGGTACGAGTTCCAAAGATGCCCGCGTCGGCGCGATCATCACGAAGAATGGATCCGTCGCTGAATTGAAGGCGGGCGAATCGGGCGAAGTCGTGCTCGACCGCACCGTGATTTACGCCGAATCCGGCGGGCAGATGGCCGATACCGGCGCGTTCTACGATCCGTCTGGCTCGCAAATCGTCGCCGAGGTTAGCGGCGCTTACTACCCCGTTGCGAGATTGGTCGCACACCGCGTCACCGCGAAAGACACGCTGCGCGTCGGCGATCGCGTTTCCGTCCAAGCCGACGCCGAGCGCCGAGCGCGCATCATGCGCAATCATTCCGGCACGCACTTGGTGCATGCGGCGCTGCGCAATATCCTGGGCACGCACGTCAAGCAGGCCGGCTCGCTCAATGCCCCCGACCGCCTGCGCTTCGACTTCTCGCACTTCGCGCATGTCGATGCCGAAGAGCTGCGCGATATCGAGCAGCAAGTCAACGACGAGATTCGTTACAACTGCGAGATTGCGACCAATGTCACCTCGCTCGAAGACGCTCTGGCCTCCGGCGCGCTGGCCTTCTTCGGCGACAAATATCCGGAAAGCAACGTCCGCGTAGTGACCATGCCCGACCCGCGCTCGCCCCGCGGCTTCTACAGCAAGGAGCTGTGCGGTGGCACGCATGTCCACCGCGTAGGCGATATCGGCGTTCTAAAGATCGTCAGCGAGCAATCGGTAGCCGCAGGCGTCCGCCGCATCGAGGCCGTCACTGGAATCGGCGCCCTGGAGCACTACCAGCAGCGCGCCCAGTTGCTTGGCCAAATCGCCAGCAAGCTCAATGTCGGCGAAGACGCCGTCCTGGCCACTGTGGAAAAACTGTCGGAAACCAGCAAGCAGCTCGAGAAAGAACTCGAAGCCCAAAAACGTAAAGGTGCCCTGGGGCAATTGGATGACCTAACCTCCCGGGTGCAGCTAGTCAAGGGGGTCAAGGTAATAGCCGCCGAGGTCGCCAATGTCGACCGCGAAGGCCTCCGCCAACTGGTCGATTCCCTGCGCCAAAAACTAGGCTCTGGAGTGGTAGCCCTAGGCATGCCCGAAGACGGCAAAGTCGCTCTAATCGCAGGGGTTACCAAGGATCTGACCTCTAAAGTCCACGCCGGCAAGCTGATACAGCAATTAGCCAAGCAAGTAGGCGGTTCCGGGGGCGGAAGGCCCGATTTAGCCGAGGCTGGCGGAAAGGACACATCGGCCCTAAAAAGTGCCTTGCAGTCTATTCCTTCCCTTCTGGAGCCATTGCTATAATCCGGCAGCTCTGGAAATGTGTCTGAACCGAGACACAGCCAGGTTTTGCACAGTTCGTGATGTCTTTTGAGAAACCTGTAGTGGCCGTTCTGCATCGGCCGAGTTCACGGGCCTCCCGCCCGGCACAACAATGCGACGACGCATCGCCATCCCGGCCTGCATGTGTTTGGCAACGCTAGTCTTGTGCTCGCGGCCCGCTAACGCGCAAATTGCCAAGGTGTTGGACGACAGCAGCGGCCGCCAATTCTTCATCAATTCCGACCCGACCCCAACCAAATTTGGCTCCTCCAGGTTTGCCACCGCCAAGCCCCGCGCAAACATCTTTTTGCCTGCGGAATCTTCTCTTACGGGACCTAGCCGACCGGCGATGAGCATCGACCGCGACGGCGCCGAGAGGCTGGTGCGCGAAGCCGCGGAACGCCATCACATGGATCCCGCCCTGGTGCGCGCCGTAATTGAGACGGAATCCAACTGGAACGCCACGGCGAAGTCGCGGAAGGGCGCTCTGGGCCTGATGCAACTGATTCCAACCACGGCGGTGCGCTTCGGCGTTAATGACGCGTTCAGTCCGCAACAGAATGTCGACGCCGGGGTTCGATACCTGAAGACGTTGCTAGAACGCTACAATGGCAACCTGGATTTGGCCCTAGCGGCGTACAATGCTGGAGAAGGTGCGGTGGATCGCGCACACGGCATCCCCGCATTCCGCGAAACGCGCGAGTACGTACAGAAAGTGCAGAATGCTTATTTCCGGCCAGGCTCGGGGCGCATGGAAACCTTGTGGAGTAATCCGCACGCGATCCGCAAAGATACCGAGTCAGCAAGCGGCCGCGTTATTTTCACAAACGAATAAAGCTCCGCGAGCGGCCGAGTTTTTCATTGCGAGTCCATCGGTGGGAACGGCTGGGCTAAGGGCTGAGCGAGCGCTCCAGGGCAACGGGGCGCGCAAGGCGGGGATGTTGGCAGGCCAAAATTTTTTCCACAAGCTGTTCGCCCGCGTTTCGCCGGTTTTCCTCGTAGCCGGTCTCTCCTTCATCGGCCTGCAAATTTCTCAAGCCGCCACCTCGCAACCCGGGTCGGCTCTGCCCCGCTCCGGAGATTCCGAGACTCGCAATAATTCAAATCGGCGCGAGGCGGCTACCACGCAGTTTGCGCGCGCGGAAGATTTGCGCGCACAGCTGAATAGCAAGCCGGCGGAGAAGCGCACGCTTTCCGAATACAAGCAGGTGGTTTCCAGTTATCGCCGCGTGTACCTGATTACGCCGCACGCCACGGAAGTGCCGGATGCGCTGCTGGCCGTCGCGGAACTCTATTCCGAGATGGGCGATAAATTCGGCCGCAGCTACTATCAGCTTGCCGCTGATTCCTACAAATTTCTTGTGCACGAATATCCCACGAATCATTACGGGCAGGACGCCATGCTGCGCATGGCGCGGCTGCAGAAAGAGCAGCTTGGCGATGCGGCCGGCGCCTCCAAGACGTTTGAAGAATTCTTGAAAAAGTATCCGCGCTCGACGCGCAGGCGCGAGGCGCAGGAAGCCTTGGCGGAAATCGCGCTGCTGCGCACTAGCGATGAATCGAGTGAAACGAAGAGCGAAGCCGCGGGCTCTGACGCCAATAAGGAGAAAATGGCGGAGTCAGCGGAATCCGCGCGAAAGGTTCCTGCGGACGCTGTGCCGGTCTACTCGGCAACGAATTCAGGCAAAGCGCCGCGACTGCGGCGCATCGGCGCGAGCGCAACGCCGGATGCCACGCGCATCACCATCGACTTGGAAGACCTGGTGCAATATGATTCGGCGCGCATCCGCAATCCCGACCGGATTTTCTTTGATTTGCATGCGGCACGGCTCACTCCGGAGTTGGCGCGGCAAAATATTCACGTCGAAGGCGATTTGCTTTCCGCGGTGCGCGTGGCGCAAAACCAGGCCGGAGTCGTTCGCGTAGTGCTGAACGTAAACGGTGTAAAAGATTACACCGCTTCCCTGCTGACGAATCCGCCGCAGTTGGTGATCGATTTGTATCCGGATACGCGCGGCAAAGCAGTGCGCTCGGCAAAAGCAAAGCGTAACGCACCGCAAGTGCCGGTTGAAGAGCCTAAGGCCGATCCTGTAGCGGCCAGCGATGAACGCCCCGGCGTGCAAGCGGTTTCCACAGCGATGCGGGCTCAACCATTCGGACCTCCGCCGCCGGCATCTGATGGCGTAGTGAACGAGTCCACTCCGGCGAGCGTAACGGAAGCCCGCCAGCAAGACGCCCTCAGCAACTCAGGACCGTCTAGCGGTACTGTTCCGGGCAGCGTCACTGGCGCAGGTCCGCGGAATTCGAGTTTGGTCGCTGCAGGTGGCGGGAAGGCGCGGTCGAAGGGCGCGAAGTCCGTGGGCGCGAAGCCGGACCTGATTCAGCCGGCGAGCGCGGCCGTGCCGACACGCGACGGTCAGTCCACTTTGACGCGAACGCTGGGGCTCAAGATTGGCCGCATCGTCATCGATGCCGGGCACGGAGGGCATGACACCGGCACCATTGGTCCGACCGGCTTGATGGAAAAGGATTTGTGCCTGGATATCGCGCAGCGGCTCGGCAAAATTATCCACCAGCGTTTGCCGGGCGCGGAAGTAATCTACACCCGCGCGGACGATACGTTCATTCCGCTGGAGGAGCGCACGCGCATTGCGAACGAGTCAAAGGCCGACCTCTTCATTTCCATCCACGCAAATTCCAGCCATGACCATGCGGCGCGCGGCATCGAGACGTATTATTTGAACCTGAAAGGCTCGCCGGACGCCATGGAAGTGGCGGCACGCGAAAACGCCACAGCTCAGGAAAGCGTTCACGATCTGGAAGACATCGTGAAGAGGATCGCGCGCAGCGAAAAGATTGACGAATCGCGTGAATTTGCCGCGGACATTCAGGAATCGTTGGCCAAGCGCATCCAAAAGCTGAACCGCACGGTGAAAGACCGTGGCGTGCGCAAAGCGCCCTTCGTGGTGCTCATCGGCGCGGATATGCCCTCGATTCTGACGGAAATTTCGTTTCTCAGCAATCCAGCCGACGAACAGCTTTTGAAAAAACCAGAGCACCGCCAACGCGTCGCGGAAGGTTTGTACCAAGGTGTAGCAAGCTACCTTCAGAGCCTCAACAGCATGACCATGAGCGTGCCGGGAAAGCCTTCCGTTTCTGGCCCTGTAAGCGCCTCAGTTGAACAATCGCGGAACCAACGATAATCTAGTGGTGTCAAAGAAAAGGTTGTAGGGATGCGCCATAAATTCTTATACGCTGCACTCTTCGCTCTCCTGAGCGTAGCCAACCTATCCGCCCAGCAAAGTAAGTTGACGCAGCAGAGTGTGTCCGCCCAAGACTCGGCTTTGACCGATGCGTTTGGGACGTGGCACACAACGGGGTGCGACGCGAGTGCGCAGCATCCTGCGCTATCGCAAGAGGCGGGCGAGCGCGCCTTCCGCTCGTGCCACTTCACGAACGGGAAGCAGACCGCCACGATCCGGGCGGGAACGTATCGAGACCCGAGCAGCGCGTACGAGGTCTACACTTCCCTGCTCCGCCCCACGATGTCGCCGTCCACGGTGGGACGATTCACCGCGGTTGACACCAAGGGGCTGGTGATACTAGCCGGAAATACAGTCATCGAGGTAGACCAGCCGCGGAATGTGTCCACGAAGGATTTGCAGGAGCTTGCGTCTGTTGTTGCGGCGCGGTCGGACAAGACGCCGCTGCCGCCGATTCGCGAGTATTTGCCCAAGGAAGATTTGGTGAACGCGACGCAGCGTTATGCGCTGGGTCCAGAGGCGCTGGGGGCGGCTGCGAAAGCCTTAGGCAAGCCGGAGATCGCCGGGCTAGCGCGCGCGGTGGGCTTCGGGCAGGGCGCGGAAGCGATGCTGGCGCAATATCGTCGAGGACGTGACGAAGGCGTGCTGCTGCTGATTGACTATCCCACGCCGCAGCTTGCGGAACTGCACTTGCGGCATCTTGAAACCGCTCTGCCTCAAGATGCGATGAAGTCAGGCACGCCGATTGAACGCAAAGGTTCGCTGCTGGCCATTGTGATCGGTCCGAGCTCGCCGGCGTTCGCGCAAAGCCTGCGGGACAGCGTGAATTACCAAACGCAAGTGACCTGGAACGAACCGAGCCAGACGGCCACCGATCCGCCCTGGGCGGTGGTGCTATACCGGATTTTTGTGGGCACCGGCGTATTCATGGTTATGGCGGTGGCATTTGGCGTGGCGTTCGGCGGCTTCCGTGTCTTCATCAAAAGAATGCTCCCCGGCAAAGTGTTCGACCGCCCCGAGCAGATGGAAGTGCTGCAGCTAGGCCTCTCCGGAAACAAGATCGACACCCGCGATTTGTATTGAGTGTCGACTCCGGAAGAATGGGCCCAGCGAGGCGGCTCGCCGCAGGCCCACGATGGAACTCGCGAAAAGTAACGCATTTCCCTCGTTGACGTCTAATCTAGTATTAGGTGTGCCTTCGTTTTATGAGCGAGACCGGGCCTCACAAACTTCAGAGATACGGGCAGGGCGTGGTGTCAACTTATGGGCTGTTGGGCACGGTGCGCAATATATCCTTAGCTGGCAGCGTATAGAAAGACGAGAGGAGGCTAAGAATGAAGTTGAAGCTCGGATTTCTGTATGTGCTACCGCTGTTTGCCTTGCAAATCGCAGCGTCGGGCTGTAACCGCGCGAATCCCCAAGCTGCTGGTCCTCAACTCCCACCTCCGCCGCTGGTCAGTGTAGTCAAGGCGCAAGCCCAAGATGTGCCCGTTTACCTCGACGAGATCGGCAAGAGCTTCGCTTTCGAGTCGGTCACCGTAACCCCACAGGTCGGGGGGCGCATTACGCAAAGGCAATTCCAGGATGGCGCGGAGCTGGTGAAAGGGCAGTTGCTCTTTACGATTGATCCGCGGCCGTACCAAGCCCAGCTCGATTCGGCAAAGGGCGCTCTGGCCCAGGCAAAAGCGGCGCTCGGGCTTGCCAAGGTGGAGTTCGGGCGCAGCGCGGAGCTATTCGCATCCAAGGTCACCCCCAAACAGGACTTCGACACCAAAAAGAGTACGGTCGATGTCGATCAGGCACAGGTCGAATCGGCGGAAGCGGCCCTCGAAACCGCCCAGCTCAACCTGGAATATTGCTTTATCCACTCGCCGATCCAGGGCCGCGCCGGCGCGCGACTGGTCGATGTCGGAAACGTCGTGCAGGCCAACACCACCGGATTGTTGCTGATCCAGCGCCTGGATCCGATTTATGCGGACTTCACCATCACCGAGCGCGATCTCCTCAACGTGCAGAAAGAGATGACTCGCGGAACGCTGAAGACCTTCGTTAGGCTGCCCTCGGATCCGGAAGACCGCGCCCACGGCGGCCAGCTCACATTTCTCGACAACACCGTCCAGAACGGCACCGGCACGGTGAATTTGCGCGCGACTATCTCCAACCCTGATCATCATTTCTGGCCAGGTCAATTTGTCAACGTCAGGCTTGTCCTGGCAACGCAGAAGAAGGCGGTGCTGATCCCCAACCAAGCCACGCAAATCAGCCAAAAGGGTCCCTTCGTCTACGTGGTGAAACCGGATAGCACCGCGGACCTTCGACTGGTGACCTTGGGCCAGCAGCAAGGTGACAACATCGTGGTAACCCAAGGTGTGACCGCGGGAGAGAGCGTCATCGTAGCCGGCCAGATGACGGTAGCTCCGAACGGCAAGGTGCGTATCGATACCGCCAGCGCCACCCCCGCAGCGGGCACGCAGCCAAGTGCGCCCGCGAAAGCAAAGTAACGAGACGAAATCGATGAATCTGTCTGAACCATTCATTCGCCGCCCGGTAATGACCGCGGTGCTGACGATCTCGGCCATCGTTTTTGGCGTACTCGCCTATTTTGCCTTGCCGGTCAATGACCTGCCGGCGGTCGACTATCCTGTCATTCAGGTAAGCGTCGGCTATCCCGGCGCAACGCCGGAAACGATGGCGAACAACGTAGCCACCCCGCTTGAGCGCCAGTTCATGCAGATTCCCGGGCTTCAGGTGGTGACCTCCAACAGCGGCCAGGGGCACTCGAGTTTCGTTCTGCAGTTTGATCTCTCCAAGAATGTGGATGCGGCAGCAACTGACGTTCAGGCGGCCATTACACGCGCGACGGCGCAGCTCCCGGTGGATTTGCCGAGCGCGCCGACCTTCAGCAAGACCAATCCCAACGACCAGCCCATCATGTACGTTGGGATCACCAGCGACAGCGCCACGCAGGGCCAGCTCTACGACTACGCCAATACGCAAGTCGGCGAGCGCATCAGCATTCTTCCGGGCGTGAGCCAGGTAGCGGTTTACGGCGCCCAGTCCGCCGTGCGCATCAAGGCCGACCCTTCCGCAATGGCCGCGCGCAATCTAACCATTGATGATTTGACGGCGGCGTTAAAGAACGGCACCAGCTACACGGGAGCGGGACAATTTGACGGCGAACATCACACCTTTCTGCTGCAACCCGAAGGGCAGCTTAGCGAAGCCAGCCAATACGAGAATTTAATCGTTCGCCAAGGCAACGGCGCTTCGGTCTACTTGAAAGACGTCGCCACGGTAAAAAATGGATTGCAAGACGAGCGCATCAGCATGCGCTTTTGGTACCGCGGACACGAGGTTCCGGCCGCTACGGTCGTCGTTGCGGTGTTCCGGCGCGCGGGATCAAACGCCGTCGAGGTTGCCAAATCCATCCGCGACCTCCTTCCCGCGGTGCAAGCCCAGCTCCCCAGTTCTGTTGGAATCGTTCCTATTTATGACCGTTCCCAAGGTATCGTGAACAGCGTCAAGGATGTTCAGGCCACGCTGTTCGTCGCGTTCATTTTGGTTGTCCTGGTGATCTTTATTTTTCTAGGCCGCGGGCGCGACACTTTGATCCCGGTTGTGGCGCTGCCTCTCTCGCTCCTGCTGACGTTCGTGGTCATGAACATTCTGGGCTACAGCCTGGACAACCTGTCGTTAATGGCCCTGACGCTGGCCATCGGATTCCTGGTCGATGACGCCATCGTCTTCCTGGAGAATACCGTTCGCCTCATGGAGAGCGGCCTCGGTGCGCTCGAAGCCGCCCTACAATCCGCCAGGGAAATAAGCTTCACGATTCTCGCCATGACCATTTCCCTAGCAGCCGTATTCCTTCCGCTGGTGTTTATGAGCGGCCTGGTGGGACGCATTTTTCGCGAGTTCTCTATCACCATCATCGTTTCGATTTTCGCCAGCGGCATCGTCTCGTTGACGCTCACGCCCTTGATGTGCTCGGGCCTGCTTCGGGACCGCGGAGAGCGTGCGAAGAAGAACTGGATCGAGCGCGTCATCGGCGGCACAGAAAAAAGGGTGCTGTCGGTCTACGGGCGTTCGTTGTGGTTTTTTCTTCGGTATCGCTGGATTTCCCTGGTGATTTGGTTGGTTTGCCTGCTTGGAACTGTCTACTTTTTCTATATCGTTCCTAAGGCCTTCCTCCCCATCGGGGACAGTTCCTTCGCCCTCGGCGTGTTCATCGCGCAGGAGGGTACGTCGCACTACGAAATGCGTACCCACCAGATACAGGTCGAGGACGTCCTGCATGCCAACCCGGCCGTGGACATGACCTTCACCCTGAGCGGCCTCAATTCATTTTTCCCTGCCAACCAAGGCCTGGTGCTCGCGTTTCTGAAGGCGCCCGATAAGCGCCCTCCCATTCAAGCTGTGACCGGGCAACTGATGGGTCAGCTGAACTCCAAGATCCCCGGTCTGCTCACCTTTCTCAAGCCTCAGCCCGTGTTGCAAATCAGCACAGGAGCCACGGCGCAGCTGCAGGGCCAGTTTGCTTATTCCATTTCCGGGATCGATCCGAACGAGGTCTATGGCAGTGCCGGCGCGCTGATGCGCAAAATGTTCGAGTTCCCGGGGTTCCTCTTTGTCAATTCCGACCTGTTCAACCACACGCCAAATCTGCAGGTCGATATCCTCCGCGAGCAAGCCAAGACCTACGGCGTCTCGGAGACGAGGATCCTCAGTCTTCTGCACCAAGCGTACTCGCAGAACTACGTCTATCTCATCAAAAAGCCCACCGACCAATACCAGGTGATCCTGGAAGTTGCCGACGACCAGCGTTCCGAGCCTCAGGATCTGCATCTGCTGTACATCAAGAGCGACGACGGTTCGCGCATGGTTCCGCTCAACGCCGTGGCCACTTGGCACCCGATATTGGGCCCGCAATCGGTCAATCACATCAACCAATTCACGAGCGTCACGCTGTTCTTTAACCTGAAGCCCGGCTATTCCATCGGGCAGGCAACTGATTTCGTGGAGAAGGCTGCGAAGCAACTCTTGCCGCCGGGAATTCGCGGCGAGTTCCAGGGCGAAGCGCTTACGTTCCGCGATACGGTATCGAGCCTCACCATCCTTATGTTTCTCGCGGTCTTTGTCATGTACGTGATTTTGGCGATTTTGTACGAGAGCTACTTGCATCCAATCACTGTGCTCTCCTCGTTGCCGGTTGCGCTCGTCGGTGGCCTCCTGACCCTGTGGCTGTTTGGCGCTGAGGCTTCCTTGTACGCTTTCATCGGCATGTTCATGCTCATGGGCATCGTGAAGAAAAACGGCATCATGATCGTGGACTTCGCGCAACAACGGGTCCTTCACGGTGTACCAGACGATCAAGCGATTCACGACGCCAGCATGGAGCGCTTCCGTCCCATCATGATGACCACCATGGCCGCGCTCATGGGCGCGTTGCCCATCGCCCTCGGCTACGGGGCGGATGGCGCCTCGCGCCGGCCGCTCGGACTCGTTGTGGTCGGCGGCCTGATTGTGTCGCAGTTCATCACGCTTTTTATTACCCCGGCGATCTATCTCTACCTGGAAGAGTTCCAGGAGAAGGTAATGGATCGCTTTGCCTTCTTCCGAGCGCGACATTCGCGGCCTGCGGGCGCAGGCGCCCCGGGACACGCAACCGCGGACTAAGGACTATAGGCAACACGAGTCAATCTTCTGTCTGTTAGCGGCGCGGACGAGCATGGACTTCGCCGGACTTTCGAACTTCGCTACGAACGCAGCGAACGATCGAAGTGAAGCTGCGGGGCTCGCCATCCCGGGCCCGTGTTGCCGCGGGATTGTAAATTGCATGTCACCTCACCGTCATTTGTTTGTCTCGCCCGGAAATGGAGGGCATTTCCGCGCTAAAGTCGACTTTCGGGCGTTATTTGCGATCCGTGAGGTCGTGGCGCTAAAAAATCCCGCAGGTTACATGGTTCTAGCAGAATTTTTACAGGCTGTGGTCAGTCTATAAGGGCGAGACCGGGAACAATTGCTGTGTGGGCTCTCTTCGCCGAAGTGGCGGACTCACCAGGAGACCGGGTTACGCCAACCCCAGGCTGACGCCGCCCGGTGTGAGGGAGGGTAAAGGGATGATGTTCCTTTTGCGTAGCGCCCATGTCATAGGCCTTTGCTTGCTGGCCACGATGGCCAATTGCGACCGGAGCTTGGCGCAGAACGCCCCGACGACTACCGGGCCTCAGGGCCCTGAACTTAATGGGCAAGAGCTGAACGGCAAGATTGAGCTGCTCACACGGTCACTGGAGCAGACGCAGTCGGAACTGGCGCGGTCGCGGAGCGAGATCGAGCAGTTGCGCGCGATGCTGGGAGAGGTGCTGAAGCGGATGGACGCGACGGCGGCGGTGGCTGTGGCTCCGCGAGGCCCCATACCGGCGGGCGGCGCGCTCGGCGTGGCCGGAGCGGAGCAGGCGGCGCCGACGGCGCAGGTTTCTCAGGACGACTGGGACTTGCTGAATGCGCGCGTTGAGGAGCAGAGGCAAACGAAGGTGGAGAGTGGCTCGAAATTTCGCCTGAGACTCTCAGGTATCGCGCTCTTCAATGCATTCGGCAATTCGGGCAGCGTAGATAATCTCGATGTGCCGGCGATTGCGGTGCCGAGGGTCGCGGGATATCCGGCGGGCGGGCTTGGGGCGTCGGTGCGGCAGTCGATCATCGGGCTGACAGGGATTGGCCCGGAGATTTTCGGTGCGCGCACCAGTGCGGAGTTGCAAATGGGATTTTACGGGGGGCTGCCGAGCGGATACAACGCTACGACGTCGGGGATCGCCAATCTGCGGATCGCGCGCATTCGGTTCGATTGGGAGAACACGTCGGTGATTGCCGGGCTGGATACTCCGTTCTTCTCTCCGAATATGCCAAGCACGTATATGTCCGTGGCGGTGCCCGGGTTTGCCTCGGCGGGAAACTTGTGGACGTGGACGCCCACGATTCGCGTGGAACAGCGCTTCGGTTTCGGCGGAACGGGATCGCCGTTCAAGCTGGAAGCAGGGCTGCTGGATCCTTCGTCCAACATCAACTACACGACCAACAATAATTTACGCGTGCCCAGTCCCACGGAAAGTTCTCGTATCCCAACGTACGCATTCCGATTTTCCTACAGCAGGAAATCCGAGGACCGTCCAGCGTCCTTTGGCGTGGCGGGCGTGTACTCTCCGCAAGAGTATTTTGGCGGTTATCGGCAGGAGGGATGGGGAGCAATCACGGACTGGAGGTTTGGTTTGCTGCCTCGAACGGAGGTGAGCGGGCAATTTTTTACGGGACGCGGGCTCGATGGCTTTGGCGGCCTGCCCGAGGATCCGTTCCCGCCACAGAATCCGGTGTACTACAACACAATTATTGCGCCTCTCTTGGCCAATGTGGGAGTGATGGGGGGATGGACGCAGCTCAAATTCAGACTGAACGCGCGGCACGAGTTCAATGTTGCGGCGGGTACTGGCGATCGCAAGGCAGCAGCGCTGCGCCAGATACTGGGGACTAACTTCGCGGCGCTTTTGATTCCGGCGCGCAACGAAATGATGTTTGCGAACTATATTTTCCGTCCGCGGTCGGACCTGGTGTTTTCGGCGGAATACCGGAGGCTGCGCACGTATGAAGTCACGGGCGCACCGGATAGGGCGGGACAAGTGGGACTTTCCGTCGGATTCTTGTTCTAGGTGCTTATGAATATTCGTCAACATGCTTTCGCCGCATTCGCGCTGATTGCTGGAGTTGTCTGCATTGCGGCTCAGCCGCGGGGGTACGCGACGGAATCGGGCATTGCCGTAAGCGGCGAGGCTACTTTGGCCGGGCCGGAAACCGGGGGCGTGGCTAAGGACGCGTCGAGAATCGTCGTTTGGCTCTCGCTTGTTGACGCGGTACGGCCCGTGCGGGCTACCACCGAGCGCCCGCACTACCGTCTGGTTCAACACAACAAGAGATTTGAGCCAGGATTGCTGGTGGTGCCGGTGGGCAGCGTTGTCGATTTTCCGAATTTGGACCCTTGGTTTCACAATGTTTTTTCGCTGTATCGCGGCAAGAGATTCGATTTGGGCCTCTATCAGGCCGGCGCGCAGCGATCTGTAAGATTCGACCGCATCGGGCCGTCCTATCTTTTCTGCAACATTCACCCGGAAATGACGGGCGTGGTGCTAGCCATCGACTCCGACCTTTTTGCGGTTACCGACAAAAGCGGTCACTACGCGATCACGGGGCTGACTCCCGGGAAATACGTCTTGCACGTGTGGTACGAAAATGCCACGCAAGAATCGCTGCAAGCACTGCAACGCTTAGTGACGATACAAAGCGACGATCACATTCTGCCGGCCATCTCGGTGAAGGCGTTAATGCAAATCCCGGAACACAAAAACAAATACGGGCAGGACTACGACCCGGCGACGCTGAAAACAGATTATTAAGGCTCACGCGAGGCAGCGATCGCGTGCGGAACGGATTTAAGTGACTGGAAAGGGAGTAAATCGGCGAACTAAATGAAGCCAACCGAAAAGGACGCAAACGCTATGGAGACAGTACTGGTGGTGGAAGACAGCCGGGCTATGCAGCGAACGCTGCAGCGGTTGCTGGAAGCGGACTCGTTGCAGGTGCAGATTGCCTCGGACGGAATCGCAGGGCTGGAGACGTTCCGCAAGCAGCCGCCGAGCGCTGTATTGCTCGATTTAAAGCTGCCAGGGCTCTCGGGCAAGGAGTTATGTCGCGAATTCAAGACCATCGCTGCGTCGGTGCCCATCGTGGTGTTGAGCGCAAACGCGGAGGTAGAGGACAAGGTGCTGCTGCTGGAGCTGGGCGCGGATGATTACGTCACGAAGCCTTTCAGTCCGCGGGAGCTGCTGGCGCGTGTGCGCCGGGCTATGCGCCGCGGCGGAGCAAAAACCAATGCTACCGGCAGCGTTCCGATGAAAAATGTCAGCCACGAGGTCTTGGCATTCGGCGACGCGCGCGTCGATTTCACGAGCATGGAAGCTTCGCTGGGCGGAAAGGCGGTGACGCTGACGGCGCAAGAGTTCAAGTTGCTGAAATTCTTCGCCGGCTCCCCGGGACGAGTGCTCACCCGCGACGAACTCTTGAACGAGGTGTGGGGCTATCAGAACTATCCCTCCACGCGCACGGTGGACAATCACATTCTGCGGCTGCGGCAAAAGCTCGAGCCGGATCCGGCCAATCCGCGATACTTTCTGACGATCCACGGCGCGGGGTACAAGTTTGTCCCCGGGTCCGCTGCGACAAATGGCAAGTCCTAGCGCACGTATCCTTGTAATCATGGAATTGAAATGACCCATTTCCGGCTGCGCACACAGCTCTTCATCGCCACGCTGCTGATCATTTGCGGCTTGACGGGCGCGCTTTTGCTGATTATCCGGCACACGGTCAGCGTGGAAACGGAGCGGCAGGTGCGCGACGGCACGGAGGCGTCGGTGCGTGCGTTTGAGAGCGTGCAGCGCCAGCGCGAGCAGCAACTCTCCCGGACGGCGGCGATGCTCGCGGATCTGCCGATCATAGAAGCGCAGATGACTACGGAGCACGCGCCGACAATCCAGGATGCGTCGACCTCCTGGTGGAAACTGGCGGGAAGCGACCTTTTCATACTCGCCATGCCGGACCGACGCATCGTGGCTTTTCACGTGACAAAGACGGGCTGGCCCGTGGAAAGTGCCGAGCGCGATTTGAAGCGGTCGGTCGAGCAAGGAGAAGATGCGACCTGGTGGTACGACAACGGGCGGCTGTACGAAGTATTTCTCAGGACGATAACGCGCGGCGCCGGGGCGAGTGCGCAAGAGCTGGGCTTTCTGGTGATTGGTTATCAGGTGGATTCCACGGTGGCTGAGCATCTGGCGATGGAAGCAAACAACCAGATTGCTCTGGCGACCGGAGACCGGCTGATTGCTTCGACGTTGCCGCCAAAAGATGAAGAAGCGATGCAGCGATGGCTCAGCAAATCGCGCCCGGAAGCAAATCCGCCGCAGCAGGAAATTGCTTTGGAAACGGATCATTACGCGGCCTCTTCGGTGCTGCTGCACGGCGCACTTCCGTCACCCGTGCGCTGTTACGTCATGATGCCGATGGGTCCGGTGAACAGCTTCATGAGCCGGCTGAACCGGACAATTTTTGTTGTGGGCGGGTCGGCGATTCTTTTCGGCGCGATTTTGTTTGGATTTGTGGCGCGAAAGATCACCAAGCCCCTGGACAATCTGGTTTCCGGAGTGCGCGCGCTGGCCACGGGAAATTATACCTACTCCATTACGCCGGAAGGCACCACGGAAGTTGCCGAGCTGGGCCACGCGTTCGCGAAAATGCGCGGAGAGTTGCTGGATTCGCAGCGGCAGCAGATTCAGACGGAGAGGATCGCGGCGCTGGGGCGCGCGGCGAGTTCCATTTCTCACGATTTGCGTCACTATCTTGCGGCGGTGGTGGCCAACGCGGAATTCTTGTATGAAGCGGAAGAGCTGAAGCTCGACAAAAGTGAAATCTATCAGGAGATCAAGACAGCTTCGACGCAGATGACGGATTTAATCGATTCCCTGCGCGAGCTGGCGCATGAGCGGACGGCGATTTCGCCGGAGCCCACCGACCTCGAACAGATCATCCGCAGAGCGATTGAGGGCGTGCAAGTGCGGCCGGAGTTTCGGAATCGCATCATTACGTTTCACGCGGACACCGAGCTGGAGGGCATGTTCGACCCGCGCAAACTGGAGCGCGCCTTCTTCAATCTCGTGCTAAATGCTTGCGAAGCTACTCCGGACGGTGAGAGCCGAGTGACTATAGATGTGCAGACGGGAAAGGATTCGTTCGAGATTCGCGTGCAGGATCAGGGATCGGGTGTGCCGGAAAACATCCGCGGGCGGGTGTTCGATCCGTTTGTGAGCTCAGGCAAACCGAACGGGACCGGGCTGGGGCTAGCGATCGTGAGCAAAATTGTTGGCGATCATGGCGGCTCGGTGACAGTCGAGCGTACGTCCGAAAGTGGCACGGTGATGTTGGTGAGACTTCCCCGTGTGGCGAATGCGGTGGCTTCGCATTCGGACTCGGCGATCGCGTAGAGCTCCGGCGTAGAACTTTTGGAGGCGCGGGGCGGAATCGAACCGCCGATAAAGGTTTTGCAGACCTTTGCCTTACCACTTGGCGACCGCGCCTCGGCGCACAGAGCGTGACCTGCTCCGTGCGAAGTCCATGAAATGCCGCTCTAGTTTGCGCCAGCCGCTTTAGGTTTCGACGCGGTTTCGTTTACGATGGGCGAGCCGATCAGGTTGCCCCATTCCGTCCACGAACCGTCGTAGTTGCGCACATTGTTGTAACCCAGCAAATACTTGAGCACGAACCAGGTGTGCGAGCTGCGTTCACCGATGCGGCAGTAGGCGATGACTTCATCGTTGCCGGTCACACCCTTAGCTTGATATAGAGCCGCCAGAGCCTCGGCGGACTTAAAGGTGCCATCTTCATTCGCGGCCTGCGCCCACGGTATGTTTGCGGCGTTTGGAATGTGGCCGGCGCGCTGCGCGGTTTCAGTCATGCCTGGAGGCGCGATGATTTTTCCGGTGAATTCGTCGACCGAGCGCACATCCACGAGTTGCCCGCGCTTCTTTCCCTGCGCGATCGGGAGCACGTCGTCTCTGAAAGCACGCACGGATTCATCGGTGCGCGTGACCCGGTAGGTGGCAGGCGTGACGTTCACCAGCTCTTTCGTTAGCGCGCGCTTCTCTTCCAGCCACTTCTTGCGGCCGCCGTTGATGAGCTTCACGTTTTGGTGCCCGTAATACTTTAGTTGCCAGAAAGCATAGGCCGCGAACCAGTTGTTGTTGTCGCCGTAGAGCAGGATGGTCGTGTCGTTGGAGATGCCGGACTCGCCCAGCAGCTTTTCTAACGTGGCGCGGTCGATCAAATCGCGTTTAATGTTGTCCTGAAGCTGTGTCTGCCAGTTCCATCCCACGGCGCCGGGAATGTGACCCTGGTCATACGCAGTGGTATCCACGTCGACCTCCACGAGCCGGGTGTTGGGGGCATTGAGGTTCTGGGCTACCCATTCGGTTGTAACCAATACTTCCGGATGCTTGTAATCGGCCATTTCGATTTCTCCTTTTTACCTTGAAGCGCAATCTCGTTGGACCAAAAGCAAAAAACCCACCTGCCATCTGTCTGGCGGTGGGTTAGAAAATCCAGGCTAGAACTTAAATTTCTAGATGCCCAGCCTCCCCGCGCCAGAAGACGCACACATACAGCACAGACAGCAGCAACAGGTCCGCGCGGTCTTCCGTGGATAGGCTTGCATACCAAAAAGAATACATACAAAGCCTGCTCGGCGCAATAGTACTCGCCTATTTAGGGGCTCCAACCGTATAAGCCAGCACGATTTGCGACAGGCGATAACGATAACGCGCGTCCGTGTCGGTGATATCCGCTTCCGTTTTCCCCAGCTCCGCTTGGCTGAATTCGACGATGGAGCTGAGGCCTAGGTTGTAGCGCTGCTGGGCAAGATCCAACGCCAAATTCGCTTGTTCGCGCAACTGCTGCGTTACTGTGAGCCGCGCAAAAGCGTCGTTCGCGCCTTGCCAGGAGATACGCACATCCCGGGCCACATTGTTCCGTAGGTCCATCAACTTTTGCCGCGCCGCTTCGGTTTGCAGGTCCGCGACCTTAGCTCTCGCGTTGTACAAGAATCCGTTGAAGACCGGAATATTGATATTGACGCCGACCGCGCCATACCAGTTCTGAATTTGCGGATCACGAACAGGCGCGACTCCCGCGACTCCCAGGGCGCTGATTGTCGGACGCCACAAATCATGTTCCGCGTTGCTGTTTCTTTTTGCCGCTTCGACTTGGAATTGCAGCGATGCGACCTCTGGCCGTTGTTGCAGCGCTTGCGTAATCAGCGGCAGCACATCAGGAGCAGGCGGAGTCAACTGCTCGTCGGTTTCAGCGATGTCAAACGCTTGCTGGTCTGGGTAGCCGAGCAGTGCGGAAAGCGCGGCGAGCGATGTCGTATAGTTGTTTTGTGATTCCAAAAGCAGCAGCTTGGCGCGGGACAGATCGACATTCGCAAAGCTCAGGTCCAAATCCGAGCGCAATTTGGCTTGCGCTAACGCACTAACACGATCGGCCAGCGTCTGACGCGCCTTTACCGTTTCCTCCGCCACTTTTACAAGCTCGCGGGTCTCCAGCGCGTTATAGAAGGCCTGGTCCGCAGCCAGCTCGATATCCGCAGTGGTAGCGGCCGCGTTCTTGTCCTCCGCTTTCGCTTGAAACTGCGAGCTAGAGAGCAGGTTTGACGTGCGCCCGAAATCGGTTACCAGCTGGCTGACCGTCGCGCCACCCGCCGCGCGTGTGAAAAGAATCGGGTTATTTAGCGCGCCCGCAGCGATGCGGCTTCCCGATTCCGCATCGACTCCGGTGAGACTGAGATACGCGGTGGGCAAGAGCGCTGAACGTTGTTCGCGCACATATTGTTGTGCTTGCAGCGCCCGCAGCCTGCCAATCGTAATTTGCGGATTACTTCGCAGCGCCCTCGCTTCTGCCTGAGCCAGCGTCAATAGCGTGCCAGGCTGTGCCGTAGACTGCCCTGCTGGTGGCGGAGCTTGCGATGGCACTTGTGGCTGACCCTGAGCGAAAGTGCACATCGCTCCGAAAAGAAAGACGAACAATAGTGTCAAACGCATCACGAATGCGCCTCTTGCAGACGGCTTTCCTTTCTGCGGTGCACGATTAAGTACGCGGCCGGCACCAGGTAGACGGTGACCACTACGGAGACCAGCAGCCCGCCAATAATTGCGCGAGCCAGGGGAGCGTACGCCTCTGAGCCGGTTCCCAGCTTCATGGCCATGGGAATCAAGCCAAGCACGGTGGCGAGCGAGGTCATCAAGATTGGCCGCAGACGCAACCTGGACGCGAGCGAAACCGCTTCCTGGAGCGGTTTTCCGTCCTGGTGCATGTGTCGGGCAAACTCCACGATCAAGATGCTGTTGGACACCACGATGCCCACCATCATCACCACGCCCATCAAAGACATGACGTTCAGCGTTGTCCCGGTAGCGAGCAGGAACAGCAGCACTCCCGCGAGCCCTGGCGGCACGGCGAGCAAAATGATGAAGGGGTCTTCCCAGGATGCAAACTGCGCTACAAGCACGAGGTACACCAACACGACCGAGAGAATGAGCCCGATGCCGAAACTCTTGAAGGACTGCCGCATGCCTTGCACGGAGCCACGGAGGTTGACGCGCACGCCCTCTGGCAGCTTCGTCTGTTTGATGATTTCTTCGACTTGTTTGGTGACCGCGCCCAAATCTTCGTTTTTCGGCGAGACGTAGACATCCACGACGCGAAACAATTGATAGTGGTCGACTTCGGTGGGCGATGGCACTGTGCTGATCTTGACCACGGAATCCAGGTAGGTAGGCTCGGTGCTCTTTACGCCGCGCAGTGGAATCTGCTTTAAGTCCATCACCGTCTTTACCTGATTTTCAGGATATTGCACGGTCAGCATGTAGGGATTGCCGCTCTTGGGATCGATCCAGTAATTTGGCGCAATCATACCGTTGGAGGTCAGCGCGGTGATCACGTTGTCCACGATTTCCTTTTGCGAAAGGCCGAGCAAACTGGCTTTCTCGCGATCGATGTCCAACTGCAGCGCGGGATAATCGATGTCCTGCGGAATCAGCACGTCGCTCACGCCGCTGAGCCGGCGCGTGGGAGAGGCGATTCTGGTTGCCACCGCGTAGACCTGTTGCAGATTATTGCCACTTACTTGCACGTCGATGGGCGCGGGCAAGCCGAGATTGATCACTGCGTCCACTAAGCCGCCGGATTGGAAATACGTGCTGAGCTGCGGCAATTTGTCGTTCAGCTGTTCGCGCACGCGGCGCATATATTCATAGCTGCCCAACCTGTGCCCTTCTTTGAGGCTGGCCTGCACGAACGCGGTGTGGGGTGCGGAGTTGGGCGTATAAATCGCGGAGAAGTCCGGTGTGACGCCGATGTTGGACACGATCATGGACAGCTCCGAAGGCGGCACTACCTGCCGGATGATATCCTCCACCTGTTTCACATAACCTTCGGTCAGTTCCACGCGAGTGCCGGAAGGCGCCTTGAGGTTAATTACAAATTGCCCGGGATCGGTGCGGGGAAAGAACGCCACGCCTAGAAACGGATATAGGGAGAGACATAAAAGAGAGACGCCGACCAGCCCGGTGAGCGTTGCCAACGGGCGCAGGAGCGATTTGCTGAGCGTGCGGTCGTATTCACCCAGCATCTTTTCGAAGTAGACGTTGAACTTTTTCGCGACCGCACCAAACCGCGAGCCGGCAAAATCGTCCCCGACTTCTTCGTCCGCTTGATGTTTCTTGATGAATTTCGCGCAAAACAAAGGCACGACGGTCATGGCCACGAAATACGAGACAAATAGCGACAGAACGACGGCAAGCGCGAGGGCGCCAAACAAGAAGCGGCTGACCCCGTACAAGAACACGACCGGGAAAAAGACGATCGCGGTGGTCAGTGTGGCTGCCAGAACCGCAAGCGCTACCTCCTGGCCGCCTTTTTCAGCCGCGACGCCCGGCTCTTCGCCCATCTCGAGATGCCGGAAAATGTTTTCCAGCACGATCACAGAATTGTCGATCAGACGGGAAAAGGCCAACGCCAGTCCGCCTAGCACCATCGTGTTTACCGTGCCCCCGCCGGCGCTAATGGCCAGGAACGCGGCAAGCGCAGAAAGCGGAATGGAGAGAAATACCGCGGCGGTGGCGCGCAGACTGCCGAGAAATAGCAAAATCATCAGCCCAGTCAACACTAACCCGATAGCGCCCTCGTGCAGTAGGTTGTCGATTGCCGTCTTCACGAAAATCGACTGATCAAACACGGCGCGTGTGATCAACTGCTTGGGCACATCCACCAGGTTCTTCAGCGCTTCTTTGATTCCGTCGACCACCGCGATTGTATTCGTGTCGCCGCCCTGCTTCAGAATGGGCAGATAGACCGACGGCTGGCCATCCACGCGCACGATATTGGTCTGAATCGCCTGCGCATCCACCGCTTTACCAACGTCCCCAACCAGCACAGACGATTGGCCGACCGTTTTCAGCGGCATGCTGTTGATGGCATTGGCCGAAGGCACCTGGCTGTTCGAGTACAAGTTGTAATCGAAGGGCCCGATCTTTACGTCTCCCGCGGGCAGGATCAGGTTGCTCTCGTTCACCTGGCGCACGACGTCCATTGGGCTCAGCTGGTGGGCTTGCAACTTCATGGGATCCACGTAGACCATGATTTGACGATAACGCCCGCCAAAGGGCTGCGGCACCGAAGCTCCCGGCACGTTAGCGATCTGGTTGCGCACCGTGTATTGCCCGATGTCGTGGAGCTCCGTTTCGTTCAGCCCCTGTCCCTTTAGCGTGATCAGACACACCGGCAAGCTCGAGGCGTCAAATTTCAGGACGACAGGCGGCAGCGTGCCCGGCGGCAGGCGCCGCAGGTCCGCCATGGCAAGGTTGGACACCGTGCTGAGGTCGGCGTCAGCGTTGGTGCCCGGCTGAAAATAAATCTTGATCAGGCTGACGCCAGGTAGGGAGCGCGACTCGATATGATCGATTCCGCTGGCTAGCGTGAACCAGCGCTCAAATGGATTGGTAATATTGGTTTCAATCTGCTGCGGAGGCATCCCGGAATAGAACGTCGCGACGACCACCACCGGAATATTGATTGGCGGGAATAGATCGACCGGCATTCGCGCCAGGGTCACGGTGCCCACGATCGCGACCACCAGGCACGCCACAATGATGAAAAACGGGTTCCGTATCGAAAATCCTGACATCAGCCTTCACTTCCCGTTCTTGCCGTTCCGCCGTTCACGTCTCTGGGCTGAATTTTCTGTCCGTTGTGATATTCGCTGCGATTTCCGATAATCACCCGCTCGCCTTCGTTCAAGCCAGAGAGCACTTCGATTCGTGTGCTGTCTTCCACGCCCAGCCGCACCTTGCGCTCTTCCACGACGTTTTCCGCATTAACCGCCAGCACGGTTGCTTCGTCGCCATTGCGGCTGACCGCCTCAAGCGGAATCGTTAGCGCGTTCTTCTTCTCTCGCAAGGACACCCGTGTTTCCGTATACATGCCGGAAATCAAGTGCCCCGCGCGATTGTCAAAATCGATTTCCGTTTCCATCGTGCGCGTCTGCCGGTCGAGGGAATCGGCAAAACGTGATACCCGGCCCTCAATCTCCTGGTCCAAAGCCTGCACGCGCACTTTCACCGAGTCGCCGAGGTGAATCTGCGACGCCACCGATTCGGGTATGGGCAGCACCAGGCGGAGCCTGGAAGTCTGCGCCAGCCGCACCACTGGAATGGCTTGCGTGCTAGAGGAGGTGCCGGCCGCAATGAGCGCTCCAGTGTCTGCGTAGCGGTTGGTAATAACTCCCGCGAAAGGCGCCACAATGCGCGTGTAATTGGACATCGCGCTGAATTGCTTTCGGTTCGCTTGCGAGACTTCCAACTGCTGCTTCGCCGAGGCAATTTCCGCTTCCGCGCTGGCCGTTTGCCCCTCGGTTTCCAAATCTTTTGCTTGCGCGTCGTCCACTTCCTGCTGCGCCACCAAACCGGCGCGCGAATCGGCCGCCTGCTTCAATCGCACGTATGCCGAATGCGCCGCCGAGTGCGCGGACTGCGCTCGCTGCAAATCTCCCTGCGCCTTGCGGATCTGCTGTTCCGCGGCGCGTACCGAGGCTTCCGCGCCTGTCAACTGCGCCGCAAGCTCCGGCACCTCCAGCACTGCAAGCGTCTGGCCCTCGTTCACATGGTCGCCGACGTCCACATAAATCTGCCGGATGTATCCCGCCACCTTCGCGTGTACATCCACATCCTGAAATGGCTTGAATTCCCCGGCGATAGCCAGCGTGCTGCCAATGTTGTGGCGTTCCACACGCGCCACGGCGGCCGGCGGTATGTCTCCGTCCGCCACAACGTCATGAATCCCTCCTTTTTCCGTTGAGCCGCGCCCGAGCCAAATCCATGTCAGCAGGCAGGCGGCGAGGAGGACGCCAGTCGACAAAATCCAGTTTCTCTTTGTCATCAGAATTAGTCCTGAGCGAAGCGCGTCGCCAGCCTTGCGACCGGCGATCCGCGGAAAGGATGCCCAAATGGTGCTGCAAGGCAAATGCTCCTTGCAGCTCGATGCCTTGCTTTCTTGAGAGAGTGCTTAAGCGGAGGGAGGCGGACGGAACCAAATGCTGTCGCAAAGAGCTTGCGACAAAAGGCCAGCGCTGTCGCTCGGCTGGACTAACGCGATTTCATGAGATGGTGTGAGTAGAGTCGCGGAGTGAACAACCGCGGCGTCCAGTCCCGCGATCAGTGGCTGCGCGACTTCCGTCGTGCAACGCCGCAATTCAGAGCCCGCCAGCGTCGCGCGATAGCTCAGCGGATGTTGAACGCTAAGGTCCCGCGAACTACTCAGAATAGTGAAAAATGGATTGTACAAAAGGAGCACAATGAGCAGCAGGCTGACCGCACCGCGCCAGCGCGCTCTGTTCGCTTCGATCCGCAACTCAGAATCTCGCAGCATTGCACCCATACTACAACCATAGATAAGACGCCGCCGTCACGTCAAGCAGATGCCCCGTCGAATGATACTCTTCGAGTCGCAAGGGCGCGGCACTTATATGGAGCCGAGGGCGAGAGTTGAACTCGCGACCTGCCGATTACGAATCGGCTGCTCTACCACTGAGCTACCTCGGCTTGGTGGAGAAAACTACCTTAGCATCTGCTGAAATTTGGTGTCAATTCATCCGCGGCGCATTGTTCGCGCAGGTTGATGCGCGCGGCCAAGCTCAACGTGAGAACGGGTACATGGCCCAGCCGATGCCGATACCAAACAGCAGAAACAGCAGCAGCGACCACACCATATACTTCACGCGGTCCATTGGGCGCCGCCGGCTCAGGAAACCGAACGCGACAGATATCATTAGCGCGAACAGGAGCATCGCTTGCAGATGGCTCAGATGGAACCTCATCGTGGCTCAGGCCTTCCGGCCGCGCGCGGCCTCATAAGCGTGCAGTGCCGCCAGCAGATTGAGCACGCCCGCAGCCGCAAGGAATCGCGTGCCGTAGTCACCATAAGCGTGAGAAACGTCCGGTCCTCCAACCTCAATGTATTTCGCCAGCCAGTAGAAGCTGCCGGTGCCCAGGTCCGCAAGGTACCCCAGCGCAGCGAACGCATCGCCGCCATCCGAATTAAATAGGTTGCCACGCATTCCTGCTCCGACGAAAACCAGCACGCCCACCACGGCGAAAAACGTCAACGCGCGGCCCCACATCCTCTGCAGCGCATGGCCGAGCCCGGGCACGAGCCAGCCTGCAACGCCAAAGGCGATTGCGCGAGCTTCGCTCTTCGTGTCCGGCGTTGGAATCGCAGCGGTTTGAGTTTCGTCCGTCATTTGCTCTTTCACGGCCACAGGCACGCGGAACACCCTACGCCAACAGCGGCAAGAGCTCCTGTTGCACCGCGCCGGTTACACGCGCTTCGCGCTCCCCTATGTAAACATTCACTTCGCTGCGAATCCCAAACTCGCGCAAATAAATGCCTGGCTCGATCGAAGTGCAAGTGCGCGGAATCAAGTGCCGTGTATCTTTCGTCTCAAGCCCATCCATATTAACGCCGTTGCCGTGCACGCTCTCGCCGATGCTGTGCCCCGTGCGGTGGAAAAAATATTGGCCGTAGCCGGCGTCATTGATTACGCTGCGCGCCGCATGGTCCACTTGCCATCCCTGCAACGGCCTTCCCTTTGCCATCGCCGTGCCAATCAGTTCGACGGCCCGGTCCCGTGCTTCGCGCACCACGCTGAAAACCTTAGCGTGCTCTTTCGGCACCTTCGTGCCCAAAAAACCCGTCCAGGTAACGTCGTAATACACGCTGCCCGGAGTATTCTTTTTTGCCCACACATCCAACAGCAGGAGTTCCCCTTCGCGGATCGGCGCGGACTTTCCATCTACCGGGCCGTAGTGCGGATCGCTGGCGTTAGGTCCCACCGCCACGTCTGGACCTTCCTCCGACATGAGTCCCGCGCCGTCAAATTCCTTCAATATCCATTGCTTCAGAACATATTCGGTAAGCGGCCTGCCATCGCGCGCGCCTTTGGCCGCTAACTGGAAGGCTTCACGAATAATTCGATCCACTATTTCGCCCGCCGCTACGTGCGACTCCAATTGCTCCGCGGTCCAACACGCTTCGTATTTCTGCACGAGATCAGCGGAGGTGTAAATCCTCGGCCCAACGCTGCGCACCAATTCCACCGTGCCCGCGTCCACCATGGAGACATAAGGAATTGCGTTACGAGGCGAATACTGCATGGCGATGCTCTGCGCCCCGTCCACAAGCTCTTGCAGGTTCGCCTGCAGCTCGTTCTGCCCCGCGTAGTACAGCGTCTCCCCCGGAAGAGACGCAAGCGCCTCGGCCTCAATCTTGTGCACCAGCTTTCTCGGCCCACCCTTCGTCGGAACAAAATAAAACCAGCGCCGCGTGCGCATGCCCGGAGGCAACTGCAAAATGCGAAGGGCTATGGGATCGCGCCCGCGAAAATCGTAAAACAGCCAGCCGTCTAGCTTGGCGGCCTTCAAGTCTTCCTGGACAGCTCGAAAGTCAAAACTCATGGAGCGGTCACACTTTCCGTGCCAAGCATGTGCCAGTTGCTCCTATTGCCGCATTACGCTTCGCGCGTAATAAGCGCCAGAATCTGCTGCTCTGTTACTCCGCGCACTTCCACGCGCTTGCTGCGGCTGTGATGACCGCTGAGGATTCTAACAGCCGCCTTGGGTGTTTTCAAAAGCTGCGCCAGATATTCGCACAACGCTTCATTGGCGCGGCCTTCCAGCGCCGGCGCCCGCAACCGTACCTTCAGCGCGCCCTCCATCACTCCGGCAATCTCGTCTTTGCTTGCGCGGGGTTGCACTCGTAGCGAGAAAATCACCGCCCCTCCAATCGTATGTAATTCCAGCATCTATTTTGGCGTCCGGATTCCAAAGATGGCCGTGCCTACCCGCACTTCCGTGGCGCCTTCCTCGATCGCCACTTCGAAATCGTGCGACATCCCCATCGATAGCACCGGAAGCTCCCGGCCAATTTCGCGCGCCAGGGAGTCACGCAGTTCGCGCAGTCGACGGAAGTAGCGCCGCACTTTCTCCGCATCTTCCAGGAACGGCGGGATGCACATGAGACCCCGAAGCTCCAGGTGCGAGAGCGTCATGACTTTCTCGGCAAGCGCTCCGGCATCCTCGACTCTCACGCCGTTCTTGCTTTCCTCTTCCTCCACACGCACCTCAAGCAGAACTCGCAACTCCCGCGAGTCACTTTGTCCATCACGCGCGCGGTCCAGGCGCTGCGCCACCGCGAAATCATCAACCGAATCCACGCTGTGAAACAATCCCGCGGCCCGCGCCGCTTTGTTGCTCTGCAAGTGCCCCACCAGATGCCAAGTTGCCTGCAAATCACCGAGCGCCGCTCGCTTCCCTTCCCACTCCTGGACACGGTTCTCCCCGAAATTGCGGAGACCTCCCTCGAACGCCGCTCGAATCGCTTCCGCAGGTTGCGTTTTTGAAACGCCAATCAATGTGATTTCCGCTGATCGTCGCCCAACCTTGCTCGCCGCCACGGCAATGCGCTCGTGCACTCGCCGAAGATTCCCTGCAATCTGTTCTCGATCCATGGTCGACCGTCGTTTCCGATTCGCATCCTAGCACGCGTGACGTTGCGGCGCCGAACGCCTGCGGTTACACTGAGATTCAATCGGACTTCACGAAACGCACTGACTGACGGGCGAGGCGGGTTTGCCATCACCACAAAATAGGAGGGCCTGGGGGCGGCTGATCGCCATCGAAGGCATCGACGGCAGCGGCAAGCGCACGCAACTCGACCTGCTCGGAAATCAACTCATCGCGAGTGGAAATCGCGTCTACTCCACCGGTTTCCCACAATACGATTCCTGGTTCGGCAAGATGGTCGGTCAATTCCTCAATGGCGAGCTCGGCGCGCTGGAGACCGTGGATCCGCATTTCACCGCGCTGCTCTACGCCGGCGACCGCTTCGAGGCCAAGCCCACAATTGATGCCGCGCTCAACGAAGGCAAGATCGTCCTTGTCGACCGTTACATCGGTTCTAATCTCGCGCATCAGACCGCCCGCGTTGCGCCTGAAAGGCGCGCGGAGTTCCGCAAATGGATCCAGCATCTGGAATATGACATATACGATTTGCCGCACGAGGACCTGATCCTGTACCTGCGCGTGCCTCCCAGTGAGGCGCAAAAACTAGTGGCACAGAAAGCCGCGCGCAGCTACACCAGCGCGAAACGCGATCTGCTGGAGGCTAGCTTGCGCCATTTGCAGGACGCCGCGGATATGTACGACCTTTTGGCGCGAAACGCACCATGGCAGACCATCGAGTGCTTCGATCTCAAGCGCAGCGCAGTGCGAGAAGTACCAGAGATCGCGCAGGAAGTGCTGGCCGCCGTCGAGCCTTTGCTGCACGCACCAGTGGCACGTGATTTAGCACAAGGTGGCGGGTAACGTATGGGCTTCTCGGAATTTCTCGGCAACGATCGCATCGTGACCGCGCTGCGCGGCGGCTTGCGCACCGAGCGCGTTCCCCACGCGTTGCTTTTCACCGGTCCTCGTGGTGTTGGCAAGTTCACCTTGGCGCGCATGTTTGCGCAGGCGGCCAATTGCGAGCGCCGCAAAGATGATTTTTGCGGCGAGTGCGCCACGTGCCAGCGAATCGCCTTGCTTGCCGAACCCGAAAGGCTCATCGAGCAGGGCCTCGCGGAGCGCGGTGAAAGCGCCGACGCCGCCACGGTCGAGCGCGTGCCGCTGATCCTGCAATCCCATCCGGACGTTTGGGCGCTCGTCCCCGATCCTGTGCGTCTGAAGACCCCTGTGGCCCGGCCCATGCTTCGTGTCGGCCAGCTTCGCGCCGTGCAACGTGCCGCGTATTTTCAGCCCATGGGACGCCGCCGCGTCTTCATTCTCGACGGCGCGGACACTATGCGCTGGGACGTCGCCAACGTGTTCCTGAAACTTTTGGAAGAGCCGCCCGGCTCTGCAACACTAATTTTGACCGCCCCTTCCCCATACTCGCTTCTGCCCACAATCGTCTCGCGTTGCATGCAATTTCACTTCGCGCCGCTGCCGCAAGCGGACGTGGAAAAGATTCTGCAAGACAAAACCGCACACACCCCAGCCGAGCGCAAGTTAGCCGCGCAACTCGCTGAAGGCAGCCCCGGCCTCGCCATCGAGATGAATCTCGAGCAAGCCAGCCAGCAGCGTAGGAACGCGCTGCGCATTCTGGAGCGCGCCGCACGCGGCGAAGGCTTCGCGCAACTCTTTGCCGAAACCGCCGCCCTCGCAAAGGACCGCGAGTCTTCCTTCGAAGAGCAAATCGCCGCCTTCTACGGATTGCTGAGCGATCTCTTGGAGCTCACCTCGGGTGTCAAGCAGCCGACACTTCGCAATGTGCCGCTGGTCAAGGAATTGACCGCGCTTGCGAATTCGGTGAACACCGCATGGGTTATGCGCGCGATCTCCGGATTTGACGAGCTCCGCGCCGGTGCGCGCCGAAATCTCAACCGCCAGCTCGGCCTGGATGCGCTCGCGGCATCATTGGTGACCGTTCCCGCGCAAAGGGTTGTCTCGCGCATGTAAATTGCACGAAAATATTTGTGCTCGTTGATTTTTGATTCTTCACTGTAACCGGGAACCATTGACACGCATCATAGGAAATAGATTGACAGCCTTGCCACTTCATAAGGAGCAAGCCATGGTGAACCGACGGATGTTTCGTCCGGGTTTTGCGGACGTCAAGGAACAGGCACCGCCCAGAGTACAGCACAGCAATAACGGCCCCGCGCCAAGCAAGAAGCCCGCTCCGCCGGAGCTCACGCACGCGGAGAATTTTTACTGGGTTAAGCAGATGCAGGCCCACACGCCCATGGCCGTCGTTCTCGACAATGGTGAAGTTTTGCGCGGCACCGTCGAGTGGTATGACCGCGATTGCATCAAGCTGACCCGTCAGGGCAGCCCTAATTTGCTGGTCTTCAAGCGCGTCATCAAGTACGTCTACAAAGACGGCGAAGAATCCGCCAATGGCGGCGACGAATAAACCCCTGATTAACTTTGCAGCGAGTGTCCGCCTGCAGCTCCAAATGTCAGCAGCGCTTTCGCGGCAAGTGCGCCTTTGGCGCCGAAAATTTCGCATTCCGTGACCACGAAATTGCGTCCCGTGCGCAGCACTCGCGCTTCGGCCCGTATTCTCCCGCCTGGCACCCCTTCCAGATAGTTGATTTTAAGCTCGATCGTGGCAAGCGCAACGCCTTTGGGCACCGTAGTGTAGGCTGCGATGGCCGCCGTAGTGTCGGCGAGCGCAGCCAGAATACCTCCGTGCACCACGTTGTTGAGCTGCTTATGGCGCGCTTTTGCATCCAGTCGCAAGACCGCGCGCCCCGGCGACACCGCGTCTAACGCGAACCCGAGCATGCCGATCGCGCGGCTCTGTTTGAGGTGCCGCCGCGTAGCCGCCGTCATTGCATTCTCTTGTTTCGACTGTTTGCCTGGCATTCTCGCCGCCCGCTCTCCTTGCCGGCCCTCCCTGAATGACCGACCCGTCCGACCATTTCCCGCGTATTACGTTTCGCCGCACTCTTGCGTCTAATGGGGTACTCGCCGGCGGGGTCGATTTAGCCGGGTGCGCGACTCTAGCATCCGGACTCCAGCGTCGCAAGTTCACACGGCCTCGGCCGGATTTGATGTAAGGTATTTCAGTTAGCAGCGAGACGAATCAGCGGCGGTCTAATGCGCGTCGGCATCACATGCTATCCCACGTATGGTGGCTCCGGAGTGGTCGCGACCGAGCTTGGCCAGGAGCTTGCCGCGCGCGGCCACGACGTGCATTTCATCAGCTATGCACCGCCAATTCGCATGAACCTCGCCGATCCCCACATTTTCTTTCACGAGGTGGAAGTCGCCTCGTACCCGCTCTTCGATCATCCGCCCTACACTCTGGCCCTCGCCACGAAAATGCTCGAAGTATTTGAGTCCGAGGCTCTGGACATCCTACACGTCCATTACGCCATCCCGCATTCGGTCAGCGCTCTCCTCGCCCGCTCGATGGCCGTGCCGCGCCGCTTGCCCTTCGTCACCACCCTGCATGGCACGGACATCACCCTCGTCGGCAGCAACCGCAGCTATCTCCCCATCACGCGCTTTTCCATCGAACAGAGCGACGGTGTCACTGCGATCTCCAACTATCTCCTGACGCAAACGCTCAAAGAGTTCGACATCAAGCGCCCCATCGACGTCATCCCCAACTTCGTCAATTGCGACCTGTACACACGCGGCGATGCCCAAGCCTTGCGCGCGCAATGGGCCCCCAACGGCGAGCCCATCCTCATGCATCTCTCCAATTTCCGCCCGGTAAAACGCGTCACAGATTGCGTGGAAATTTTCGCGTTGGTGCGCGCCAAAATGCCCGCCAAGCTCGTGCTGATCGGCGACGGCCCAGACCGCGGCGCCGCCGAATATCTCGTGCGCAAGAAAAAGCTGCAGAAAGACGTGTTTTTCCTCGGCAAGCAGAACGCCGTTTACGAGAAGCTCTCCGCCGCCGATCTCTTCCTGCTCCCGTCGCAGCTCGAATCCTTTGGTCTAGCCGCGTTAGAAGCCATGGCGTGCGAAGTCCCGGTAATCGCCACGAACGTAGGTGGCGTGCCCGAAGTCGTTGAGCACGGAGTCGACGGTTTTCTGGTGGAACCCGGCGATGTGAAGGAAGCCGGCCGCTACGCCATCGAGATTCTGTCGCGCGCCGACCGCGGCCGCGAAATGGGCCAGCGCGCCCGCATCAACGCCAAGAAGAAGTTTTGCGCCAACGACGTAATTCCCCAATACGAGCGCTACTACCAGCGCGTCCTGGAATCCGCCGCCGCCGCCAAAGCCTAAAAGTGGGACAGCCATTTCTGGCTGTCCTTCCGAAATCTCACTAAGGCCGACCTGCAATGCCAACGCCCGAGGCTTCAGCCTGACCCTTGATGTGCCTCAGCACACGCAAATGGATGCGATGAATGATGTAGTCCGACCATATATGCCAGTACGCCGCCGGCCATATGGCATTCCGGTAGCGCGTCGTGCCCTCGAGCCGCGTGCCCCCATTCGGAAGCGCAGTCAGTAGAAATTGGCCTTCCTCGGAAACAAAATATCCGTGCAGGTGGCGGGGCTCAATGTGGCCGTACGGAGTCATCTCATTCAACGGCGCAGGACTGGCGGTCACGCCGAACTTGAGCAACCTCGGCTCGTCCCACACTTCAATCGGCTCCAGAAACGCTCCGGTCGAAAAAATGCAGCGCCGCATCGCGCCCGGCCCGCGCCCCGTAATCTCCGCGCGTATCGGATAGGCAATACCCGCGCGAAACAGTACCTCCGTAGGCGGAGGAATCTCCGCGAATGCCACCACCTGCTGCCATACCTGCTCGCGTGGTGCTTGTATATCGATCGACGTGCGCACCACAGACGTCGGCACTTCCAGGCTGGCGGCATGCTCAATGCCGAACATTGCAGGCATCACCAGCAGCACCACCGACAACGTCACCGGTGCGCCCTTCGCCGCCCAGTAAGTGGCTTGGATCCCAAATCCCAACAAACCGCCCAGTAAGGCTAGTCCCAATGCCAATGGTGCGGCCATCATCAAGCACACAATACCTTCAATGGCCACCGCCAACAACAAAAGCCCCAGCAACGCCACCGGCAACAGCGCTACACCCATGCAGGTTCCCACATCCCGTGGCCCGTGGTAGCTATGCAACAACACCGCAAACAATCCGAGACAAAACGGCAACGCCACGAAGAGACTCCAGCCGTAAGAGCCAATTGCCGACGTCCCTAGAACCACGAACAGCAATCCGATCAGCGCGGTGACCAAAACGGCCAGCGCTGCGCTTCCAAGTTCGCTGCGCGGAAGTATCCCGTCCAGCGCACGCGGACCGGGCCAAGGAGTTGCTTCCTTTTCAGTTGCGACCGGACGCGACGGCAAAAAGCACAGCGCCGCGAAGAAGAGCAGATTTAGAAATGGCAGGAAGAACAAAACCACGAGCCACACGGGTTGACCCGCATCCCGCAACCTCTGCACTGTCGTCGCTACGCCGATCCAGATAAATGGAATCGCAACTACGAGCAACGTCGCCAGATAACGCATTTCCGTGGAAGAAAGCTGATTCAGCCGCTCAGCTTTGCCAAGAGGCAGCCAGTAATTGAACAGAATGGCCTGCTTTCCGATGTAGTGCAGGCCAACCAGGCGATCGAGGTTGTTCTTAACCAAGAAACCGACGATGCCAATGAACCCGTACGTTCGTCGGCTAACTCTGCCGTTCCAACGCCACAAATCGACAAATCGCAACGCCATGAGTTCCCGCTTTCGTCTGCCCTCCGTGTGGGCCTCAGTGCACTCTGTGTTAAATCTCTCGCGTCCTTCTGTCGCCCGAATTCAGCCCGCCCGTTGAGTCTCACACTGCATCGCCGCGCAACTCCGCCGCGCCGCAAACCAGTAATATCCCCGTCTCAGTTGCCCCATCATTCCTGGAATCTTCGCCAGCCAAGCTAAAGGCCGCGCCCACCAAATCTCCCGCGCCACAGCCAGCACCGCATCCGCCCCGCCATACTGACTGCCATCCGACAGCAGAAACCGCAGCTCGCGCAGCAACTCCGCCGCCGGCAGTCCCAGCAGCGCCCCCACCCGCGGATCCTGCAGCGGCGCCACCGCCAACCCGCGCCGCGCAAGGATCGGCAATAGCCATCGCGCCGTCCGAGTACAAAACCCGCACTCCGCGTCAAAAAACAACCACCCGCGTGCGTGCCGGCCTTTCCCGTCCGTAAATTCCGACGCCAGCGAAATCATATGCGCCTCGATTCTTCTCAGCGCCCTCTGCGCCTCTTTACCCTGCGCCTCGAAGGGTGCGTTATCTTTTTCCGCTCCTGCAGTTCAGCCCGCCTTCTTCTTCTCCGCCCCAAGCAAGGTAATCACCTTCCCTCGCAGCTTCACCACGCCCTTCAACGCCCCCGTCGGCATCCGCAAAATCTCCTCGAACAATCCCGTCATCGCCGTCAAAAATTCCAACATGCTCTCCAACCGCTCTCGCGTGTAAGCGTCCCCCTGCCCGCCCGTCTTCAACTCCGCGACGCATTCCGCCAGCACGCGCAACGTCGGATCAATCTCCCGCCGCTTCCGCTCCTCCGAAACAATCCGGAAAATCTCCCAAACATCCTTGATCGACTCGAAGTGGTCCCGCCGGTCCCCCAGCACATGCACCACGCGCACAATTCCCCACCCCTGCAGCTCCCGCAAACTGGTGCTCACGTTCGACCGCGCCACCGCCAAAGTCGTCGAAATCTCATCCGCCGGAAGCGGCTTCGGCGCAAGAAACAGCAGCGCATGCACCTGCGCCACGGTGCGATTGATCCCCCACCGTGTCCCCATCTCCCCCCAATGCAAAATAAATTTCTGCCCCACCGGCGTTAGCGTGTACTGCGTCGCATGTCCGCTCATCTCGATCCTCTGTTACGCCTGTTGTTTCTGTCTATTCAGAATATACTGCATACACGGGTGCTGGTCAAGCTCCCTAGCAGATAACCCCCCAACCGCAGCTCGACAGGAGTGGCGACCAGCGATTCATATTTCAAGGAAAGGTTTACAACTTGTGGTTCGCAGAAACTTTCAGACTACCTCGCCCAGCAACCAGCACCGTAATCGTGCCCGGAACGCACTTTCGCGTCCAATGGTCTCGCAAGCCGCGCCACCCTCCAGAGTGCTCCCTCCTGGAAGAGCCAGGCGCGATCCAGCACAGTCAGTACTCACCTTGGCGACCAGCTCCTCGACGACTCCAAGGTCGCCTGGCTCCTGGCCCAGCACAAAGTGCGCCGCAAAGAGTTCCTCATTTCCCTGCTGGACAGCCCGCAGCCTTTGGCGCCAGACCCAGTCGGCCGCTGCAGGCCCTTGCGGCGCCTCCAAAGGACGGGGAAGTCCAGGTAGCAGCGTTCCAGTTTCCCTCAAATTGCCCCCATCAAGTCGCGCACGGGCGAGAATGGCGTGGCACCGCCAAGCCCTACATAGAAACCATCAAAAGCGGGCGCGCTCAATACCGAGGGTTTCTGATATCTGAGGCGTAAGGACCGTATGAAAAATTTTGCACACCTTCAGCGCTCAGCGATGGGATCGTGCTTCACAAACCCGCCGCGGAGCTTATTAAAGCAACTACCGTATTATGGTTTAATGATGTGTTGGCTTGCGATTCTGAGTGCGATGAAATGGGGGAACCTCATGAGGCTTGGCCGGAATTTACTCGCCTTGGCGCTGATGTCGTTGCTGGGGCCGGTTGGAAGCTATCCGCAAACCGCGACCTCCCAGGGGCCGGTGGATTCCGCCAAGCCATTCCTGGGACGGTGGGATTTAACGTTGAAGACACCGGACCGCGAGTATCCCTCTTGGCTGGAGATCACCGAGGAGCAGGGGCAGCTCAAGGCACGCATGGTGGGCCGCTGGGGACACGCGCGGATGCTTCCGAAGGCGGAGCTAAGGAATGGGCAGATCACGTTCGTGTCACCCAAGGAAGAGGAAGGCCGCAAGGACTCAGACATGGTCTTCGTGGGCACGCTCTCAGG
>Ga0210409_10000532_pt1 | contig 59697 bp, 61 predicted proteins | sample IncBWH17MmetaG_FD_161649 | JGI IMG/M metagenome (GOLD analysis project Ga0210409, IMG submission 161649) | Forest soil microbial communities from Barre Woods Harvard Forest LTER site, Petersham, Massachusetts, United States - Inc-BW-H-17-M | ecosystem: Environmental > Terrestrial > Soil >... | reverse complement strand
CTACAGGACTGCCGGGAAAGTTTCCAGTAAGCCGGCTGGTGACGACAGTCTTTCCTTCCTTCTGTTCGCAAGCGAAAGGCTCGCTCGTATATTGATACTTCCCGGAAGCATCCGTCTTCCATTGCTTGATTGCGGCGCGGCCTTTGTGAGTCGCGCCTTCGTCCGTCACGATTGCATTCTCAGTGAACCGTCGTGAAACGGCCTCGCCATCAATCTTGTCAGCAGCAAAGTAGGCGGCGATGGGTTTGGGCAGATTAAGTGATTGCTTTGCTTTCATTTTTTGTCCTTTTTCCTGATCTACTTTTCGTTGTGATGTCATACCGTTGGAATTGTCCCGCCATCAATTACAAACTCGGTCCCAGTAATGGCGGAGGCCCTGTCCGAAGCAAGAAAAGCGACTAGTTCCGCGACCTCATCCGGCCGGTTTGGGCGGCCCAAAGGAATGCCGCCGAGCATATCCATCAATTTTTGCCGGGATGTCGGGTAGTCGCTTTTGTCCTTATCGGCCATGCGTTGAATCATTCTCGTGGCAGCATCCGTTTCGATGAAGCCGGGAGAAACCGTGACGACCCGAATTCCTTTGGGACTGACTTCGTTAGAGAGGGCCTTGCTGTAGTTGGTAAGCGCTGCTTTCGCCGCCGCATAGGCAAGTGTCGAATCGTACAGAGGCAGCGATCTCTGAATCGATGAAACGTGGATGATGACCCCTGAACCCCGTTCGATCATGGATGGCAACAAGCCGCGATCCAGTCGGACGGCGGGGAACAGGTTCTCGTTGAAATTTTGCTGCCAGATTTCATCAGTCACGGTGATGAATCCGCCGCTGGGCGCTGATGAGCCGCCGACATTATGGATGACGACATCAATGCCGTGGAAATGATTCAGGATTTCGCTGATAACTTTTGTCGCGCCTTCGGCAGTCGAAACGTCCGCCTGAATGAAATGAGCGGCGGTCTTTTCGCCAGGCACAGACCGCGCCGTAATAGCGACCGTTGCGCCTCCCCGCAGGAACCGGTCGGCAATTGCCTTGCCGGCGCCCTTGGTGCCGCCGGTCACCAAAACGCGCATCCCAGTGAATTCGTTCGCGTCAACTGAGTTGCTTGATGATGATGTGCTCATAAGTGGATTGGGATGATGGTGAATGCCGAATCGCTCAGAATCGTATGGCAGGCATCGGTCCCGAAGCGTTGACATCGGTCGAGACGCTAAATTCTCGCCAGCGCTCTGCGTCTGCTTTGCGTGTTGCCTCGGCTTGAGTTGCGAACTCAACTGCGTCGCTGCCGACCAGAAGATGTGCCGGGAGATGACCGCTGTCAGCCAGACGCAGGATGAGTTGGGCCACCTTTGCCGGATCGCTCATTTCTTTACCCCAATAAGACTCCAGCGCTTTAATGACTGCACCTACGGAGGGTTCGTAATCCGGGAGCAGCCCAGGTGTTTCTTTGTTCGCGCGAACGCCCCAGTTTGTCCGCATCCCACCAGGTTCGAGGGCACACACCTTGACGCCGAAAGGGGCGACTTCCTGCGCCAGCGACTCGGTGAATCCGCCAACTGCCCACTTGGCAGCGTGGTAGCCGGCGCTGCCGGGACGGGCCAGACGACCGCCCACAGAAGAGATTTGAAGGATGCAGCCACTCTTTTGCTTGCGCATGATTGGCAGCGTAGCGCGGGTCACGTTCACGACGCCGTAGAAATTTGTGTCCATCAGCGCCTTGAATCTTTCGGAACTCAACTGCTCGAAGGGCGCGATGTCGCCGTATCCCGCATTATTGACGACGACATCAAGTCGGCCGAAGGCGTCCACTGCGGCCTGCACAGCTTCATGCGCCGCTTTCTCGTCCGCCACATCGAGGGGAGCGGTGCGAATTTGATTGCCATGCTTCTTCTCCAAATCCTCAAGGCGGCGAGGGTCGCGGGCGGTTGCGACAAGCCTTTCACCCGATGCAAGCACAGCTTCAGCAATGTTCCGGCCCAAACCGCTTGCGCTGCCAGTCACCAACCAGACTTTAGACATAAAACTCCCCCATTTTGCCACGGGCCAATAATTTGCATTTCATACATTTTCCTTTCTTTGATGTGGTTTGTTAAATCTCAAATCGTTTCAGCCACATCTTAGGCTTTTGCCTCAAAGTCGGTCGAATGAGCAATGTCCTTCTGCGCTTCAAGAGCCGCAAGCCGTTCCGTCAGAGCTTTGTGGATCGCAGCATAGGCGTCGCTACCGAGCGCGATCCGCTTCGGTGCCGGGTTCTGGTCAACGCTGTCAATCATGATCATGACTATCTTGGCGGGATCGCCAATCGGAACGCGCGAGGTGTCCTTGATCACCGTGTGAACCATAGCGGCCGGAGTGCCCTGGTAAGCTTCCATCTGCGCACCAAGCTGCGCACTGCCGAACCGGAAGTTCGTGCGCGCGCCGCCCGGCTCCACAATCGTGACACCAATTTTGAACGGGACGAGCTCCTGAGCCAGCGAATCAAGGAAGCCTTCCAGCCCCCATTTGCTTGCGTGGTAGAGAGACCCGCCGGGAAGGGCCGCCTGACCGCCATAGGTGGACAGGCCGATAATCCGGCCGCCGCCTTGGGCGCGTAAGTGAGGCAACGCGGTACGCACCAACTCTATCGGCCCGAAGAGATTGGTGGAGAGTTGATGAGCGACTTGTTCGTCGCTCAACTCTTCCGCCGCGCCGAAGAGGCCATAGCCGGCATTGCTCACAACGACTTCGATCTTGCCGAGGTCCGTGAACGCCTTGTTAACCACTTGCCGAATCTCGACCGGGTCGGTCATGTCCAGGTGGGAAAGCCACAGAAGGTCTCCGTACTTGTCTTTGAGATCGTTCATCGCGTCCATCTTGCGAGCCGTGCCCGCAACCCGATCACCACGCGCCAGGAGTTGTTCAGTCATCAGGCGGCCGAAGCCGCTGTTCACGCCAGTAATCAGCCAGGCTCTGGATTTGAGATTTGGTTTCATTTTCTTCCTCTGTTTCTTCTTGTTAATTCTTTTTTATCACCGCTCCCACGCGGCAGGAAGCGCGGCGACAGCTTTTGGCTTGCGAGGCTTCGACATCTGCCGCTGGCTTCTTGCCCGTCTCAATTTTCGCTTGTTGTTCGTTCTGTCGTTTTGTTTCACAGTGCTAATTTGCCAATTTAAGGCTGATGCGTCTAAAACATCTTTACTATCGAACCAATAGCAATAGGGTATCGGAATGGAACTGCGACATCTGCGTTATTTCGTGGCTGTGGGCGAGGAACAGCATTATGGACGAGCCTCACTTCGGCTTCGCGTCGCCCAGCCCGCTCTGTCCCGCCAGATTCAGGATTCCGCTCCCGTTCGATGATTCTGCGGTGCTCCCCCGGCGTAATCGATCGTTTGGGCTTGTATTCGATCTTGGGCCATAGCCGCCTGGGAATGACGGGCCAGGGCAGCCAATTCATCGAAATGCAATAGTTGTGCAACTCGCGCAGATGGACATTCGTGCTAACGGTGCCAGCCTTGAGGCAGGCAAAGAGATGCTCGGCCGTCGTTTCGATGATCACCCGGTCACGAATCAGGTCGAATGCTTTCTCCTTGGCGGCCCGCTGCCGGCGCTCCTTGGTCGGCCCGCTCCTGAGATCAATCAGAGCGTCCAGGGCGTTCTGCCAAGTGCGATTGGACACGCCCGAATCGGTGCCAGCGAGATAGGCTTTGGCAATTTGAAGGTTGAGGTGCGGCTGGCGAACAGCTTCGTTCCGGGCATTGAGGATCGAGACGGCTTCTGTTCGGTCTTTGGTGCCCAGACTCTCGTGTTTCCGGCTTTCAGTGTCTTCGATGTAGAACATGCCGCCAAGCTTGCGGCGGTAAAGGATGAAACGCTGTTTCATAGCTCAGAGTTTTTTTGTCCGAGGCTATGAGCCTGCACGCGGCTTTAGATGTATCACCTACACCAAACGGGCGGCCAATCCCGTCCTTTCCAGTTGTTGCCAGGTTCTTGCGGAGTACTGATTGAGTACTACGCGAGTATCAATTTCACTGGCACTTTCACTGGCAGTTGCAGATCGTGTCTTTCCAATAAGCTGGAATCCAACAACTTACAATTGGTGCCGGTGGTGGGACTCGAACCCACACGGCTGTTTAAGGCCCCAGGATTTTAAGTCCTGTGCGTCTGCCATTTCGCCACACCGGCACTCGATCGACCTCGCCACCCCTCGACGAATAGCGTTCGGTTTGTGCGGCTACCTTCGCAAACGCGCATGGTGGGCGCAAGGGAGAAGGCCGAAAGCTGAAGGCTAAAATCCTGGCGCACGAGCGCGCGTGGCGCGGTCAGGCGTCGCCCTCTGCTTGCCTCCCGGGGGGCGGCGAAGCAGCGGGCGTCTTTTCCCGTCCTTGCTTAAACGCGGTCCAAAGAGGCTGGAACCGGTTGAACACTTGCCAGCCGGCCAGCGCCGCGTTCAACAGTCCTTTCCACTTTGCGTGCTTCCTTGAAACGATGAGGCCGGCCATCGGGGCCGCCACCAGCAGCACGCGCCAGAGGGACCGGCCTGATTCCATCAGTTCGGTCACTCCCGCGAGGGAGGTTCGAACCTGGCAAAACTCGAGTTTCAGGGCTTGCCGATTCAGGTCGCTTTCGGCGGCCAGCAGGCGCTTACGCCTGGCCAAATCGTCTATTCCGGCGGGGTCAAACACTCGCAATCCTTTTTAATTTGGTTGAGCGTTTCCGTAAACGGCTCGGTTCGGAGCCGCTCTTTCAGGCGGACTGCCAGGCCCACTGCGCCCAACACGTACAACACGCCGATTCCGAGCGCGGCGTAAATCCGGTACGGCTCCGCAAACAGACAGATGAGGACAGCCGAGAACACCAATACCGCCAACGTCGCCAACACGAGCGCGCCGCCCGCCAGGACCAGCACCTCCACCAGCCGATGCCGCTCCTCTTGCATTTCGACGGCAAACAGCTCGACCCGGTTTTGGAACACCGCCACCAAAGTCGTGGCCAGTCGGCGGAGCGACTTGAACAGCCCGCGGGAAGTCTCTTCGGGCTCGACCATTTAATTCCTGCGGGAGACCAGCACCCCGATCACCAACCCAATCCCAAACGCCACGCCGATGGAGGTGTAGGGATGTTCCCGCACTGTGTCATCCACTGCCTCGGCGCCGGCTTTGGCTTTGTCCTTAAGGTCGCCGCAAGTTTCCTTGGCGGATTCGAGGGTGGCTGCCAGCCGCGCCTTGGCCTGCTTTCCTCTTTCACTTAACTCACCGGCCAATTCTTTTAACATATCCTCGGAATCGGTGACTAAATTCTTCAGATCGTTGACCAGCCGGTCTTTCGTGACTGCGATGTGCCCAGTTGCCATATTCATGTTCCTTTCGCTGCCGCGAGCGCCGGCTGGTGCTTTAGACCAACCGGCAACTCAACGGCTATCACAGCAACTATGGAGCACGCCAGGCGCGGCGGCAAGGCATGGATTTTCCAGTGGGCTACTTCACCAGCCCAAACATTACCGCGACGGCTTCCTGCCGGACGGAAAGGAGCTGCTTGAGTTCGTCCTGGGCTTTGGCCAGGTCGGCTTCTTTCTGCTCGCGCGCGGCCCTGGCCTCGGCGAGTTTCGTTTTCAGCTCCGCCGGGGACGCCTTGGCGTCGAGCGCTTTGCGCAACGCTTGGATTTCGGGGGGCGGCGTACGATTGAATCCTCCGGGACCTCCTGGGCCGCCCGGACCCGGTGCGCCATCCGGCGCTGCCGGTTGGTCGGGGCCGCCCGGAGGCGGACCATTAGGGCCCGGACCCGCGCCGTCCGGCCGCGGCGGGCGACCGCCGGGTCCCATCATGCCAAATCCGCCCGGACCGCCGAGCGTGCGCCGCGCCTCCATCACTTTTTGGATTCGCTCGGCGATAAGCTTCCATTCGGCTTCATCCTTGACTTCGAGTTGGTCATGCAGCCGGTCCAGCATGCGCTGGCGCATTTGGGCCGGGTCGAACCCCCCCGGCGGTGGTCCGTCCTGGGCGCGCAGACCGGTGGCGCTGCCTAGCAGGCAGGAGCCGGCCAGCAGTCCAGCCAGTGTGAGTTTTGTCATACGTTTGTTTGTAGTTAATGTTTTCATATTGGTCGCAGTATAGACCTCGGCACCTTAAGGCATCGTGAAGCTCCGTGGTGAGATTTCGCGCTCCGACCGTCGAATTCCTTCTTAACACAAAGACCAAGGGTGCAAAGGCGCAAAGGCGGAAACCGAGCTTAACATCGGGCAAGAGGCTCACCCTCTGGCGACCTCAGCCGACCCCGCCTTTGGCCTCGCATTTCTCAAACCCTTTGCGTCATTGCCCCTTGGCGCCTTTGCGTTAGAATCCGCTAATGGAGGCGGCGCGTTGAGGACAACGCGCCCTACCTTTGGGGTGCTGGGGAGTTTGGATCAGAGACTCCTTGCGTCGTCTCCTACAAATCTCAGAATCCGCCTCCGGCCGGGCTCTGCGTTGGGCCGCCTTGGCCGGAGGTGCCGGTGCCGAAGTTTGCGGTCGCGCTGGTGCTGCTCTGCTGCTGGGTCTGGCGGGCTGTTAACGGATTGTTTTGTCCCAGCAGCGGGCTGGCGTTGTTATTGTTGCGCGCGGCGCTGTTGCGATTGAACAGGTCCTGCAGGACTTGATTCACATCCTGCGGGTCGGCGTTGCGCAACTCCCAAACTTTCACCACCTCGTTCCGGGCGGCGACTGAGTCGAGCTGGGCGACCAGTGCGGCGACCTGAGGCATCAGGCCGCTGCCGGCGCTGACGATGAGCGAGGAGGTCCGGCCATCCGCAACGGCGAGCACCCGGCTTTGTTTAAGCGATTTCCCGCTGCTCGAAGTGTCACTGCCGGCCGCGCCGTCTGTTCCCATCGGTCCCGGCGGCGGCGGTCCGCCGCCAAAGAACATCGGGCCCTGGTTCTGGCTGGCATCGCCGGCGGTTGAGTCGGGAAACAACTCGGTCAGTTGACTGGCGAGCTCGGTGGCGTCCGCGTTTTTCAGGTGGAACACGCGGAGCTCGGTGCTGGCGTTGGCGGGCAGATCGAGTTGCCGGAGAAGGCTGGCAACGTGCGCGAGCAAATCCGCGGGCGCGCTCACGACCAGCGCGTTCGAACGCTCGTCGGCGACCGCGACGACTTTGGGCGCAGCGGCAGCACCGCCGCCGCTTCCAGAACCGGCCGCCCCGTCCGGAATTCCCGGCATTCCCGGCGGGCCAAACCCACCTGGGCCGGGCACATCAAAACCTTGCGCGCGAGAGTTTTGGGAGTTGGCGGCGGTGTTGCCGGGAGGAACGAAGATTTGCGGAATCAGCGTCGCCAGCTCTTTAGCGTCGGCGTGCCTTAGTGAAAAAACCTGAATCGACGACGTGGTGGCGAGGGCGGAGTCGAGGGGGTTGATGATTTTGAGCATCCGCCGGATTTCGGCTTTGGTGGCGACCAGGATGAGCGTATTGGCGCTTTCGTTCACGGTCAGGGTGGCGCTGGCGGGAAGAAGGCCTTGCAGGTTGTTGACCAGTTGGCTGGCACTGGCGTACCGCACCGGGATGAGTTGGGTGATCGTTTCATCCGATTTTTCCGCCTGGTTCGGGTCGTTGCCCGTGACGATTTCGAGGTCGGAGATTTTCGCTTCCGAGGCGTTGACGATTGTCAGGAGCCGGCCGTTTTTCAGAACGGCGCAGCCGTTTCTCTTCAAGGCGGCGCTGAGCAACTGGACGGCTTCCTCCCGGCTGACCGGCTCCTTGCTCCAGAGATCGAGCGTGCCCGCCACCTCGGTTTGCTTGTCGATTATGAAACCGGCGGCGTCACTCAGGTATTCGAGGACCTGGTCGATTCGCGCGCCGTGGAAATTCAAACGCAGAGTGTTGGCGGGCGCATCGGCGGTGGCGGAAAGGGCGCGCATCGCCAGCAGGACCATCAGTATCACCAGCAGGCAAGCAAAGACGAACGTGTGGAACGCTCGCTCGCCGCGTCGCAAGATGCGTTGAACCTCCGCCGATTCGTCGTAGCCCGAACCTCGGCTGTCTTCGGTCCAGGAATCCCGGTGGGTTATGTCATTTCTCACGAGGCGAGCGTAGTGCGGCTCGCCTTAAGAGAACGTGAAGGCAATCGGCGAATCTATTCGGTTAAAATCCTTAACGCAAAGACGCTAAGAGGCAAAGACGCAACGGGTCTGATGAATCGGAGGCCGAAGCGCAGGTCCGCTGAGTTAACTACACGGCGGGCCGCTTGGCTAAGGTTAAGCCCGGTTCCTGCTTTTGCGCCTCTGCACCTTTGCGCCTTTGCGTTAAACCTTGATGGCAGAGATAAGGCTAGAGACTACTTGGCGCCTTGATCGATCCACGCTCGGAGCAGGCCGACCTGCTCGGCGGTTAAAGGCTTGGGCGGCGGACCAAATCCACGACCGCCAGGACCACCGAATCCGCCAGGTCCGCCAGGTCCACCCGGTGGCGTGCCGTCCGGACGCTGGGCGGGCGCATTGCCGTCACCCGGCCCTCCAGGGGGCCGGCCGTCTGGCCCGCCCGGTCCGCCCGGTCCACCCGGACCTCCGCGCCCGGGGCGCCGTTTCGGCGGCATGGCGGTTTCCTCATCAATTTGGGACGCGGCAATGACCAACAAGCTTTCTTTGCTTTTGCCAGGAGTGATAACCTTGCCGTCCTTGCCGCCTTTGAGCGCGCCCTCGAGGCTATCGAGGCGGAGCCCGGCTTTGGGGCGGTCCTGGCCATGGCAGCGCAGGCAGGAGGCCTCCAGCATCGGGTGGATGTCGGTGCTATAGGTGACTCCCGGCTTGCCGGCCGGAGCCGGCAGCTTGCTCAAATCGAGTTTGCTGAAATCATGTTTGTCGGCGGCGACGGCGGCGCATCCGGCTGCCACCAGGCTAATAATCACGAGGTTGGTTTTATTCATGGTTGTTGTGCGATCTTTTTACGGGGGGACTCTACCGGCGTCAACCTTAAGGTAACATTAAGGACATGATTCCTTTGCCTGAGGGATCATGTTGGAGCGGCTGCTGGGCGCTTCATCTTGCCTTAAGGTGGAGTCTGTCAGGCTCGCGAATTGCGTTGATTCCAGCGGTCATTCGGATCATCTAGAGAAAAGAAAAAGCAAATGAGAGTGCTGATAGTCGAAGATGAACCCGACCTGCTCGCCAGCCTGTTGAAAGCGGTGCGCGAGGACGGCTATGCCGCCGACGGCGCTGGCGATGGCGAGGACGGCTTGTACAAGGCCGAAAGCTACGACTACGACGCGGTGGTTCTCGACATCATGCTTCCTGTGATTGATGGCTGGGAACTGCTGCGCCGCCTGCGGAAACAGAAGAAAACCCCCGTCCTGATGCTCACCGCCCGTGACGCGGTCCGCGACCGGGTGCGGGGGTTGGACACCGGCGCGGATGACTACCTGGTCAAGCCCTTCGACCTCGATGAACTGCTGGCGCGGTTGCGCGCGCTCATTCGCCGCTCGGCCAGCCAGGCGGAGTCGCGCCTGCAAATCGGCGAGGTGTGCATCGACGTCCCCGCCCGGGCGGTATCGCTTCGTGGCGAGCCGGTCATATTGACGGCCCGCGAATACTCCCTGCTGGAATTCCTTGCTCTGCATCGCGGCAAGGTCGTGACGCGGACAATGCTGTACGAGCACCTTTTTGACGAGAACGAAAGCACGCTTTCCAACCTGCTCGACGTGCACGTCTCGAACCTGCGCAAGAAACTCGGCCACGAATTCATCACCACCCGGCGCGGCCACGGCTACTGCATCGATGCTGTTTAACTCCATCCGTTGGCGCCTGCAAGCCTGGCACGGGCTCATCCTGGTGAGCGTCCTCGCCGGGTTCGGCCTGACGGCCTATCATGTGGCGCGGGACAACCAGTTGCGACGGATCGACCAGGAGCTGGAACAGCGTGTCGGTGCGTTGTTTCGTCCCCAGCCGCCCGAGCGCCCGCCGGAGCGTCCGCCCGAGCCGCCGCCAGACCAGCCCCGGATGGACCGCCGGTTCGACCCCGCCCAGATTCTCATCCGGATGCGCAGGGCAATCGACCAAACCAGTTCCCTTGATGGCGCTCAAACCAATACCTTTTATTACGTCCTGTGGCAGGGCGATGGCACGCTCGTGACGCGCTCACCAGGCGCGCCAATGGACTTGCCGCTTCCTGAACATGCCTATTCGCCGCCCGGCCAGGGGCCGCCACCGTTTGGCGAGCCTCGCAAGGACGGCCCGCCCGGGCGCGGTCCTGGTCCCGGAATGCCCGCGGCCCGCACCCGCGGTGAGTTCCGCGAGGTTTTCCATTTCCTGCCGCACGGCGAATGTGTGCTGGTCGGCCGCAGCATGGCGCCGGACCTGGCCTCGATGCGTCGTCTTATGGTCTGGCTTACGGCTGCCGGCACCGCGGTGCTGTTGTTGGGCTTGGCCGGGGGCTGGTGGCTGGCGACGCGGGCGATTCGACCGATCGAGGACATCAGCGCCACCGCAACAAAAATCGCCGCCGGTGATCTTTCCCAGCGGATCAGCACCACGGGCACCGAAAACGAACTGGGCCGCCTGGCCGCGGTTCTAAATTCGACTTTTGCGCGCCTCGAAGCCGCCTTTGCCCACCAGGCGCGGTTTACCTCCGACGCCTCTCACGAGTTGCGCACGCCAGTGTCAGTGATCCTGACCCAAACCCAGGCAGCGCTCACGCGTGAGCGCAGCGCTGCCGAATACCGCGAAGCGCTCGAGGCTTGCCAGCGTGCCGCCCAACGCATGCGCAAGCTGACCGAGTCCCTCCTCGAACTGGCTCGATTGGACGCCGGGCAGGAGGCCTTCAAGCGCGAGAGCTTTGATCTGGGCCACGTCGCCGCCGAGTCTGCCGAGCTCGTCCGACCGTTGGCGGCGGAGCGCGGGCTTCAGGTCTCCTGCGAGGTCGGTTCGCTGCATTGCCTTGGCGACGCCGACCACATCGGCCAGGTCGTGACCAACCTGCTGACGAACGCCGTCCACTTTAACCGGCCCGGAGGCGAAGTTCGCATTTCGACGCGCGCGGAAAACGGCGCCGCTTTGCTGACCGTCCATGACACGGGCCAAGGCATCCCGGCCGAGGACCTGCCGCACATTTTCGAGAGGTTTTACCGCGTGGATAAGTCCCGTTCAGGGCGTCAGGGCCACACTGGCCTCGGCCTGGCGATTTCCAGAGCCATTGCGGACGCCCACGGCGGCACGCTCGAGGTTTCCAGCCAGGCCGGCGTGGGCAGCTCATTCACGCTGCGGCTGCCCTTGGACGCCACCCAAGACGCCGTGACCACTAAGCCGGATCTATTCAGTCGAAATCCTTAACGCAAAGTGCCGTTCGACACCCAAATCCAGTTGGCTTGGTTGCGGCTTTGCCGCGCTGGGTCTTTGCCTTAAACTCTGCCGCCCCCTAACGGATCTTGGCATTACCCACATCTTCCTGAGCATGGGATGAGTTTCCCTTCTTGGCCGCCCAAATCCGCAGGAAAATGCCCGTAATTCGCTGCCATCTCTGCGCCGCGGAGCGGCAGCTTGATGGTAGCCGTGGGCCTCGGCCCACGGTGGGTGCCAAGCCATTGCACAACGCGTCGCGTAGCGACGCCTGAGCGAACCGGCAAATCATTGAAGATGAATAGTTTAGGCCATCAGCAGAGCTTACAAACCCCTGCAAGAGTTGTGGGTAATGACAAGCCCTAACGGATAACGGATAACGGATAACGGATAACGGATAACGGATAACGGATCGCACCACCGATCCGTCAGAAAAGGAAGAATTCTACCGTCCCACCCTAACGGATGACGGATCGACCTAACGGATAACGGATCGCACAAGCGCGCGCTCTAGCAAAGGAACACCCTGCCCGCCAACCGCTTGCGCCAACCTGACGGATAATCCTAACGGATAACGGATCGCACCAACGATCCGTCAGAAAAAGAAATATTCCCCGCGCCCGCTCTAACGGATAACGGATCGTGCTACGCTCCCGCGTCGCCATCGTGGTAGGGCGCGCTGTCCCAGCGCGCCGCTCCGCCCCCTGTCAACTGTCAACTTTCCAAAGTTGACAACTTCACCCCGTGTCAACTTTCAAAACCGCCCAAATCCTCGGTAAAACCGGGGTGCCACCCATTTTTTGTCAACTGTCAACTTTCGCATTCCCAGTCGCCCCGCGAAAAGAAAAAACTCCATCACTCTCCCACCCCGGACCTGTCAACTGTCAACTTTCCAAAGTTGACAACTCCACCTTTTGTCAACTTTCAAAACTGCCAAAATCCTCAGTAAAACCGGGCTGCCACCCACTTTTTGTCAACTGTCAACTGTCAACTTTCGCATTCCCACTCGGCCCGCGAAAAGAAAAACTCCATCACTCCACCACCCCGGACCTGTCAACTGTCAACTTTCCAAAGTTGACAACTTCACCCTCTGTCAATTCTCCAAAGTTGACAAAATCGCCCTTCTCAACCGCGACTAACCGCGGCCAACCGCGGCCAACCGCGGCCAACCGCGACTAACCTCGACTTAAATTCCCCCAGCGACCCTGTCGGCGACCAAGCCGACCAATCCCGCGTAGTCCTGACCAATCCCGACCAATCCGCAGTTGGATAATCTTTTTCCCAGGCCCGAGTTCAAAGTTCAGCCCACTCCGATATCAGCTAAAATGTCAGTTATTACCACCAAATCCCCGCTAATCACAGCTACTACCGCGTAATACCACTTCCCGCATTTTGACTCGAACTGGTATTCGCTCTCCGCACCCAGCCCGAATATCACCTTTTCGTGCCTTCTTGTGGCCATTCCGTCCTCATCCGTGTCATCCGTGCCATCCGTGGTTCAACCCTGCGGCCTCTGCCTGGGGCACAGCACTCCCACGCAACGCCCCCTTCCACCTTTTTCCACCTCGGGCTCCCATCTGCAGCCATGTGCAGCCATCTGCACCGGTCTGCACGTATCTGCACCCCCCTTTCCGCTGCCATCAAGTCATTCATTGCGCCTCTGCCCCTTGGCGCCGCTAGGGAAAAATTAGAACCAACATGTCGGTCGCAACGACAAAAGGATGTTGGCGTCCAAGCGGTTGCGAAGCCTCTTTTTCCCAGCCAAGCCTGGGAAAAAGCGTGTAGTGCAATTCCTAGAAATGACGCAATTTGAGCAACAGTTTTCGAGTCGTAAGCCTTTGATTTCTCTGCGGTCATCGCGGCTCTGCGGTTTTTCTGCTCTGTCGATTTGGTTGCGGCTCCGGTGCGCGGCGCCTTGGCGCTGAATTCTGTTTGAATGGTTACGGCCAGACAGACGGCGTGAACCGCGGCAGGGTCAGGTCAGTCATCAACAAGAGCCCAGGCGGGGCGCTGAAAATGCGCGCGGCCGTGTTGACCAATGCCGCTACAGTTGCCTGGTCGCCGGCCGTGCCAGCTTTCATCAGGAGCTCAAGCCGCGGGTCGCCTTCGATTTGGATCGCGTCGTGCGGGTCTGGCGCGTCCAGGTACATCTTGAGGTCGAGCGTCAGGCGTGTCTTCCCGTTGACGCGCGCTTCGGCCCGTTGATGCAGACCGCAGGTCTGGCCCTTCCGAACCTGGAGGTATGGCGTGCGGATGTTGCGCCGTGCGACCACTGCGTCGCCGGATTCGACGACTCGCTCCGTTTTCCAACCTAGACCGTGCGCGAGCAGGGCCAGCGATTCTTTCAGCCCGGCATGTCCGGCCTGGCCGGCGCGCAGCAGGCGTCGAAATTCGCGCGGCGGCAGACCGCTGCCGATTTTACGCTGGAGCGGCTGGCGCCGGGTCGAAGCGTTGACCACTCGTTGCACGTGAACGGCGCGCACCTCCCGGCTCACTCCGCTCAGGCACAGGGGCAGGACATCCATGACGAAGCCCGGATTCACGCCGGTCGCGACGACGCGCGCCCCGGTTTTGCGGCAGAGCCGGTCGAGCCTGGAGGCCAATTCGGGTTCGCGCAGTTGCGGAAACAAGAGCTCCTCGCAGGAGGAGACCACGCTGATGCCCCGTTGCGCGAGGGGTTCGATTTGCTCAAAGGCGGTTTTCAACTTTGACACGGCCGTATGAAAAATCAGGTCCGGTTGCCGGGGTAGCTCGGCCAGGGAACGATAGACCCGACGGCCGCGGAAAGTGTCGCGGCCGGTCAGGTCTGCCAAATCCCGGCCGGCTTTTTCCGGGGCGATGTCGATGGCGCCCACGATTTCGGCCCAGGGTTTGGTGGAGGCCAACTTCAACGTCTCCAGCCCGATGGGTCCCAGTCCGAACTGCGCGATTTTAATTTGCATAACTGTCAGATGGACGTGAGGAATAATGAATGGCTGGCCGCTTGACAATGAAAAGAAGGACGATGGAACCGGCGGAGTTGACTTGACCGGATGGGTTTCCGCGGCGAAGGTTGCTCTGAAGGCGAGAGCCGATAAAAGTTTGGATTTATGAAAACCTCAATTAAGCGTGCAGGCTTACTACTGACTCTGGGCGCGCTGTCGTGCCTGGCAATCCCGGCTCTGTTCGCGGCCGACACGATTTCCGGCACCGTTGCCGCTGTTGCGCCGCCTCAACCGGCGGTTGCGGCCGAAGCACCGGCTGCCACTCCCGCGGCACCGGCAAAACTGCCATACGGGGTCGAGGACGTGCTCAAACTCAGCCGGGCCCAAATCAGCGAGGACATCATCCTCAATTACGTCCAAAACTCCGGCACCAGCTATAATCTTGGCGCGCAGGACGTCATTTACCTGCGGAACCAGGGAGTGTCCGACCGCGTGGTCAACGCGATGCTCGGCCAGCGCCAACGCGCGGCTGATGCGGCGGCGGCACAGGTCGTGGCGCAACCTGCTGTCAACGCTGCCGCGCCTTCTGCCGCGGCGGCCCCGGCGCCAACCTACCAGGAACCGGTTGCCGGCGACACCCAGGCCGCGCCGGTCTATGCGCCTCTTACGCCGGCGGCATCGAGCGTTTATGTGATCCCTTACCCGGCGGCAACCGCGGCGTATTACGGGTACTATCCGTCTTATCCCTGTTACGCCGGGGCGTACTACGGCGGTTATTGCGGGCCAGCAGTCTCCGTTGGCTTCCGGTTCGGTGGCGGCTGGGGTTGCTTCGGCGGCCGTGGTTTTCGTGGCGGTCATTTCGGCCATCATCGCTGACCCGGACATTTTATACCTGCCCTGGCGGGGCGCCTGCATGGCGCCGGTTTCCAGGGTCCGGACCGCCTAACTGGTCATGGGCTGAGAGCGGGGGCGCTTTGGCGGAGGCATCTGCCATAAGCCATTTAGGCTGAAATGCTGGGGCCAAAAAAGGGGAAAGAATAGGCAATTCCGGTGTGGCGGCGCGAGCCGTTTTGAGGTGATCCTATCCCAGCTCGGGGCGCGCTCGAGAGAGTCTTGTCTGTTGTTTGCACTGCGTGCTCCGGGCCTTACTTTAACCCAAAACGAATTATGGGAACGAAGCGCGAGCGAGAGGCCTGGTTAAAAGGCGCAACTGCGGTGTGCGAGGCGCCGCCAAAACCCAGGAATTTGCCCCGGCGGCTCGTCTTGCTCGGCGCGCCTGGCGTGGGCAAAGGCACGCAGGCTGAATTGCTCTGCACTAGCCTCGGCGCATGTCACCTCTCGACGGGCGATATTTTCCGCGCTGCCAAATCCCTTGAGGTTTGCGACCGCACTCCCGCCTTGACCTCCGCCCTCGATTACATGCGGCGTGGCGAGCTGGTGCCCGATGAAACCGTCCTGGCGCTCGTCGCCGAGCGGGTTGGTTGCCTCCGTTGCGAGGGCGGGTTTCTGCTGGATGGCTTCCCCCGCACCGTCGCGCAAGCCGAGGCGTTGGACAAATTGCTGAAAGGTCAAAAGCTTAGGCTGGATGCCGTGCTAAGCTACGAGCTGCCGCTCGACCAAATCGTCTCCCGCTTGAGCGGAAGGCGCACGTGCCTCGGCTGCAAAGCCGTCTTCCACGTTGAAGCCCGACCTCCTCGGCTCGAAGGAATCTGCGACCATTGCGGGGGCAACCTCTATCAGCGCGAGGACGATCGTCCCGAATCGGTGCGCGTCCGAATGGAAGCCTACGAGAAGAGCACGGCCCCGCTTGCGGAGTTCTATCGCCGCCGGAAGCTCCTGGTGCCCGTGGTGGCTGAGGGCTCGCCCGAGGAAATCTTTGAGCGTTCGCTGCACGCCCTGGAAGTCAGGCGGTAGTTGGCTGGTCCGCAGGGCAGCAGCAAGGCGGCAGGGGCGGACGATTCCGATTGTGCGTCTGACCGCAACCAGAAACGGCACGATGGCAGTCAAACACCCATTCCCTGACCAGGCCGGCCCGCCAATCCCACAAGTTCTGCTTGCGCTGCCGGATTTGTCCCTTGCCTTAATACCGCCTTCAGCGTAGGACGTGCGCAGGGCAAGCATGCTGGTGATGACGATTATCGGGCAGGACCGGCCGGGGCTGGTGGACGCTGTTGCCGCCATCGTAGGCGAGCACGGCGGCAACTGGCTGGAGAGTCGCATGTCGCGGCTGGGCGGCCAGTTCGCCGGCATTCTGCGAGTCGAAGTGCCCGCAGGACAGGAACCGCAACTCGTGTCGGCGTTGAACCAGCTTGAAGCCAGTGGCCTGACCATCGTTGTGGCCCCTGACCCGTCGGTAACGGCTCCGGGTCCGGTTTGCCTGCGCTTGCTCGAAATCATCGGCCAGGATCGGCCCGGCATCGTCCGCCAGATCTCACGCGTCCTCGCTCATTCCGGCGTGAACATTGAAGAGCTTCACACCGAATGCGGCAGCGCCGCCATGACCGGCGAAGCCCTTTTCAAGGCGCGGGCCACGTTACGCCTGCCGGCAGCCTGCGATATCGCCCTGCTTCGCCAGGAGCTCGAAAAGATCGCCGCGGATTTAATCGTGGACGTTTCGCTTGCTGACGTTGACGCGCCGCGGCCGCACTCCTTTGGTGGGGCGTGATAGACCCGAGCTTCGGGCTCATCTCATTCTCTTGCGCCGCGCCCGCCCCGCCCCCGGTTCCTTTGGCTTTGTCATTCGCACGAGGCTCTGGTTAAATGGCGGAAACATGAGAACCCGTCGGGCCAGGCTCAGGCGTGATACCAGGGAAACCCGCATCGCCATCAAACTCAACATCGATGGCGCGGGCGAAGCTTCGATTCGAACCGGCGTCCCGTTCTTCGACCACATGCTGACCCTGTTTGCCAAGCACGCGGTGATCGATTTGGAGCTTCATTGCCGGGGAGATTTAAGCGTAGATGCGCACCACACCGTGGAGGATTGCGGGATAGCGCTGGGGCAGGCCTTTCTTAAAGCGCTGGGAGACAAGAAGGGGATTCGCCGCTACGGTACCGGTTTTGACCCGCGCAACCCATTCACGGGGGAGGCCCATGTGCCGATGGACGAATGCCTGGCCCGGTGCGTCATTGATTTCAGCGGCCGGCCTTACCTGGTCTGGCGCGGGTTGAAGGAGGTCGCTTACAAATCGGTCAACCGGGCGGAGAAGCAACAAGACATGTCCAGCGCTTTCCGATTCGGACTGGCACGGGAATTCTTCCAGGCTTTTGCCAATGAAGCTCGGTGCAACCTCCATTTGGAACTGCTTTACGGGGATGAGCCGCATCACATCGCCGAGGCGTTGTTTAAGGCGTTCGCCAAAGCGGTAGATTTTGCCTGTCAGCGAGATCCGCGGATTTCGGGCCGGCTGCCGTCAACCAAAGGCAAACTCTGAGGAGAATTCCAAGCCCAATTTGCGTTGAATAACCCAGCCAGGCTCGCCGTCGAAACCATGACCGAAACAGATCATTCCGCAGCAGATGATCGGGTACTGGTGCGAGCGGCGCAGCAGGGCGACATGACAGCATTTGAGGAGCTGATTGCCCGGCACCGCGACAAGATTTACGCGCGCGCTTACAGCATGATGCGGAATGAAGAAGAAGCGATTGATCTTTCTCAGGAAGCCTGGGTGAAGGGCTGGCAGCGGCTGGCGCAGTTCCATGGCGAATCCGGCTTCGGCACCTGGATGACCCGTATCGTGATCAACCTTTGCCTGGACCAGTTGCGCAAGCACAAGCGCCAGCGGACCGAGTCCATCGAAGAGATGAGCGAGGAATCCGGCGGAGTCGAACGGCAGATGCCGGTGGTGACAGTGAACCCGACTGCCGGACTGGAGCGCGGCGAACTCCGGCAACGCATCGACCGCGCGCTCGGGCAACTGTCCTACGAGCATCGGACGGCGCTGGTGCTGCATGAATTTGAAGAATTGGAATATAAACAAATCGCAAAAGTGATGGGTTGCTCGATTGGCACGGTGATGTCGCGGTTGTTTTACGCGCGCCGCAAAATGGCGGCCCTGCTGGCGGATTTGAAAAACGAAGACGGGAAATGATGGAATACAATGACCAATTGAAGCTCCAGGCCTACCTGGATGGCGAACTGCCCGAAGGCGAAGCGGCCCGGTGGGCTGAGCGCCTGGCCCGGGACCAGGAGGCGGCGGCGTTGCTGACCGAATTACGGCAGACCCGCGAATGCCTGGGCGGCTTCGAGGAAGGGGTCAAACTTCCCGAAACGCGCGAGTTTTACTGGTCGAAGATTCAACGCGAAATCGAGCGGCTGGAAACGCCTCGGCCGGCAGCAACAGCCACCCTGACGGTATGGGCCAGACTGCGCAGGCTTCTGGTTCCCGCAGCGGGACTGGCTGTAGTCGCCGTTGCCGCATTGGTTGCAGCTTACCGTTCCGGGCCGACCATGGTCGCGACCGAAACCGCGGTTGCCGACTCCGGGGCGATGATCTATCACGATTATGCCGCCGGGGCGACCTTCGTTTGGTTATCTTATCCCGCTGACGACGATGTTGCGGATATCGATGAGGAGGCTACACTCGATTAACCGATGAGTGTATTACAATTTCCGCGGGTCTTAATTTGGCTGGTGGCTTCGTTGTTTTTGGTCGCCGGCTCCGCCACCTGTACCCAGGCGGCAGAGGAGATGAAAATCAGAGCGGTGCTGGTGTGGGCGACAGATGATGCGAACCCACCGGCTGGCAAGAACTATCAACCGGTGGCCGCCGAGATCCGGAAGCGACTCCGAGCCCTTAAATGGAAGAATTATTTCGAGGTCAAACACATTGATTTTACGGCCTCAAGTTTGTCGCATAAAAGCGTGCCGGTTAGCGACAAGTGCTCGCTGGACGTTCGGGCTCTGGGCAATTCGCAAGTCGAGGTTACTCTCATCGGCAAGGGCAAAGTGGTCGGCACGGTGAAAGGAGCGCTGCCCAAGAACGAGATCCTGGTACCCGGAGGCGACGCGCCCAACGACACCGCCTGGCTGGTCATTCTGAAGCGGCTCGATTAGCGGCGCCATTGGCCGTGACCCGCAACGCCACGCGCGCTCGCAGGTGGCGTCGAGGCCAGATTTGATCTTCGGTTTTGTTCCGCTGGCCTTCTCAGCCGCCCACGCTGGCCATTTCCTCATTAGTCGCCACGTTGACGATCTTAAACTGCTCGGCGTGGAGCGCCGGGTCCGCGCGGAACGACAGCTTGCCGAAGTAGCGCTTTTCCATCTCGATGAGGTGTTTCTCGTCCTCGGTGCGCAACCGTTCGAGGATGGTGGGATGGACCACAATTCGCAACTGGAAGTCCGATTCGTCGCGCGAACGCTTCTTCAGGATTTCGCTGAGTTTGCGCTGGATTTCGACGCTCATCGTGAGGGCACTCTTGACCTTCCCTCGGCCCTTGCAGTACGGACAATCGTCATAGACCGCCGCGTGAACGCTTTCGGAATGACGCTGGCGGGTCATCTCCATCAATCCCAGTTGGGAGATCGGCAGCACGTGGGTCTTGGCCTTATCCCGGCGCAATCCTTCCTTCATTCGTTGATAGACCTGCTGCTGGTCGCGGCGGGATTTCATGTCGATGAAATCGAGCACGATCAGACCGCCCATATTGCGCAGACGCAATTGGCGGGAGATCTCCTCGGCGGCCTCGAGGTTGACTTTCAGAATCGAGGCTTCCTGGTCCTTGCCGCCCTTGTGACGGCCGGTGTTGACGTCGATGGCCACCAACGCTTCGGTTTCGTCCACGACGATATAGCCGCCGCTCTTGAGGTGAACCTGGCGCGAGAAGGCATTTTCCAACTGGCGCGTGATGTTGAAGCGATCGAAGATCGGCTGCGGGTCGGCGTAGAGTTTAACCTTATCCGCGGAGCGCTTGGAGATTTTGGAAATCATTTCCCGCATTCGTTCGCAGGCTTTCGGGCTGTCCACGACGATGCGTTCAACGTCTTCGGTCAAAAAGTCACGGACCGTGCGTTCGATGAGATCCGGTTCCTGGAAGACGCACGTGGCCATGGGCTGGGTCTTGATGCGGTCCTGGATTTGGTGCCACTCCTCGAGCAGCAGGGCCAGGTCCCGCACAAAATAACGGGTTTGCTGGGCCTCGCCGACGGTGCGCATGATGACGCCCATCCCTTCAGGGATGGTCAGCTCACGGAGGATTTTCTTCAGGCGCTGGCGCTCCTGCGGGTTTTCAATTTTGCGGGAGATGCCGCTCTGGTCCGAGTTGGGCAGCAAAACCAGGTAACGGCCAGGCAGGACGATGTTGGTCGTCACACGGGGTCCCTTGGTGCCGATCGGTCCCTTGGTCACTTGAACGATGATGTCGCTGCCCGGCGGATAAACGCGCGGGATATCTTTCTGGGTGATTTTGGGTTTGTCGCGCCGTCTGCCTTCACGTTCGACGATTTCGACGCCGCTGTCGAAGCTGCTGGGCACGATGTCCCAGTAATGGAGAAAGGCATTCTTTTCGAAGCCGATATCAACGAAGGCGGCTTTCAAGCCGTCTTCCAGGTTGCGCACTTTGCCCTTGAAGATGCTGCCGACGAGGCGCTCCTCGGTCGTCCGTTCGATGTTGAACTCTTCCAACCTGCCTTCTTCGAGGACGGCGACGCGAGTTTCGAGCGTTTCGGTGTTGATGATGACCTCTTTATGGGCCCGTTTGACGGGCTTAATCAGGCGCTGCACCCTCTTGACGAGGGTGTTCGCCATCGTCTTGATGCTATCCACGAGGCCGCGGGATTGTTCCCGCACGGGCACCGGCTCGAAGGGTTTTTCCTCGTGTACCTCGGCGGGAGTGGCCAGGTTCGGTTGGCGGAAGTCCCGCTTGCCGGGTGGCGGCGCTGCTGCCGGCGGCGCGGCTCCCTCAGGCGGGAGGCCGGCAGCGATGTTTTCAGAGCGTTCGATCTCATGGGCGTGGCGGCGCTCATAAACCTTTTCGGGCGCGCTCTGGTCGCCCGTCGCTTCGGCGCGGGCCTGGAGGGCATCGCGGTCGGTGCGTTGTTGCATGTGGCCCAGTCCGCCGCTAGGGCGGAAGCGCATGCCTCCGCGGCGACGCCGGGAAAAATTTCTGTCACTCATGTTAATAAGCCTTTCGGTAGATATAGACGTTTTGGAGGAAGCCCATGGCGATTAACGAGCCGAGCACTGAGGACCCACCGTAAGAGAGCAGCGGCAGTGGCACGCCCGTCACAGGCATAATGCGAATATTCATGCCGATATTGATGAAAACGTGGCTGAAGAGGAGCGTGACGACGCCCACAGCCAGCAACCGACCGAGGCGATCGCGCGCCTGACCGGCGATTCTGATTCCGGTGAACAGCACCGTTCCGTACAGCGTGAGCACGAGCACGCTGCCGACGAATCCCTTCTCCTCGGCAATAACGGAGAAGATGAAATCGTTGTGCGCCACGGCCCGCGGCAAGTAGCCCAAGGCATTTTGCGTGCCCTGCCGCCAACCTTTGCCCGTCAGCCCCCCCGAGCCGACGGAAATCAACGCCTGCCGCACGTTGTGCGAGTCGTCAAACTGCTGTTTTCGCAGGCGCTCTCTCTCCGCCTTCGACGCACCGGAAGGCGGAGTATAATCTCGATTGAAGTACACCTTCAGCCGTCGCTCCTGGTAATCTTCCAACTTGAACACTTGCCAGTTGGACGGCATGAAGAGGACGTTTGCCAGGAAGAGAACTCCCAACAGGGCGACACCGCCCAGCAACTGGAGCAGAAAACTTTTTGGCGCGCCGGCGGCGTAAAGCATCATCAGGCCGGTTGGCAGCAGCACGAGCGCCGAGCCAAGGTCCGGCTCTTTCATGATCAGCAGGAATGGCAGCAACATGAGCCCCAGAGACTTTAGGAACATGAGGGGGGCCCGCAACTCATCGATGGGACGGCTCAGGAAGTGTGCCTGAGCGAGAATGAACGCCAGCTTGGCGAACTCAGAGGGCTGGAACTGGAGGAAGCCAAGGTCGATCCAACGCATGGCGCCCCAGCCGTGAGTCGTTCCGACATGGGGAATGAGGACTGCGAGCAGTGGCAGGATGGAGAGCCAATACGCGACGAATGCCCAGCGGGCCAGGATGCGGTAATCCACCAGGCAGACGCCGATGGCGGCGCCGATTCCGAGCGCATACCAGACGACTTGCCGGAACCAGCTTTGCGCGTACCAGACAGTGTTCGCCTCGCTCGCCATGCGGGCGCTATAGACGAACAGGGCCCCGAGCAGCATCAATCCGCACAAGGCGGCGATTTGCAGCTTGTCCAGGCGGGATTGAGGTTCGTTCAGGCCGGCGTCAAACATGCGGGGAGGGGAGCGGGGTGATGGAGTAATGGAGTGATGGAGTGGTGGAGTGATCGGAGCGCCAGGGGCCTTCCCAAAATCGTGTTACGGCCGCATTCCAGCATTCCAATACTCCAATACTCTAATGCCCCAGTATTCCAGTCCTTCATGGTTGCTCCGTTCTTGCCAGGGTGTCTTTTTTGCCGGTCGCGGTTTGGTCGCGCTTCATCAGAGCGGCGTAAACCGGACCGGCGACCGGTGAGCAGCTTTCGCCGCCCGACTTGCCGTCTTCGACCATGACGACCACAGCCCAACGCGGTTGCTCGAAGGGAGCGAAGGAGGCGAACCAGGTGGTTTGTCCGGTCTTGGTGTTCCGCACGTCCTGGACCTGAGCAGTGCCGGTTTTGCCGCAAATGTGCAGTCCGGGAAGCGGGTCATGCTCTCGCACACGGCGGCCCGTGCCGTCCGGGTCTTCGGTTTCAGCCAGCATGGCGAGGCGAAGGATGTCGAGGCTTCGCTTGCTGACGAGGATCTGGTCTCTCGCCCGGGGGGCCGGGAAGACTTCCGGAGGTTCACCCGAGAGCGGGTCCGCCGCTTCGATACGCGCGACGAGCCTTGGCCACAAGACCGTGCCGCCATTGGCGATGGCGGAGGTCAGGACGGCGATCTGGAGAGGTGTGACCCAAACGGGGTCCTGGCCGATGCAGAGGTTGGCGGTATTGCGATCACCCCAGCCGTCGGAGAGGCGATCGAGCCTTGGGAACGAGCCGGCGACTTCCTGGCGGGTATTCAGGCCGGTGCGCTCGCCAAAGTGGAAACGCTGCGCGAGGCGCACGATCCGATCCGGCCCGACTTTGAGGCCGTTGAAGATGAAGTAGGAGTTGCTCGACTTCATGATGGCGCGGCGGAAGTCGTAGGCGCCCGGCGACACGAGGTCGCGCACGATGTGGGAGCCGACCTTAATGCAGCCATGGCCCGGCTCACGCGGGTTTTCGGCGACCATATATTTCTCGTCCGGGTTAAGGCCGGCATCGAGCGCGGCCAGGCCGACGACCGTCTTGAAAATGGAGCCAGGCATGTAGTTTTCCTGGGTCGCCCGGTTTTTTTCCGCATGCAGGGCGGTGATGCGTTGCCATTCCTCGCGGGAAAGTCGCTGGATAAACTGATTGGGATCGAGCGTCGGCGAGGAGGCCATCGCCAAGATATCTCCAGTGCGGACGTCCATGACGACGACCGCGCCGCGGACGGGACCGGTGTAGGTGACCGGGGCGTTGCGAAGGGCTTGCTCCGCCGCCTGCTGAACTGACAGGTCGAGCGTGAGCAAGACGTTGTGGCCAGGCTCGGCCGGGCTCCAGACGTTCTCGGTCTGGCGGTAACCGATATTGTTGACCAGGACCGATTTGGCGCCGGCCATGCCGCGCAACTCTTTGTCGTAACCATACTCGATGCCAACGTCTCCCCGGTAATCCGGCAGGCGATACGAGAAGGAGGCCTCTTCGCCCTCGGCGGAACTGTCATCGCGTTTCAACCGTCCCAGCAGATGCGCCGCAGCAGTGCCAAACGGATAAACGCGGGTGGACTGGACCTCGAGATCAACGCCAAGCGGGCTGGTGGATTGCTCCTCAAAGCGGGCGATGTTCGTGGGGTCAAGGTTTTGGACGACCGGGAAGGGGAGCACCAGCCGGGTTGCGTAGTGCTTCTCAAAATTAGTAGGGTCCAGGGAGACGTTTTCCTGCAGGCGCTGGCTGACCTGCATGACGACGTTGCTGGCGACCTCATACCGCGCTCTTTCCTGAAGCGATTCCTTTTGCTTGGTTGAGAGCAGGAACTGCTTGCGCTCGGTCTTGGTGAGCCGGCGGCCGAGGGACTTTTCCGCTTGGGCGACGCGGCGGCTTTGGTCGGCGCGGGCGGCAGCGATTTCTTTTGCGCTGGCGCTGCGGAAGGGTTTGCTGAGTTCCTCGAGATACAGGCTGACATTATAGGTCGGCCGGTTTTCCGCCAGGACGGCGCCGTTGCGGTCGACGATCTTGCCACGAACAGCGGGGATGCGCACGGTGCGGAAGGACTGGTTCTCCAAATCGGTCTGATAGTCGCGCGCGGAAACGACCTGCACCCACCACAAGCCAGCCAGGAGCAGACCCAGGCCGCCCAACACGACCAGAGTGACCACGCGCAATTGCGGGTCATTTCGCTTTAGCTGGTCGAAGATAATCATCAGCCGCGAGTGGATTGATGGAGGAACGCAGTAGTGGAGTATTGGAGCAATGGAGTGTTGGCGTAATGAAAAAACGAACGGATGGCACCACAGGGCAATGGATCCAGCGCGCCGGAACGCAGGGTGGTGTTTCCGGGTTTTCCCATCAATCCAGTCACCCAGTAATCCAATGGTCCATTTCTTCTCATCGTCCCCTCCTGATTTCGCGGTCGGGCCGGAAGCTGGTCTGCGAAGCGCCGCGGTGGACCAGCGCTCGCTGGAGCCCATCGAAAAGTGCAAAACAAACCGGGGTGGCGAGAGCACCCCCGACCGTCATTACAACCAGTTGCCAGACCGTCCCCCAGCCAAACAATGGGGCATGACCTGCGGTCAGCAGCAACCCGAGTGTCATCACGGGAGCGGCGCCACTGGCGGCGAGGCCCAGCACGAACTGGGCAAAGGTCTGGTCGCGTAAGATCAGCCCGCGGTTTATGTAGAGTCCCAACCCGATCACGAAGAGGGGGAGGACACTAATGCCGAGCGGATTGGCGGAAAGCGAATCGAACCAAAGCCCTCCGCAAACGGCGAGCAGGCAAACGGTGGCGAAGTCGCTGCAGAGGCTGGCATAAACCATCAGTGCGGGCAGCAAATCCACCTGCGCTCCGAGGATGTGCCTGACTCCGCCAAAGGCGGCTTGCCAAAAGACGACCAGGAAGGCAGCGACCAGGATGAGAATGGTGTTAAGCCACGTCATTCGAGTGCAGAGTGCAGAGTGGAGAGTGCAGAGTGGCGACGATGGATAGTGAATTGTTTCATGGTTTGAGGAGGACCCAGACTTCTTCGAGGTCGTTGAGGTTGGCAGCCAATTTGACACGTGCGACGGTGTACAAGCCGTATTCCTCAGTGCGGGAATCAACGACTTTTCCGATCGGAATGTCACTCGGGAATATACCGCCGAGGCCGGTGGTGACGACGGTCTGGCCGGGTTTGAGGTCGGCGTTTCGGGACAAATAACTCAGGTCTACAAATTCGCTTTCCAACGGACCTGACCCTCCGATGACGCCCGTGTCGCGCGCCGAGTTGAGCACTCGCGCCGACACCTTGCAGTTCGGATCACCGAGGAGGACGACCTGGGAGCGGGTCAGCATGACGGAGGAAACGCGGCCGATGAGGCCCTCCATGGTCTGGACGGCCATGTTGACTTTGACTCCATCGCGGGCGCCGAGGTCGATTTGAACGGTGCGCCACCAGTTGGCCGGGTCGTGAAGGACGACATTGGCGAGTTTATATTTTCGTGGCTGCTGTTGCTGCCAGCCCAGTAATTTCCGCAGGCGGTCGTTTTCATGGGCCAGTTCCGCCTCCCGCGCGGCCTGGAGCCGCAGCTCCTGGTTCTGCTGCTTCAGGGCAATGTTTTCGCGCAGCACTTCGGAGCGAGGCAGGACCGCGTCTCCCGCGCGGCCTGCCAGGCGGTTGGCCGAGTTGGCCAGCCCGAAGAAGGGCACGAAGAAGCTGCCGATACCCAGCTTCAGGCGGGCCGTTGTTTTGCTCGGCAAATTCAAGATAAGCAGCGTCAGCACTACAACCAGGCCCAAGACAATATATTGCGGCCGTTTTAACATCTAAACCGGTAACCGGTAGTCAGTAACTGGCGACTGGCGGCGCGTGGCCGAAGACTTTCCAGCGGCCACAGATTCCCGGCAGCCGGGTGGTTATCACCCGCCGGCGGTTGCCAGTCACAAACCTGAGAGGAGGGAACTACTTGGAGTTATTGGAGACGCGCTTGAGGAATTGGAGTTCCTGCAACACCCGGCCGGTGCCTTCGGCGACGGCGCTTAGAGGGTCGTCGGCAATATGGACCGGCAAGCCGGTCTCCTCGGCAACCAGCCGATCAATGCCGCGCAACAACGCGCCGCCGCCCGCCATGACAATGCCACGGTCCACCAGGTCGGCGGACAGTTCGGGCGGGCAGCGTTCGAGGGTGATGCGAACAGATTCCAAAATGCTCGAGAGCGGCTCTTGCAAAGCTTCGCGAATTTCTTCCGACCGAATCATCAGCGTTTTCGGCAGTCCGGCACTCAAATCGCGTCCTTTGACTTCCATGGTTAGTTCTTGCTCCAGCGGAAAAGCAGAGCCAATGCGAATTTTGATCTCTTCCGCGGTGCGTTCACCGATCATCAGGTTATAGGCACGTTTCATGTGGGCGACGACCGTCTCGTCAAATTCGTCTCCGCCGACCCGCAGGCTGCGGCTGAAGACGATGCCGGCGAGGGAGATGATTGCGATTTCGCAGGTCCCGCCGCCGATATCGACGATCATGTTGCCCGCCGGCTCATGCACCGGCAATCCGACCCCGATGGCGGAGGCCATCGGTTGTTCGATCAGATACACTTCCCGCGCGCCGGCATGAGTAGCGGAGTCTTTAACAGCCCGTTTTTCCACTTCGGTGATGCCCGAGGGCACCGCGACGACCACACGGGGAGCAATGAGCTTCCGGTGATGGACCTTTTGGATGAAGTGGCGGAGCATCGCTTCGGTAATTTCAAAGTCGGCGATGACGCCATCCTTCATGGGCCGAATGGCCACGATATTTCCAGGGGTGCGCCCCAACATGCGTTTGGCTTCCTCGCCGACGGCGAGGACGTTGGTGGTGCCGGCCTGGATAGCGACGACGGACGGCTCTCGCAGCACGATCCCGCGATCGCGCACGTACACGAGGGAATTCGCCGTGCCGAGGTCGATTCCAATGTCATTGGAAAACAGGCTTTTAATCTGCGCAAACATGAACTTTGCCTAACAGGACGAGAGATTAAAACTGATGCGGATGCGGGGTCAAGAGTATTAACCGCACTGAGAATCGTTAGGGCCTGCGCTTGAACACGGACTTGGCAAGGATGCAAAGTTATGTCAAAAAAGATGGAAAGAGGCGATGACGTCTCCAGCAATCGAAATCCAGCTGTATGAAAATGGCACTTTCCAAGCCTGGTCCGGCCGGGTGTTCAACGCCACCGCGTAGGCACGCGTTCGTGGTCGGGGTGTTGTCTTTGGCGTTCGTGTTTGGCAACCGTGCGTCCGCTTCGGAAGCGATCCCGGGCTACCAGTGGCTGGGGGACCAATTAGCCGGTTTTGCCTTTGGCGGGGCCGGCTTCGCCTTTGCTGCGCAGACGAACGTATCCGTCACGTCTCTGGGCTTTGGAGGCTCCGCTCTCGCCGACGAACCTTACCAGGTCTCTCTTTGGGACACGAACGGAACGCAATTGGCTGCGGCGACTGTTAGCACCAACAGCCCGCTTCGGAACGGGACATATTATGAGCCGATTCAGCGACTCGTGCTGGCGCTGGGGCAGACGTACTATATCTCCGCGGTCGGGACGGATGGCGGGGGCTGGAACGGCAGCGTGCTCTCCAGTTCTGGGGCCGGTTTGAACGGCACCTTTTCGGTCGCGCCCGACCTCTCGTATTTGGCCTCCGCTCTCGGCACGAACCTGGGTGGCATCTTTCCGCTCAGCCAAGAGGCCAACACCCTGTTGCTTGTGGGGGCGAATTTTGAGTATGCGACCCGGCCGATCATAATACTTAGCGAGGTGGCATTAGCGGGTGGGGAGGCACGGGTTGATTTCAGTGTCACGGGAGGCCCAGCGCCCCTGTTTCTGCTTTTGGAGGCGGCGCAGGCGGGCGGCCCTTGGCTCACGAATGCCAATGCGATACTGACGACCAATGTACCTGACCGGCAGTTCACGTTCACTTCCAGCCAGCAAGGCCAAGTCCGATTTTTCCGCGTCCTGGCGCCGTGAGGCGCCGGAGGAGTTGATAGGTGAAAGTTGATACCAAAAGGAAAAGGCGACCCGGTTAACCCGAGTCGCCTCTCCTAACCAACCTAACAACCACCACAATAACCCTGCCTTAATATACGCATGGAGTAGCTACGTGCAAGTTGAGTGAGGCAATCACCCAAGCCATTGATGACCAGTTATTTATGATTTAGGATGTTTTTCGCATGACGTGGCGTCGGTGCCAGTGTATGAGGAGTCGAAACAAATCAGCTATGCGCCATCAACCGATCACCCCAATGCTTTTCACTGGCAACCGAGCGAACCTGGCGAAACTCATGTTGCCCAACTCGCTCGCGGTCGTGAATGCGAATGATATTCTGCCAACCAACGCCGATGGCACACTCGAGCTGCGGCCGAATTCGGATTTGTTTTATCTGACCGGGGTTGAGCAGGAGGAGACGATTCTGCTGCTTTACCCGGAGGCTCACGAAGAGAATATGCGCGAAATCCTCTTTTTGCGCGAGAGCAGTGAGCTGCTCGCCACCTGGGAGGGCCATAAGCTGACCAAAGAAGAAGCACGCTCGATGTCTGGAATCAAACGCGTCGAGTGGCTCTCGGAATTCCGCCCGCTGTTTCATCGTCTAATGTGCGAGTGCGACCATGTCTACCTGAACTCGAACGAGCACAAGCGCGCGGTCATTGAAGTGGAGACCCGCGATGCCAGGTTCGTCGCCGCCACGCAGTCACGATACCCTTTGCATGACTACCAGCGCCTGGCGCGTCTGATGCACCGGCTGCGGGCGGTCAAGTCAGAGCCGGAACTTGAGCTCATCCGTCAGGCCTGCGCGATTACCAAAGCCAGCTTTCTGCGCGTCTGCCGGTTCGTGAAGCCGGGCGTGACCGAAACCGAAGTTGAAGCCGAGTACGCGCATGAGTTCACCCGGCGCGGAGGGAATTTCGCTTACTGGCCGATCATTGCCAGCGGGAGAAACGCTTGTGTCCTTCATTACATTCAAAATGACCAGGCGTGTCGAAAAGGGGATTTGCTCCTGCTGGACGTCGCCGCCAGCTACGCCAATTACAACTCCGATTTGACTCGTACGATTCCCGTCAGCGGCCGCTTTAGCCGGCGCCAACGCCAGGTCTATGATGCGGTGTTGCGCGTAATGCGCGCGACGGCGAGAGCGGCCACGCCCGGCAAGCTCCCCAAGCAGTGGCAAAAAGAAGCCGAATCCTTTATGGAGAAGGAGCTGCTGGTCCTGGGACTGCTCAAACCATCGGATATTCGCAAGCAAGACCGGGACAGACCGGCGCTGAAGAAATACTTTATGCACGGCGTTGGTCATCCGCTGGGCCTGGACGTCCATGACATTGGCATCACAACGGAGCCGATTAAAGCCGGCTGGGTGCTGACCGTGGAGCCGGGCATCTATATCCCTGATGAGGGGTTCGCGGTGCGCCTCGAAAACAACATCGTGGTGCGCGGCGGCGGCAACGTGGATTTGATGGCGGACATTCCGATTGAGGCGGAGGAGATCGAACGGTTGATGAGGGGGCGAGGGAGGTGAGCTGTGGCCCGGCATTCCAACAGAAGGAAACGGAGTCAACAGAGCTTTCATTGGACATGGTTGGCTGAATTCTGTTGAATGGCCCAAAGCACAACCCATTCACCATGAGCGACACGCCCAAGCCTGCCAGCGAAGGTCCACCGCAATCCCAGACATCCTCCCGCCGATTGATGTCGCTCGATGCGCTGCGGGGTTTTGACATGTTCTGGATTGTCGGCGGGGAGGAGATTATCCATGCGTTGTACCGAGGTTCACCAAACGCCCTTTTCCGGTTCGTTGACGGCGAGATGGACCATAAAGCCTGGGCTGGCGTGGCGTTCTATGACCTGATCTTCCCGCTATTTGTGTTTATCGTTGGCGCGTCCATCGTGTTTTCTCTGACGCGCACGATTGAGCGGAGCGGGCGGGCCGCTGCCATGAAGCGCATTTTTTTCCGCAGTTTGGTTTTATACGTGTTCGGCTTGCTGGTGTATGGCGGCATCTCGAGAGGAGTGGACCATATCCGCTGGATGGGCGTGCTGCAGCGAATCGCGCTGTGCTACTTTTTTACGAGTTTCATATTCAGCTTGGCCCGGCTGCGCGGAATGATGGTTATCTGTGCGGCGCTTCTCATCGGGTATTGGGGTCTCGCGAGTTTTGTTCCGGTGCGCGATTTTAATCTTCGAACCGAGCGCCTGCAAACGGTGAACCTCGAGCCGACCGAGCCGGAGACCCGCGCTCTGTTCCTGGCAACCACGAACCGGGTCCGCGGTCGTTTCGACGATGGGCTGAACCTCACCCAGCACCTAGATTTCCAATACCTTCCGGGCCACAAATGGGACGGCGCGTATGATCCGGAAGGTCTTCTCAGCACGCTCCCGGCGATCGCTACTTGCTTGCTGGGCGTTTTTGCCGGGCTGCTACTGAGGAATCCCTCGGTGTCCGACCAGAAAAAGGTGCTTTACCTCCTCGGTGCTGGCGTGGCGGGGATTGCCGTGGGGTTCCTGTGGGGACTGCAGTTCCCGGTCATCAAGAAGATCTGGACCTCTTCGTACGTGCTGGTCGCGGGCGGTTATGCTTGCCTGTTCCTGGCCGCATTCTACCAGGTGGTGGAAATCTGGGGCTGGCGCAGGTGGTGCATGCCGTTTGTCTGGATCGGCATGAACCCCATAACGATTTACCTCGTCTTTCACCTCGTGCGCTTCAGCGATCTGGCCAAGCTGATAGTGGGCGGGCCTGTGCAGCAAGCGTTCGGTTCGTGGGGACCCATGCTTATGGCGCTGGTCGTAGTGACCATGATGTTGCTTTTCGTGCGGTTTCTCTACCAGCGCAAAATCTTTCTCCGGCTCTAAGTGGCGGGCGGCAGCGAACGCGGCGGTCACGCCGCGACCGGGGCGTTTGAGAAATGCTCTTTCCGAGGGTCGGTGGCGGCGATGACAGCGCTGACGGACTTTTGATTAAAGCCTTTGAAGCCGCCATGGCGCTGGAGATTCTCCAGATGGCTGCCCAGGGCGCCTTCGCTCAGGAAGCGATCGAATTGCTCGCGCGTCATCAGGTTGGCAGACAAGAGCCGTTCGGCGCGCTCACGGCGCACCGGCCAGCGTTCGCCCTCGGTGAAGGCCTGGCGCAGGAATTCGAAATCCGAGAACGGGTTCATCATGTTGACGCCACATTGCTGCAACTGGTCGCGTAACAGGGGAAAATCAAAGCGCGCCTCCAGGTGGTGCATTCCGGCTTCGAGGAGACTTTCTCCGTGGAGGCCCACCCAAAGCCCGACCGTGCCCAGGCGTGGCGCCGGAGGTAATTTCATGGTGGAGAAATCAAGGTGGGTTTCTTCGGGCATCAGGTCCACATCGGCAAAGACGACTATACCGGCGGCCGCCTGTTCCATGATTTGTGCGCCCCAGCCGGCTTCGGCTCCGGCGTAGTAGCGCTCACGTTTGGCGAAGCCGAGCTGCAGCAGGAACTCAACCACGTCCACGAAGTGATCCCGCGAGCAGCGGAACGTATGGTGGTCGTGGTTGCCCCAACCTAAGCCGAGTTGGTTCTGCCGGTGTTTCTGAATGCGGGCGGCGCGGTTGCGGCTCTCCCAATACGCGCGCTCCGCTTCGAAGAACAAATGGCAGGCGACGTCGCGCCCCACCAAGTCGAGTGTTCGAGAAAGAATGTGATTTGCGGTTTTGAAACCATCACGGTCATCGGCGAAGGGGCGGGGACGGGTTCGCCAAAGCTCCGTGGCTTTTACCATGGCGCGGAGGTCGTTGCCGGAGAGTGGACTAGGTGCAAACCCGCGGTAGGCGCGACGCTCGACTGCTTCGAGTTGGGCTCCGTTTTCGTGGCTAACAACGACGCGGCGGTAGCGCGAAAGAGGCTCTCCCTGCGGTTCGCTTCGCAGGTCATGGCGCGCGATAAAATCACCTACGAACTCCGGCCGGAGCGCCACGGCCGACGCGGGTCGCTGCGCTCCGTCGCGGATGAGCACGCGCGGCAAAGTGGCACGCGGATGTTCATAGACCCCTTCGCCATTGGGGGTTTCTGCGGTTGCGTCCCGGGTGAAGCCCACCGCCTGCAGCCCGGGAACAGCTTCCGGCGCCAGGACCAGGTGGTCGACCCACTCAAAAAAGTCGGTTCCGGTTTCGTCCCGCATGCGCTCGGCCAGGCGCAAGGCGAACGAGTTGCGCCCCAGGAACGTGCCGATGCGCTCGCGCAAAAAGGTCTCGGCATCATGGGCAAGGGGCCAGTCAAAGGCGGAGGTAGAAGGGCCGGGCGGGGACTTTGTCGTCGAACTGTCGGTCATGGGGCTGCTCATAGCGCGCTCAGAGCAAAATAGCGCAGAAACCACGGCAATCAATGGCTGCAGGCCCAGAGCGAGGCGGGAGGCGTAAGGAAGATTTGTGATCTGTTGACGGCTCCCGCCCTCATTCCACTGCTTCCAGCTTCCGGCCGCTGCCGATTGAAAATCTGCGCTACGAGCTCGCGCTTGTGTATCGTTTGACCGACGCCCGCCAGCCCCATTCGGAGAGCACGAAGCAGATCACGCTCATCGCCAGGAGCAACACGACCGGCCCCGCCTGCGACAGCTTGCTCATCAACACGCGCACTGGAACGTTCGAGACCAGGAGCATAGGAATGGCGAAAGTGAACAGCGCCTTGAACAAGCCGTGGAACGCTTCGTCGGGCATGCGGGCGATCTGGAACAGGTTGTAATAGCCCCAAACGATGCCCTGCGCGCGAACGGTCCAAAAGCTGATGCTCGCGAGCAAAAACATGAGCGAGTAATGAATCAGAATACCGGCCACGCAAAGCACCAGGAACGCGAGGGCCTGCCATACCGTCGGCACGAACGGCAGCCGTATCGCCGCATAGACCATGACGCCGACTGCAGAGGCGGCGTTGACAAAGGCGCCCAAATCGACTTGCCGGAGAGAAACCACGAACCGGGTGTTTACCGGCAGCAACAACAGGAAGTCCAGCTTGCCGGTGCGGACAAGTTCCGAAAGATTCGTGCAATTGATGAGGAAGAAGGCCTGGAAAATCTGCTGAATAAAATGGCTGGCGCCGATCAAGAGGACCACCTGCCATTTGGTCCAAGTGCCGATGTGGTCCGTATGCAGGTACAGCACGCCGATGAAGCAAAGTTGCAGGCCAAACCAGAGCAGCTCGACGAATATCCACAGCAGAAAGTTGGTCTTGAAACTCAGCTCGCGCGAGACGGAGTTTTTCCAGAGTGCCCAGTAGATACCCAGATACCGAGCGATGCCCGGTGTGCGCGGTGAATCAGGAGTTGGGTCTTTCGGATTCATAGGTCAGCCCCCGACGGCTGAATATTTGCGGATGCCGCGGTTCCACATGACTCGCGCCAGGCCATACGCGGCAAGCACCCAGCCAGCCTGGAGCAGCAACCCTTGGACAAGTGCCGTACCCGTCGTCTTGCCCATATACACGGTGATGGGGAAATAAAGCTGGTAGGGGAAGGGGGTAAAATAAAGCACTTGCGCGATCCCCTGGGGCAGAATATCCAGCGGGAACAAGTGGCCGCTAGCGATATACTCGAACGCGAACAGAATGAAAATAAACGTCGATACCTCCAGCACCCAAAACGCCAGCATCGCCATGGTGTAGGACATGAAAAACTGCAGCAGCGCGGTCAGCAGCGTCGAGAGGAGGAAGAACCCGAACGCCGTCCAGTTTGGCGGCAGCACAAAATACCGGCGCAGACACAGCAGGAACACCGTCAGCGGCACTGCCGCCACAGCCAGGTAAGTCAGGCGGCCGGAACCGAACAGGCAAAGCCGGTACCACAGATAATCGATCGGCTTGAGCAGAAACTGGCTGATGTTGCCGTCTTTGATATCCGCGGCAATTTGCCAGTCGTCTTCGTTGACCGCGGTGAGAGCATCGACCAGCGTTGTCAGGAGATAGTAGGAGATCATTTCGGCCAGGGTGTAGGCACCGATCACAGCGGAGGCCCCTTTGCCGGCATAGATTGTGTTCCAGAGGTAGAGAACGGCGATGAGCGGAATCAGGCCGAAGAGGGAGCGGGCCAGAAAATTGAACCGGTAGGTCAGATTGTTCTGAATGCCGATATTGATGACGTGCCAGTATTTTTTCATGGGCCCCGATGTTTCTTAACAGCTCTGCGCGGTTCCGCAAGCTCATGGAGATTTCATTTGCGAGCGTGTAGCTCGCCGATTACGGTGTAAGCGCAAACTGCCAGTGACGGGATATCTATAGGGCAGGGGATTTTACATTATGACGAAACCACCGCAGAACGGTAGCGACTTGAAAGATTTGGCAGCGGGCTTACACAAGCTGGCCCGAAACCTTTGGTGGACCTGGGACCAGGGAGCGCAGGAAGTCTTCCACGAGCTTTCCCCGCGCGGCTGGCAGAATCTGTACCATAACGCGGTGGCGATCCTCCACGAGGTCTCGGACTACGAGCTGGGCGTGCGGCTGCAGAACCCTGACTTTGCCGAGCAGGTGCGACGGGTGCTGAAGGCGTTCGAGGCGTACATAGGCGACGAACGGACCTGGGGGCATCAAAATGCCGCGCCCTTGCGGGTCAACCCGGTCGCGTATTTCTCAGCGGAGTTCGGCTTCCACGAAACACTGCCGATCGCCGCCGGGGGATTGGGCATGCTGGCCGGCGACCATACGAAATCGGCAAGTGATCTGGGGTTGGGCTTTGTCGGCATCAGCTTGTTTTACCGGGAAGGATATTTTCAGCAGGCGATCGATGCCAACAACTGGCAGACAGAGTACTACACTTTGCTGAACCCGAAGAACCTGCCGATGGAGCCGGTACTGAACGAGAAGGGCCAGCCCCTGGTCTGCCACGTGGAAGCTGGAATGAACCAGGTCGCCTTCCAGGCCTGGCGGGTGAACGTCGGGCGGGTGGCAGTTTATTTGCTCGATACCAACCGCCCGGAGAACGAGCAGCATTTCCGCGACCTGACGCTCCGGGTGTACGGCGGCGACAGCACGACGCGGATCATGCAGGAAATTCTGCTGGGAATTGGCGGTGTGCGCTTGTTGCGAGCGCTGGGGGTTAAACCTTGTGTGTTCCACATGAACGAAGGGCACGCGGCGTTCCTGACGCTGGAATTAATCCGCGAGAAGATGGCGGCGGGTAAGAACCTCGCCGACGCCATTAGCCAAACGCGAGCCGAATGCATCTTCACCACTCACACGCCGGTCGAGGCCGGGCACGACCGCTTCAGCCCGGACCTGATGGATTACGCCATGCAGCGGTTCCGCGCGCAAATGCCGGCGCCGTTCGCGGAACTGATGAAGCTGGGGCGCGTGGCGCCGCAAAATCTGCAGGAGCCGTTTTGCATGACCGTGCTGGCGCTGAAGCTATCGCGCGCGGCCAACGCGGTCAGCGAGTTGCACGGGCGAGTGAGCCGGCACATGTGGCACTGTCTGTTTTCGGACAAACCGGTAGAGCAGGTGCCCATCGGACACATCACCAACGGCGTGCATCTGCTGGGCTGGATGAAAGGAACGGTCCGGCGTTACTGGCGGCGCAAATTGGTCGGCCAGTCGGTGCGTTCGGTTCCCCCCAATTTGCGCGTGGCATCGACGGAATGGGAGAAAGAACTCGGCTCCGTCCGGTTTTGGCAACGCCTGGCGGAGCCCGAGATGATTTCCGACGAGGAGCTTTGGGCGTTGCGTTATCAGTTGCGGCGAGAGTTGATCGAGTTTGCGCGGCGGCGCTTGCTGATCCAGCGGCAGCGGCTCACTCAGGGAGACTTCATCGCGTTCGATGCGCTGTTGAATCCCGATGCGTTAACCATTGGCTTCGCGCGGCGCTTTGCCACCTACAAGCGCGCGCCATTAATTTTCCAACAGTTTGAAAACATCGTGAAGCTGACGCGGGACAAAGACCGCCCCATTCAATTCATTTTCGCGGGCAAGGCCCATCCGCGCGACGATGACGGCAAGCGCTATATCCAGCACATCATCCACCTGAGCAAGTACAGCGACCTGCAAGGGCACCTGATTTTTATCGAGAACTACGACATGCACGTGGCGCGCCAAATGGTCTCCGGCTGCGACGTGTGGCTGAACAATCCGCGCCGGCCTCTGGAGGCTTCCGGCACCAGCGGCATGAAGGCCGGTTGCCACGGCTGCCTGAACCTCAGCATCCTGGACGGCTGGTGGCGCGAAGGCTACGACGGGACCAACGGGTTCGCCATCGGTGAAGATTCGCACGCCGACTCGGTCGAGGTGCAGGACCGCAGCGACAGCGGCAATCTTTACAAGGTGCTGACCAAGGAAGTAATCCCGCTCTTTTTCGAACGCGATGAACAAGGCATTCCGCGCCGGTGGCTCCAGCGCGTCCGTCGCGCGATGGTGACACTCGTGCCCCAATTCACCACCGACCGAATGGTAAGAGAGTACGCCCAAAAATATTACCTGGCGAGGTAGTCGCGAGCAGCCGCTGCGCTCGAAATGCCTGGAGGCAGTTACCGTCGATGGATATCAAGTCGCAGACGCTCGAGGAATTGCAGGCCCGGTTCCAGGCCTGGGAGCAGCCGGCCTATCGTGTACCGCAGTTGCTCCAATGGCTTTACGTTCACCGCGTCACCGCGTGGGACCTGATGACGAATCTGCCTGGAGCGTTGCGCGAGCTGCTGGCGAAACACTACACGTTACGGTCGATCGAGCTGGTGCGAAAACAGGGAGCACGGGATGCGACTCAGAAATTTCTCTGGCGGCTCAGCGACCATGCACTCATCGAAAGCGTTCTAATTCCGGCCAGCCCGGCCCTCTACGGCGAGCCCAGCGACCGGCACACTCTCTGCGTTTCGACGCAAGTCGGCTGCGCCTACGGCTGCAAATTTTGCGCCAGCGGACTCGACGGCTGGAAACGCAATCTCATGGGCGACGAAATCGTAGAGCAAGTCCTTGCCGTCGAACGGTGGGATGCGGCTCAGAGGCGGGACCACGGACCACGGACCACGGACCACGGACCACGGACCACGGACCAGAGTCCACGCGGAGCGGCGGCCGCTGCCCGCCTGGTTTCAAACCTCGTCATCATGGGCATGGGGGAGCCGCTCGCCAATTATGACAACCTGCTCAAGGCGCTGAGAATTCTCAATGCGCCGTGGGGCGGAGGCATTGGCGCCCGCAAGATCACGATCTCCACGAGCGGCCTCGCGCCGCAGATTCGCAAATTGGCCAACGAACGGCTGCAGTTCCGGTTGGCGATCTCTTTGCACGGTGCGACTGATGAAACCCGCAGCAAAATCATGCCGGTGAACCGGAAGTATCCGTTGAAGGAACTGACTGCTGCGTGCGAATATTATCAGGAACAGAAGGGGCGGATGCTGACGTTCGAATACATCCTGATTGCCGGCGTCAACGACGGCTTGGACCAGGTCAAACCGCTGGCGGCACTGGCCCGAAGGCTCCATGCGAAGGTGAATCTGATTCCCTATAACCAGGTCGAGGGTTTGCCCTGGGAGCGGCCGGAGGAAGCAGCGCAGGAGGAGTTTCTGGCCGCGCTCGAAAAACAGGGAATCACCGCTACGTTGCGGCGCGAAAAGGGGCATGACATCGACGCCGCCTGCGGGCAACTGCGGCTCAAGACCGAGGGCGAGCTGGCCAGAGGCTGAACTGTGCACTGCGCGGGCGAGTCCACAGTCCGCGGTGTAATGTCCAAGGGGGTCGGAAGCGAAGGATTCGTAACGAGAACTAACGCGAATTAACGAGAAAACGTGAAAATCCGTGAGAAAAACTGAGAACTCGTGAGAACTCATGAGAACTGGTGCGACGCGGGAGCGCGGAGGGCGGCTCGACCGAGGGCCTGGGCAGAGCCGGAGCTCCGCGCTCCGGACGGAACCTGGCGCCGTTTCAGGTTTAAGATGTCAAAGAGCAGTTGCCCGGGTGGCCAAGAAAGCGTCTGTAGCGGGCAAAGGTGAGCCGATAAAAAAACTTTTTGGTTACCAACGGTTACCGAGGGGTAACCGAAAGGTGTCGGTTCGAAGGCTGGGCCGGGACATTTCCCCGAACCCTGGATTGTTAAGTAAAGGGCAGTGACTTGTTTTTGGGCATAGTGGAGCGCTACCTGGAAGACATTGTGCCAGGTTTGGTGCTGGGAAGCCTTATGTGCGGCGTCAGCGCCCTGCATGGGTGAGGATCGAGCATAAGCCGTTCCAATATGTTCTGGTGCAGAAGGGAGAATGAAGAATGCAGAAAGGGAGGATGAACGGCGCCGGGACAAAACCTATGACCGGAACTATTATTCTCGGAGCGTCTCAAAACCGGGTTGACAGGTGGAGCAAACCCTGGGGAACAGCCTTTCCAGGTGTTCACGCATGATCCTGAGGACTTCATCTTCGGTCATCTACGGCGAGGAGTTGAGTTCCAACTCGTGGAGCTTCGGCCCTACGAAATCACCGATATAGCCGCCTGCCACGACCACTACGACTCCAAAGCCGACAACTGCAAATAGCAGGACGAGGAAGCCCCAAAAATGGCGCGATTCCAAACGCTTGAGCGATGGGGCGAACGCAACCATCCCGATCAATGCCGCGACCACGATCACGGCATCTACGCTGGCGCGCTGCCAATAGCTGCCCCCAAGATGGAGCCACATGCCAAACTCATCGAACGTCAGGGCCAGTGCGAATCCATACGCTACGGCGGCGATTTCCGCTGGGCGCCCATCGGGACGGCCGAACAGGGCGTAACCGCCAACCGCCGCGAGGAGGAAGATGCCATAGTTCAAGTGGTGGACGTGGGTGCCTTGCAGGAACAGGAACAAGTTGGGGATTCGGTGCGCCATGATCAGAAACACGACGGTACGGGAGAGGATGAAAGTCAGCGCGAAACCGAACAAAGCCCTGCGAGCGAGGCGGTCAGACGTTTCTTCCTGACTTGCGGGATTTGGCGGCACAGCCCTAAGGCTACGCAGCGGCGGGGTGCGTCGCAACCACGATTGCCAACCATGCATCGGGTGCCAGACAGCCTCGCTGGAGGAGCGGATGTGCTGGCGCGGAACCCACCACTGCAACCAAGGCTGCGGAACGAGTGCTTATGCGGGCGAGACGCCGTGGTGGACAGCCTTTGGGCATCAGCGGATTTGTCTGCAATTGCGGGCAGCCGGGTGCCCTTACCAGGCGCGGCTCAAGCGGAAGACATAATACTTCTCACCGCCTTCGAGCTGGACGTTCCACCCTTTGTACGGCTTGGTAAAGATATAGCTGCTGACGATACCGATCGCCGCGCCTGCAATCACGTCATGAGGATAATGCTCCCTGGCTTAAACCCGGCTGTAAGCCACGAAGGAAGCCGCCGCTTAGGCCGGGAGGCCATATTCCCAACCGTAAGGCTTGCGCATGAACTCGGCGGCGGAAAAGGAAACCGACGTGTGCGCCGAGGGAAAAGATTGGTTGCCGCCGTTAGGTCTTCTTTCATTGACGCTGTATTTCAGGGCGTAAGTGGCACCTAGCGTTACCCCGGCTGATTCCCCGTATTCCAACGCTCCGGTCCAGTCCCTGTAACCGAGCGTCAGTCCGGCAGCGGTTGCCGGTAAGACGAACTGCAAAATGTCGCCTGCGGACTGGATGTTGTCTGCCGCGTGCGTGGCCAGGTTCCCAAGAAGTAGAAAATGGAACGCCACCAGCAACCGCGTGGTTTGGGCGGTGCGCGGTTTCAGCCCGCGTGATTTCATCTGCTGCGATGCGGCAGGTGTTGAGCCAAGGAACGCCTAGTTTACCGGCCGCTAAACAGGCTCTCGCTCCAACAGTGCCTGCCACACCGTCATGCCAACAATGGCGACGAGCAAAACGGCAAGCGCGATTTGAACCCGTTTCCTCGTGACAGCAGTATAACGGAGTTGCAACAGGGGGATAGAGTTTTTCAATCCCTCGTGGTCATCAACCAGGGTGGAGCCGCACTTCCCGCGACCGCCCGCGCGTTCGCCTCCGCGCTGGTACTCAGTGCCAGGTGTCGTTAAGCTAACACGATAAGCCCAAGCTCGGCGCGAGGGGGAAGGCTGTCTGCGCATAATTATCAATCGGGGCCGTGATCGGCAACGGTCCCCGTTTTGGTCACGAGGAATCAGACCAAGCTTTGACGACACCCAGTGTCCCAAACCAGGAATCCGTTTCCGCGCGACTTCAGAGTCAATCGGCACTAATTGGCTTAAATCCCCAATCTACTCTTGGCAGGCGATCTGCTCTCCGCGTGGAGGAGAATGGGGAGGGCTTTGTCCCTTCGCAGGCTCAATGCATGGCAACTGAGATCATTAAGCGCAAACGAGTATTGGTAGTCGAAGACGACGCCGTCTTTCGGGACTGGGTTAAGCACGTGCTTGAAAAGCGAGGCTACGCCGTTTCCCAGTCCAATAACGGTGCCGAGGCGATGAGGCTTTTTTCGAACCATGACTTTGACGTGATTCTTGCCGATTACCGGTTGCCCTTCATGACCGGCGATGAACTCGCCCAGCGGATTAAGCAGCTTGCACCGCAGCAGCCAGTAATCATTGTGACCGGACACTCAAATTTTCGTTGTCCTGATAATTTAGCAGATGCGGTGCTGTTTAAGCCGTTCGAGGCCGGTGAGTTGGGACGAGTGATCGAGCGTGTATTGCTTAGACCTGAGCAGCCCAGTTGCAATTAAGCCAGGCTGCCAAAATGACGGCGTTGGGTACTTCACCCCCTTGTCACATACCCGGCTGTAACCATTTCGCCCTTCGCGTTAGGAAGCCAGGCAGCGCTTTGTTGAGCACGCGAGCCACGGGCCGGTTCGGCAAGTCGTAGCGCACGGATTTGGCCTGGAACTCGTAGCGTTCCAGCTTGAGGGTGCGCCCGTCAGACAGTTTTACCACGTCTGGCGAAAGGATTCGTCCGGGGCTGCGCGATACGTGCCACACACATAGGGCAGAACTGCCGACGAGCAAAACGGCGAGCCCGATTTGAACCCGCTTCCTCATGTGGACAATATAATGGGTTTGCGCCGGAGAGCCGAGAATTTTTCAAACATTCAGGGACACCGACCATGGCGGAGCCGCCTCGCCGGGGCCGCAGCGCTCTGGCTCGCGGGGTTGGTTCGAGCACAAGCCGCCGTGGTCCAGTCCAGCGCGGCCCGGTCAGCACCGGTTTGGCCACCGCTGATAATCCTCAAGACTGCGCAGTCCATCCGGCATAATCCACTTGGCTCAAACGGAGTCCTGGATCGCCCTGCGAATGGTCGAGCCGATTGAGCGTCATTTTCTCGAACTGACGATAATCACCGCCACTATGGCTCCAAGGGCGATCAATCCGATGATGCCTCCACCAACTTCAAAAATGACACGATGCGTGGGCGTCCGCCTCCACCGCTCCTGACATTTGGCGCGGTGGGCTGGCGAAACGCAATAAAGCATCAATGAAAGTGCGCTAAGGAAATAAACAAAAAGGCTCATACCGCTTGAGAGTAAGCAGTGTATCCGCCCTGCCCTGGGCTGCAAGCCTCTCGCATCCGGCGCGGCGGCGAGGAGATCGCCAGGGTCGAGCCGCACTGCCGGGGCTGGGGCACACCAAGGCAACCCCAGAGCCCAACCGTGAGCCCCTTCAACAAGGACTCACCGGCTCGTTGGTCACCTGACCGGTGGTGTTCAGGTCCAAAAATTGATGGCGCTGCTTATGCCGCTTCAGCAGACCACTGATGGCCATGCGGTGTGACTGTGATTCCTAAGTCCCAAATCTGTCGAACCGCCGCTTTCCAGCCCTCAAGCTCAAGCGGCTTGGCCATGTAAGTGTTAGCCCACATCACCAAAGCCGTTTCTATCGCGCCCTTGTAGGCAAATTTGCTAAAGATGACGACCGGTAAGGACGAGAATGACGCCGAAGCCCTGCGCCAATCCAAAAACCCCCAACCTCCGGTCAAACGTCTGTCCAAATCCAGCAGCACCAGGGCAGGGAATGGGTGCGACGCCCGATCAGCATAAACGCCGCGTCCCTCCAAATAGTCAATGGCTTCTTCGCCGTCCGATACGGCTTGGAGACAGATGTTGAGGTCGGTCTTGTCGAGGGCAATCCGAAGCAGGGCACAATCGTTCTGATCGTCATCAACCAGGAGAAGGTCTAAAAGTTTCATGCTGATAAGGCCGCTCCATCCAGGGCCTTTTTCACTGTTCCCACCAACGAGTCCATCTTAAAGGGCTTGGGCAGCGTAGCGGCAAGCCGGAGCGACGAATTCGCGTTCAGCGCCTCCGTGGGGATGGTGCCCGATGCCAGCGCCACCGGCAGTGTCATGCGCTCCGACCGTAGCTTTTTGACAAGCTCACCGCCCGAAACCTTCGGCATGTTGTTGTCGGTGATCGCAAGGTCGTAATTTTTAACCTGAAACCCCACCCAACCAGTTTCGCCAGCTTCGACGTTGTCCACGTGGGAGCAGGAGGTGGTCAACACTCCGACGCTGATTTTGCAGATGCAAATGCCAGCATCGACTACCAGGAGGCGACGGGACGACTCCACTTGGCCTGGAATAGATGCGCGGACTGAATTTCCTCTTTGCGGGATTTCGTTACAGTTCACGCCGCAACAATAGGCCGGGAAATTGTGTGCGCGCTATCACGGGATTAACCGTTGGGCATCTCCCCCATCCGAGATTTTCCCGAACCCCGATAGGGCGCGGGTGAACTGTCGATTAAGGCTGGAGTCAGAGAGAAAAAGCCTAAAGCCGCAGGCCGGGTTAGGGGTTGGTTAGCTGGTTCCTGGAATTAGCGCCAGTAGTGGCTCATGAGTTCATGTGACCACGCGGGCGGACGAACCTCTCCGGCAGGCAGGAACTCACGCATCACCGGCTTGATGTCCAACACCGGGGTCCCATTGATGGCGTCCAGACCTTGCAACACAAGCTGTCGGCCCTCCCGGCGAACCAGCCGGGCGACTGAGACCCCAAGCCGGTTCGGGCGGTTCTTGCCGCGCTGCGCAAAAATGCCGACCCGCGGCCAGGCGGAATTCCCGCGTGGATGGCGGGCAGCGCGCTCGATGCGATTCTCGGGGACACGGTCCAAGAAATAAAGCGCTTCGACGTGGGAGAACTCGTCGATGCCAGCAAAAGCTTCTGGGGCAAAGTCCGCACGCAGCTCGATGCGCGCCTCAACGTCGCCCCAGTAATCGTCGCAGGTGTCGTCGCGAGGGCTGCTGACGTAACCAATTGGTTCGAGGGTGATCATGATGGTGGAGGCGATTGCAGATTCTCTCGCTGGCGTTGCACTTTGGTTCTCCGCATCTCAATAAAAGAATGTGAACTGCAGACAGTATTTGTCAGAGCCGAGCTTCTCTTTCATGCAGCTTGGCCACGGTTTGAAAGGAGAACAGTCTGAAACAGCCTTCAGGCATATAAGGGAGGCCACTGAGCCCGCTGTGGATTCCACGTCCTCCAAGTCTGTAACGCGCCCATCCTGGTGGCCACAAAAGATAAGCACGACTTTGCCCTTCGCATGGATCGGATACTCCGTGCTATTAAGACCATTAAGAAGCTCGGCCCAGTGCCGCTTGATAGTAGTAAACAGCGTCTGGTCATATTGGCGGAACCGCTTGGACTTTGGCTTGGGCGCGGCGATAACCACTTGGCGTTTGCCGCTGACCGAGGGATTTGAGTTTGTCCCCGTTACGCCATTTGACGGCTCCCGGTTGGTCAAGACAATTGAGTTTGTGAAAAAACGAGGATACCTGAGTCCGTCTATGGAATCGTTTGCCGTATTCGTGGGAGCTTGCTGGCCGTTGGTCAATTCGCAAAACCGGAGCACCGCCAAAGTAACGAGAACTGCGCGCACAAAGTTGGGCGGATGGCGAATCAAGATTACTTTAGGGGACCGCCTGATGCGAACCCTCACGTCAGGTGGTGTGGTAGCTGGGCAATCCTCCCGCCGACCCGATTCCTTGAGCAGCATCACGTGGAGTGGTACCCTCCAACCCGAAGAACGCTTCCGCCAAATGCGCTGGAAATGCCGATGATAAACCCAAAATCGTATAAGCGTCCGCGATCGCGCGTCTCGTAGATTCGGACGCGCAGATTGAAAAGGCTCACCAGGAACGTAATCGGCGAGGTGATGCCGTGCCAGAGACCGGCCCAAAACCAGCGGGCTGCGCTCCTTAAAGCTGATACTTTGAACCTGGACCCGCAACCGCTAAGACATTTGCCATGGGTATTCCTTTCATTGGTGTGTTGTTGATTGTGGTTTCCTGCCTGCTCACTAGAGCAGGGTATCCGTCGCGGCCTGGGTTGCAAGCCTCCTGCATTGGGTGTGGCGAGGAGATGACCAGGGTGGAGCCGCACCGCTCACGACCGCCAGCGCGTCGGCCACTCGCCATGGCTTCGGGGTTGCAGCCAGGTGGGCCGAAGCGTGAACGGCGCGCCCGAATTGCCGCCCCGCCGGGAGTGGAGGAGCGGGATGGCGGTTTTCACCTTAAAATTTGTGGTCGTCCGGTATCCACATCTGAATGTTGGCTAACGCCAGCCGAGCGTGTTTACAAACCTCCGCGTTTTTGTCGTCCGCTGCTTTCAAAAGAGCTGGAATGGCTGCTTTTGCTCCAGGCCCGATGGCACCCAAAGCCGCCGCAACGCAAGACCGCACTTGGGGGGAAGTTTCCGAGTCCATCATCTGAACCAGCTTGGGGACGTTATCCTTCGCCCCACTCCCCAACGCATTGTATCCATCAACTGCCCGAGCGCGAACCATGCTGGCGGGCGTCACGGGGAGTCGAATAATGGATTGTTTTGCATTAACGGCTATCACGGCCTGTTTCCAGATGGGATCGGTGACGCGGAGCATTTCCGTGAGCCACGGGAATGAATTGGTCCCGATTAACCGCACGGCCTGCGCGGCTTTATCCGGCGAGTCCGAGCTCCCAAGGTCGAGGTCCGCCAGCCACTGACTCAAGGGTTTCCCTCCGTAGCTCGGCTCACGGACGCCGAGAACCTGCCACACAATGATCACGACAATGGCGACGAGCAAAACGGCGACCGCGATTTGAACCCGCTTCCTCATGGCGGCAGTGTGGTAATTTTGCCGTGGGCAGACGAGAACTTTCCAAGCCTTCACCCCCATTAATGCGGGTGGAGCCACACTGCCCGCGACCGCCAGCGCGCCCGCCGTAGCGCTGGCCACAGACGTTTACTTCGCGTCGGTCGCTCCTGCGTCCTTAACCGGGCCAGCAAGCTTCCAATCCTCGCCAACACGCTGCAATTTGAATCTCCCCACATCGTTTATTCCACCGGCCATGACGGTCAAAATGGCTACCTCGTCGGAAATGGCCTCCTGGTCGATAATCTTGAATGCCGTAACCTTTTCAAACTCCCCTTTGATGCTTGTGCTGACATCAGTGTCGGGCGTGTCCTGCCACTTTGTGAACTCTCCTCCTCCAGGTGCCAGGCTGGCCCGAAACATCTTCGCATCGCCCTGACTCATCGCCCAAACTGCGGACTGAAAAGCTGATTCGGGATCGGCGTAACCAACGAACGCCCAGGATTCCTTCAGCAAGCTCTCCCGTGTAAGCGTTGTTGGCGTTCCTGCGCTTGACTTGGGCATCGACGAGCGCAGCCTCTGGTTCTCGCTCTGGAGTCTTCCGAGTTCATTGGTCTGGGTGCGCAGTCTCCCAACCTCGCCACGAAGTCTGAGCAACTCGATGGTTTGGGCGCTCGGAAGCGTTTGAGGGTTGTTTGCCTGAGCAAGCAAGTTGGAGAGATGCTCGTTCTCCGCCCGGAGTGGAGCCAGTTGCTCGATTTGCTGTCGTAACAACCGGTTCTCCTCGCGCAGTTTTGATCGCTGCTGAATCACCAAAAAAGTCGCCATGCCACCGACGACAAGCATGGCGAAAACACCGAGTCGAAACCTGGTCATGCCTGAAGGAATGTAACCCGCACGGCCTGGGCCGCAAGCCGGCCGCATTCGGTGTGCGGCGAGGAGACGGCCAAGTGGAGCCGCACTGCCCACGACCACCAGCGCGGTTTCGCCTCGGCGCTGGTGTGGCCCACCAGCCATCAGTGGATTTGTCTGCAATTGCAGACAGCCGGGTGCGTTCGCGGACGCCGCGTAAAGCGATTCTCCGCCGCCCATGCCGTCCGAGGATCACGGTTGGCAGCCCCCTGTCGGCTGGTACTGTTCCTTAGTGTTCGACCTGGCGCACTCGCTATTCGGGTGCGTCTTTTTCATCGCTGATGCTGCGAGGTTCGGTCACGTCACGGTTCGTTTGGGTCCGATAGCTGAACCTCACGACTAGGGAAGCTCCTCGAATCAGAGCTAAGCCCGCCAAGGCCACGGGAATTCCGAAGCCGAAGTAAAACCGCATCTCACGTGGCGTGTTTTGGCTTGAAAGTCCCAGGGCATCCTCGACGCCGTAAAGCAGATACCAGGCTGCGAACAGGAAAAGCCCAACTCCCAAGAGGCGGACCACCACACCGAAAATGTCCCAGGGCTTCATGCCGGTGGCCACGACCGGAGATGAGCCTGCCAAGGGTTCTCTGTAAGTAAGTTTGACCACCCAGTCTGCACAGAGCAGGCACACGCTCCCGAAGGCAAAGATTGGCAAACCGTAGGTGAACCAGTTGAAAGACCTTCGCAGACCCTCTCCACCGTTGAAGACCGCCGATGGGATGCTTCCGAGAGCGTAAAGTTCGCAACGGAGGCCGTACACAATGAGGAGAAAACCTGTGACGCGGACCACGAGGCCAAAAACATCAGATGCTTTCATGCGCTGTTCGAGATTCGATTCGGGTTGTGTGGGTCTAACGTCAAGCAAGCTATCCCGCCGTGCCCTTGGCCGCAACCCTCACCGAGTTGATGTGACGGCGAGGAGATGGCCAGGTGGAGCCGCACCGCCGGAAGCGCAGCGCGACGGGCCCTGGCGCTCGTCTGGGCGTTGGCCCCGAGCAGGCTTGGCTCGTTATTCCGGTCCGCACGGTCCAGGTCCCTGTGGTGGAGATTCTCGGAATCCTCAGCCGTTTACCTTACGCCACCTTGGGTAGTGGCTTCAGGGTCAATCTTTTTGAGAGCGAGTTGAACGGCTGCGCGCAGGTCCTTTTCTCGAACCTTCGACAGTTCAGTCAGTTTTGGAATCGCGGCCTTGGCCAGAGGGCCAAACTCTCCCAAGCCCGCCGCCGCCCCTTCAGGCACTCCCTCCAAGGGGCTGTCGAGGCAATCCATGAGCAGCGGGATGATTACGTCTGGCTCGCTATGGATTTGCCCCAATGCCCTGGCGGCGGGACCCCGCACTACGCTGTCGTTGCCCTTGACGGCTTTGATGAGGTCGGGAATCGCGGCCTTGGCCCGAGGCCCCATCTCCGCTAATGAATCGATCGCCTGCCCCCGGCGACCATCGGCAGGTATGAAAAGGATTTGAACGCCGGGCAAACCGTTTAGCCGTTCAATGAGACCCAATCTGAGACTGGAATCATTCGTATCGTGGAACATCGTCGCGGTGAGTTGTGGGATCACTTGGGTTTCCAGCACCCCGCGAGCTTGGTTGCTCACGGCGACTTCTTGGCTCTCTATCTGCTTGAGCCAGTAGCTCAAGGGCTCGCCTTGATACCGCTCCTCGTGCCAACCCAACGTGTGAATCAGAACCCACAGTCCGGCAGCGAGCACTCCCGCTCCAATTGCCACCCCGGCGAGTATTCGTTTCAGGCGTCGGGCCATATTTTGAGTCTCGCCTCTTTGGAGGGCAAGTCCAGCAAAACCAGACGAGCACGACGGCTGCGGGAGCGGACGGTGCGGAGTAGGATCGTTATGTCGGGACCGTTGCGCGTCCGGCCTGGCGCTGGCCAGGACGTTGGAGTCACGCGGGACCGGCCAGATCGGTAGTTGGGTATGTCCCGGCGACGGTTGCCAACGATTCGTCTCAGCGCTCAGGCATCCCAACGTTGCTCGCGTTTCGCCATGTGGCGGTGGGAGTTAGGGTTTCAGCTTCTCCCATTCATTCTCTGAAGCGGGGGCTTTTTGATACTCCATCAGCGTCTGCCAATCGTTCTCCTTTACTAACAGCGCTTCAAAATGGACGTAATCGTCTTTTCGGATGCCGTTCGCATCAACAGTCCAATAGTGAAAAATGCCCGTTTCGTGCGCGGTCGTCTCGTCGCCCAACCTCTGGCTGAGCCGAAATTCAACGCTCGCCTTTATTTTACCCGACTTGGTGTCGAGAAAACCTTGCTTCCACCCGGCGAGCGCTTTTGAGAGTGGGTACGAGGTCTTTTTTGCGCCCGAAACAAGAACGCCCGAAGGATGACATGTTCCCTTGTACCGCTCATAGTCTCCGTTCTGCACTGCCACCTGGACTTTGCTCCAAAATTTATCCAGTTGAGCCAATCTCGTCGTCTCGTCCATACCGCTCACTGTCGGCACGGCGCTACAATAAAGGAGGATTGACAACCACGATACCAAGATTACGTGTGCAGGCTTCATTCGGCGGACGCTACAGGAACTTTTTCAGCATTCAATGCAAATGAAGGAATCGCTTCGGCTTTAAACCGTGTTGTCGCCCGAATTCCTAATTCCCGCAACTGTCGTAGATGGACCGGCAGGCGACCTTCCGGTCGCCGGGCAACAGCCTCCTGTACCGTCCGTTCAATCTGAAGGCCGAAAAAACTGCGGTAGGCCGCGTCGATGCCTCCGTCCATGAATCCATAGCTGTTGGCAGGCGACACGACACAATGCTCGGCCACCGTCAAGCGGTCAACCTGCCATCCTCTGGCGCATGCACCATCTAATGCGGGGACGGGGTTAGGCGCTGCCCCTCCGAGGTCGCCGTTGTGGAGGATGCGGACGCAGCGCTTAGCAGCCTAACAGTATTGCCCCTGACGAGTGAAGTTGCCACCCTTCAGTCATGAGTTGGTTGCAACTTGATCCACAGAGCATTGCCCACCGGGCAAGGGCGGCGAGTCGAGTCTCCACAGCCTCGATGCTGGCCTGTGTTGTGCGCGGAGCGCTCGGATTTGCTTTGGTAAGTATCGCGGGTTTCGCGCCTTGGGCGCTGGCCGGACGCTGGCTTCACCAGACGGTCGGGGAGATAGGAATGTATGCGGCCTGCGCGGTGGTTTTCACGAGTTTGAGCGGGCCGTTTTTGCATCGGCTCATCATCGGCGCTGGGACGTTGTTTCGGTTCTACCTGCTTTTCGGGGCCGGGTTCGGGGCGTATGCCCTCGCCTGGACCATCGCCTGGATGACGTTGCGAGGGCACGTCGGGGGATTGATCGGACTTTTGAGCGGCACCTTGGCAATGGCCTGGATATTCGTCCGAGCGTTCGGTGCCGCTGGCCTATGGGCGAAGGTGACACTTGAACTTTTTGCAGGCAACGCGGTGGGCTACTTCGCTGGAGGGTGGGTCGAAGGCAAGATTGCGCGAATTAACGCGATGCATCTGCTTGACGCAGGCGTGGACCGCCCAGCGCTACGGGTTGTCGCCATGTTGATGTGGGGGCTTTGTTACGGTATTGGATTCGGCGTGGGCCTGGGACTCGCCTTTTATCATTGCCAAACCAGGGCGCGGGCTCTGTTGAGTGTCGGTGGGCCGTCGGAGAGTGAAGCGGCTATACCTCGTTAGCCCGCTGGGGCTGCGGGTCCATAAGCTGTTTGGAGTGCCCGACCCCCAGAGCCGCCGCCATCGCTCGGTGTTCGCGCCTTGGGCCTACGAATAGACTCTCGAATGATCCAACTGCCTCTCTCGACGATTTCCGGGTAAGGTTCCATGCGAGCCGTGCGCTCCGTCGCCTAACCTTTACAAGTCGCAGATTACGCGGTGATGACCGGGAATAGTCCGTTGCCGCGCAGGCCCAAAATTTCACTTGGTTCCGAATGAATTAAGCCTGCCCAGCCGATAAGCAGCCCTACCACGGCTTTTTCTCATTCAACGCCCCCACAATGGCCCGTCTGACCATCAGAGGGTCGATACTGCCGGTTTCCCTGTATATGACCTTTCCATCCGGCGCAATGAGCACGGTGTAGGGTACTGGACCCTGCCAGTCGGGGTCGAAGGCGTTGATTAGTTTCTCGCGGTCGGCGGAGGCGAAGATGAGGTTTTTGCACGATGCCTGCTTTTCTTTTAGGAATTCCAGCACATTTTTCTCCTCGTCAGGCCGGTTCACCGAGACTGCGACGACCTCAAAATCCCGGTGCCGATACATGCGGTTGATGGTGACCAACTCGTGGAACTCAGCCACACAAGGGGCGCACCAGGTCGCCCAGAAGTTGACCAACCGAACCTTGCCGGATTCGTTTTTCCGCAACGCTTTCAGCACGTCCGCGTCAGCAGGCGATAGTGACACCGCTTCGGCGGCAAGCTTTTCCACGTAGGCCTTCACGGAATCGGCTTTGCCCGCCCATTTAACCGAGCACCCTACGACTTTGGTTTTCGTCACGGGCGGCTCCCGGCCCGCCAGCAGCGCAGTGAGCGCATCGCGCACATAATGCTTTGTCGCACGTTCGACGCGCTCGGAGTCGTCGATGGCTCCCACGTATCGCAGTTTGCGGCCAGCGTCGAAGACAAAAGCATGAGGCGTGGCCACCGGGCCGTAGGCGCGCGCCACCGATTCGGTGTCGCCATCGTAAAGATACGGAAAATTGAAATGACGGTCACGGGCGCGAATCTTCATTTCCTCGAACGAGTCGCTCAGGTCGGTCCAGCCCAGTTCGTCCAACCGCACGGACTTGGGGTCATTAGGCATGATCGCCACCACGGCAACGCCTTTATCCTTGTAATCGACCACAAGCTGCTTGAGGCGCTCCTCGTAATACTGGGCGGTGGGACAGTGGTCACAGGTGAAAACGACCACCAGGATTTTGGCTTCGGCAAAGTCTTTCAGGGTGTAGTTGCGGCCATCGACGCCGGTCAGGCTGAGATCTGGAGCCGGTGAACCCAGCGACAGAGTTTCAGGTTGAAAATCGGCTGCGCAGATGCCGCAGAGCGCAGCCAGGGAGGCGAGCAGACTTATAAAGGCCCGGGTCACGGCCTCATACTAAAGGCAGATACAACTGGGGCAAGGCGATTAGAGGTTCAGTCCGGCCTCAATCATTGTTGGACTCCGACCGGCAACCCCGTCCCGACTATCCTCGTTCAGTTCCGTCTCCGCGTATGAGGCTATCAGCGGAATCAGCCTGACTCCGCGAGGCGAAGCCCTCCCGGGGGCTGTGGTCGCGGCAGCGAGTGAAACATGCCCCAAACCTTCTCAAGTTCCCCGCTTGCACCAATTGCAGTGCGTTGGTCTTCAGTCTTTCCTCTGCGGCTGGCGGGTGGTATCGCGCCCATCTTTCCAGCAAGTATTTGTAATCGAGCACGCTCCTCCTGAGTTCCTCCGCTGCCGATTCCCCGCTGGCCGGTGCGTTAGTCTTGAGCCGTTTGAGAAAAGCATCGAGCGGAGGGGCGGGGCGGCGGTTCGATGAGGTGGACGTCTCAGGCGCTCGACCGATCTTGCTGCGGCGTGGTCATTTGTTTAGCGCTCGACAACCTCGTAGGACGCGACCTTCCCATCAATGATCTTCACACGGAATGGCTTGTCCTGCCACCACGGGCGCTCAAGAACGTAGCTGAGCGTCTCGGACTGCCCATCTGCGGTAACATTCTCTGGCTTGCCAAGCTTCTGGATAACCTGGTCTTTGGTCATGCCGATGGAAATCAGGCTGGGGTCACCTGCCTTGATGTGCCCTGCGGGTGCAACGCAACCAAACATGAGCTGCGTCAGAACGAGCAGTGATATGAATTTCAGTTTGTGTTTCATTTTGTGGTTTTGTGCCGTGTGTATGTTTGCGAATCCCGCCTAACCTTGATCATTGTATCCGCCGCGCCCTGGGTCGCAAGCCTCCAGCTTTCAGAAATCCTGAACCCGCACTGCCGGGGGCCTGTGTCTCCAGGCCAAAAGCCCGCGAACGAAGCTGGTCGAGTCCTTGATTCACGGGCCGGATGGGCGGGAGCGAACCCTGTCTGGCTTAACCGGGGCACCTGACCTCGGCTGCGGCCTAAAGAGCTGGAAAAATCCTTCGCAGAGCCTCCTGCAATTCCGCCACCGAAAAAGGTTTCGCAAGCACCAGGTCGATATTCGAGACCTTGCCCATGCCGCCGCCAATTCCCTCGGCGTAAGCCGTGATCAGAATGATGGGTGTGGCGGGGGAATGCTGTTTCATCGCCTCGGCCAATTCCAATCCGTCCATTTTGCCCAACTTAAAGTCGGTGACAATCAGGTCATATTCGCCAGCTTTAAACATGGCCAGCGCCTGCTCGCCATCTCCGGCAATTTCCACCGTGTGACCGTCCACGGTCAAAACCGTTCGGATGGAGTGGGCCGCTACTAGCTCGTCCTCCACCACCAAAATCCGTTTGGGTGGAATCCGTTGGCGAAACTCGGTTGAGGTCATAAAACAAATAGCGAATTTAAAGCCCGCTTTGCGTGCCCTTGCTCATAATCCTAAGCGGAGGGTTTGGCAATGATAATCAGGGTGATAATCAGGGTGATAATCAGGGTGAGTCTCGCAACTGCGTGGCCAGACAGCGTAAACCCCCGTCTCCAGTGACAGGCCAAGCCCGCCTGTCGAGCTGAGCCCACAACGATCATCGACCTGGTGGAGGCGCACCGGCCACGACCGCCGATGCGTCCGGTCTCACTTCACGCCCGCCTTGGCGGCGGCTTCGGGGTCGATTTGCTTCAAGGCGCGTGCGGCAAAGGTGGCCGTAAGCCGATTGGTGCCCTGAACGGTTTCGAGGAGAGCTGGCACCGCCGACGAGGCTTCCTTTCCAATATTACCTAGCAATTCGGCGGCTTGATAGGCGATCTGATCATTGGGGTCTTTCAAGATGCCGATCACAACTTTGACGACTTCCGGTTTGGCGCAGGCTTGCGGGGCTGCCTGATACAGTGCGAGCGAGGCCACAGATCGGACATTCACCGCCGGATCATTCAATGCCTTCAGCAGGACTGGGACGACCTCAGCTCGGTCAGGATAATTTCCCAACGCCAGGGCAGCGTTGTTTCGCACCCCCCAATCGCGGCTTTGCATGGCTCCAATCAACTCGGGGAGCAACTCCGCCTTTTCCTTATTCATTCCCCTTAGAATGTCCTTCTCGAAATTGAAGCAGCCAAGGATACTCATGCGAACGCCATCGGTCCTCTCTCTCCTCAGAGCCTGAACCATCGCGGGAAAGGCGCTTTTCGCGTCAGTTCCCAACCGGTTCAGCATTCTGACGGCGCACATGCGCGTTGGATATGAGTTGACCGGGGTCGGAAGCCAGCGTCGGAGAACAGGCCGGAGGGTAGGCCAAACGCGAGCGTAACGAGACTCCCACGGGCCGTTCCCCGCATTCAAAGCGTGGACCAGCATCTGAATTCCCTGTGGACCAAGCGCACGCCATCGCTCGGTTTCCGCTGAATCCCCATCGTAGTCGAGGCTCTTGATCCAGGCGGCTTCCGTCTTTCCGTGGATCAGGCGGCTTTGAGGACGCAACACCTGCCATCCAACTCCGCAGACTACAGCGAGGAGCAAGATCGCGATGGCGAGTTGAACCCGCTTTCTCATGCCCCAACTATACCAGATGTGCGGAAAGGACCGACAACCAACGACCCGCAACGCTTCCACCGCGTTCGCTCTTACGAATTAACCGATTGCTAGTGAGCAATGCGGAAGAACTGGTGTGTGCCGCTAGTCGGGCCGGTCCAGGAATAATTAGTTGTGGCAGAGGTGACGTTGGGCGCATTGGTTTGCCAGGCAACTAAATCGGTCGATGACTGGACCTGAAACTGCAGACCAGGTGCGCTTTGCCACTGTAGGGTGACCGTTTGGCTGCCGATGGCCGGCGGCTGGAGGAGGAGCGGAGGCGCGACGGTGCGAACGGCGACCAATTGACCGTGCAGATTGAGGGTGCTGTCATTAGCCGAGACCAGGGTCAGGAGGTATTGGGCCTGGACCGGGATGGTGAGGGTTTGCTGGTTGCCGACGGTCGAGAGCGTGGCGAGAGTAGTGACCGCGTTGGTAGCATAGCCCGCGAGCGCCTTCGAACCGGATTTGCTGACAACGCCGCTGACGGCGTAGGCAATGGAGCTGGTGGCGTTCGAGGGGAAGAAGAAGGTGAGGCTGCGCGAATCAAAGTGGTTGTTGGTGAGATTGAGCGGCAGGCTGGTGAGATCAAACAGCAGGTTGCGCAAGGCGGCCTTGCCGGAGCCGAGGGGCGAGGTCCCCTGAGCCCCGTAATCGGCCGGTGCGCTGCCGGTGGTGCCATCGGGCAGCGGCTGCCAACTGCCGTTGGTTTGCGCCAGGACCAGGCTCTGCCCGGTAAATTGAATCGTGGCATCAGTTACCGCCGTTTGGATGGTGCCGGCATAGCTTGTGGTCAAGCTGCCCGTCGCTTGCGGCTGCATGGTCGTGCCGACGACGGTGCCTGAGATGGTTATTGAGCTCTGGTTGGTGTCGAGGGTGAAGACCTGAGCGCAAGCGGAAAGGAGTGTTCCGATGAAGACAAGCCCGCCGCAAACGGAAATACCCACTAAACGACAATGGTACACAACGGCTTTCATAGGTGCTAAGGAGATACAAGGTTCAACCAACAGTAGCACATTTGCTTGTTGTTGACGAACTCGCTCACTTCTCAGCCGGTGCATTGAGTTCGTATAAACTTCTGAGTGCGGTGTTGCCAGAATTCCCCTCACCCCGGGCCTCTCCCGGAGGGAGAGGGAGAACCGTCCGCACTTGGTGACGTGGTTGCCGCCGGACGCGCTGATCATGCCTTGAGGCGTCTCAAGACGGCGTTGACTCCGTTCAAATCAAATTCCGCCGGGTCAAACTCCCCGCCTATCCAAACCTTCGTCTCCTCGTGTTCAGGATGCTTCGGCTCGGCCAGGATGGCGAGAAGGTCGTAATAACCGCCGATGCCGCCGCAATCTTCTGGCGGAGAGGCATTCGCGCCGGCAAGGCAAGCCGGGTGTTTGAGCCCAGGGTCAGGCGGCAAAATCTTTTCGACTACCACTTCGTGTTCCCAACTGTCACCAAAGTCGTATTCGTAGGTGAACTTTCGCTTTGCCGCTGGCGCGAGGTCAGCGACGGTGTAGCGTTTTTCATTCAGAGTCTCGCTGCCGAAACCCGAAAATTCCGGGTCTGGCTTGCCGAAAAAAGTGAGCTTAAACCCGGAGCCTCGAACGAACTGATGCAGATGGCTGTTGGTCCAGCCCATCGCGATTTGGATGACGTTGTGCAGTCGGTCGAGCATCATGTCCGCGCGGACGACCACACGGCGCCAGATCGACGGTTTTGACCGTTTGAGTGTGATCTTGAGTTGGTACACTGACACGCCACCACCGGATTCGATTTCCGAGATGAAATTCACGCAGGGCATCGTAGGCGCTGCGCCGACAGAAGGCAACCAGTTGGTGGGAACCCAAGAGCCGATGGCGGAAGGTTTTGCCGCTGGTCCCCAACAGTGAAAATGGTGCCAAAGTGGCTTCTTTAATTCGTTTAAGTGACTGATAGGAAATTGGTTTTCGCGCGCCCGCCTGTACTGAGCGCTGCGCGGGTGATAGTGTTGCGGGACCCGTAGGCCGCGAATCCCGACTGAGCGGCCACCAATTTCCGGGGACGCCTGCCTGGAATCAAAGATGATATAGACCCCTTTCGGGACAGATCTGTATCTGGAGGTCTCGACGCCCCCAGTTCCCTACTTTGACATTAGCTTCGTGCGGCGGAACATTGCAGAATAACTTGATTGCCCACCGTCGAGCGTCCGGAGTTCAGTACCTGTCACGCACGATTTCACTGGTCGTGATACTCGCCTTTGGCCTGCGTGCCTCCGCTGCTACCGGCACCCTCAGCGATGTCCAGCACGTGGTCATTTTCATGCAGGAAAACCGCTCCTTTGACGAATACTTCGGCGCTCTCAAGGGCGTGCGCGGATTCAACGAGCGCAACGCGTTGCTCTTCCAAAATGGCCAAACTGATTTTTATCAACCCCAAGGCAGTGGTTACGTGTTGCCGTTTCATTCCACAACCCAATGCCTGAACGATGTGTTTCACGATTGGTACACCGCGCATGCCGCCTGGGACCTGGGCAGGTGGGACCAATGGGTTCTCGCCAAAGGGACCACCGCGCTGACGTATCATACGCGCGCTGACCTGGAGTATTACTACGCGCTCGCGGATGCCTATACCATTTGCGATGCGTATTTCTGCTCGGTGCTCGGGCCGACCAATCCCAATCGCCTCTATTCCATGACCGGCATGATCGACCCGAATGGCACGGGCGGCGGGCCGGCGACCGACAACAGTGAACCCGGGTTTACCTGGACAACCTATCCCGAGCGGTTGCAGAGCGCGGGTGTGAGTTGGAAAGTTTATCAACAGGTGGATAACTACGACGACAATGCCCTGGCCTGGTTCGTCCAATACCGGAATGCCACGCCGGGAAATCCGCTCTACGAGCGCGGGATGGCCACGGTGAGCGAGCTGGTCTCGGCCTTTCGGGCAGATGTGACCAACAATACATTGCCCAAGGTCTCCTGGCTGATCGCACCGACAGCTTCATCGGAGCACGCGTTGTTCTCGCCCTCGAGTGGAGCGGCCTTGACCCAGGAGCTCTTGGACGCCCTGGCCTCAAATCCGGCGGTATTCAACTCGACGGTCTTCATTTTGACTTACGATGAGAACGGCGGCTTTTTTGACCACATCCCCTCGGCGGTCCCGCCGTCAGGCACTCCGGACGAGTTCGTTAGCGGGCTGCCCATCGGTTTGGGAGCGCGCGTGCCCACGATTATTGTCTCCCCCTGGACTCGCGGCGGCTATGTTTGCTCGCAGGTGTTCGACCACACCTCGATTCTTCGCTTGCTCGAAAAATGGACCGGCGTGCTCGAGCCGAACATCAGCGGGTGGCGCCGGACTGTGTGCGGCGACCTCACCTCGGCGTTCGATTTCGCTCACCCGGACACGACGTTTCCGAGCCTACCGGCGGTGACTCCCGTCAGTTGCACCACGGGAACCGATCCGTCCGTGCCTTCACCCCAAACCGCGCCGGTTCAGGAACCCGGCTCCAGCCCGGCCCGCCGGCTGCCGTACCAGTTGACCGCCTCGTCTTCCGCCGACTGTTTTGCCGGCCGCTTTTACATCACGATGACAAACGCCGGCACGGCTGCGACTCACCTCGCGATTTACGCCAACGCGTTCAGGCCGGATGGACCATGGCAGTACGATATTCTTCCGGGTGCCGCTCTCACGGACTACTTCAGTGTCGGCTTCTTCGGCGGCGGCAATTACGATTTGACTTCCTACGGTCCAAACGGCTTTCAGCGCCGGTTCGCCGGCAACATCTACAATTCCTGCGATCAAATCGAAGCTTCTTCCAGCATCGATCCCAACGCGAGTGCTATCACCGTCCTCTTGCGGAACTCTACCAGCAGCGCGGTTACGTTCACTATCACGGCCAACGCTTATCTTTCCGGTGGTCCGTGGAACTATCCAGTAGCCGGAGGTAACACCTCCTCCGCGACTTTTCCGGTGGCCGCTAACGGCAACTGGTACGACCTCACCGCCACGACGAGCTCCGATTCCAGTTTTCTGCGCCGCTTTGCGGGCCATATCGAGCCGGCCCTATCGATTGGTCACACGACCCTGAACTTCACTGTTTCCCCAGGTCTTATCCATTTCGGATGGACTGGCGGCCCCACAGTTAAGCTGCAGGAAACCGGCAATTTAGGTCCGACAGCGTGGGTGGATGTTCCCGGAACCCTCGGCGCCAGCACGGCTAACGTGCCCATCGCCGGCGCGGCAGCCTACTTCAGGCTGGTGCAATAAACTTACAACTGGTCACTTACCGTACGGTTACCGCAGGCTGGATCGGTTACCATCGGTTACCATCGGTTAGCATGGGTTACCGATTGGTTACCGCAGGTTACCGAAATCTGACCGGCCGGTCACCGGCGAACCCGCGAATTTCGTGAATTGGCGCGAACGGGCGGGAGTTGAACCACGGATGACACGGATGGACACGGATGAAGACGGAGTGGCCACGAAAAGGCACGAAAAGACACAAAAAGGGCGAAGCAATCAGGCGGCCGGTTAAGAACGGCAGCAGACAAATCGGCGGAGGAGGACTGCCGTGAACGGTGGTAGTAAATGGTTCTCCGGTCGCATCAGCGAGGGGCGAGAATCAGGGAAAAAATTGTTTTAATGTTCGGATTGGTTTGGATCAGGTCGGAGCGGCATGGAATGACTGGGGTGTGAAGGGAGCTTTGATGTTTGGACGGCGGATGGCGCGGATGACGCGGATGAGGCGGGCCTGGTGGAATATCAGTTCGTGCTAAAATGCGGGAAGTGGTATTACGCGGTAGTAGCTGATAGTAACTGATATTGAATGTGATTAGATGATATCGGGGGGGCAAACGGCTGAAGGCCGAAAGGATGAAGGATAAAGGATAAAACCAGTCACACGGGCGGCATGTGACAAGGCGTGACAAGCCGTGACAAGTGGGTAGGTGAACCTGGGAACAAGGAAGGCGGGAATGGAAGGAGGGTGAGGGTCGAGGGGTCGCGATAGTAGTGTGCGCGCGAGGGGGGGTGATTTAACCCGTGACAGCGTGACAAGGCCGTATTTACTGGGAAATTTTAGCGATTTTTGACCCGTGACAAACCCGCGACAAAAGCGTGACAGACCCGTGACAAGGGCGTCAATGGACCGCGGAATACACGGAACACGCGGAAGGGGAGGCAGGGAAGGTGGAGAATAGCCGGCTGCCCGTGACAAGGCGTGACAGGGTGTGACAGCGTGACAAGTCTCGAGTCCAAGGTCCAACGTCCAAAGTCCACAAGCGTGGCAAGAAGGGGTGAAAGGTGTTGTGCGCGCAGGGGGGGTGTGGTTTTAGCCGTCCCAGCGTCCCAAGGCCGTGTTTACCCAGGGATTTTTGGGATTTTTGGGCCGTCCCAGGTGCCGTCCCAGGGTCGTACCGGAGCCGTCCCAGGCTTGTCGAGGGTCGGTCAGGGCGTCAAGGGACGGGGACGGGGTGGCAACGTCCCAGGGCGTCCCAAGCGTCCCGAAGTATCATGCGTGGGATGGTCAGGTTGAGCCAATCACTTATGGTCGAAGCGTGACGAATATTAGTGTCAAAACTTAATAGAAATGTCCCCTTTATAACTTAGGAGAGAATGTCCCCTTTTGTTGGTTGCTATTGGTTCTTTGTTTCCCCCGGTTTGCGGTGGGGGCTGGAGGGAGGCCGGAGCGTAGCGGA